>OBEQ010522999.1_pt1 | contig 15758 bp, 25 predicted proteins | sample 1670901 | NCBI WGS metagenome assembly OBEQ01 (sample SAMEA104232315, study PRJEB22302) | groundwater metagenome | biome: forest; feature: aquifer; material: groundwater | place: USA | collected 2011-08-07 | depth 5.4 m | reverse complement strand
GCGCAATACCGGTAAAACCGAATCACTGAACGCATCCTTGCGGCGGTCGTGGATGGTCTGAGTTCGCCCCGATCGCGGGAATCCACCAGTGCTCCGCGAAATCGTACCAATACCCGCTCAGCCTTGCTTTGCGGAAAGTGCCGCCAGTCAACCCGTTCCTGTTCAAGCCAGTTAGCGTACTTATGCAGGTGCTCCATCAAGCTTTGGACGGTCTTGATCTTTACATCCCTGTTACGCCCCATTTCCAGCGCCCAAAGATTTGCTTCGTTCCAAGGCACTCCATCGCTGCTGAAGATTTGCGGTAACCGATCAACAGAACGAATGACTTTATCAACCACCCATTCAATTGAACCGGCAGCAACCACTGGGCGATGAGGCGCGTAATGGATGTATTCGAGATGTGCCATTGGTGCTACGTCAATCCAGCTTGATTCCCAGAAGCTTCGCAAGCGCATCGCGTCTATCGTCAGGAAAAAGGGCGATCGCTCGTGCGATCGTCAGCGTCTTCTGTGAGATTCGTTTGTCGGAAACCTCATTCTCAACACCGGTTGCCAACCACCTCGGGTCTACTTCCAACAGATCAGCCAAAGCAAACAATGTTGAAGCACGTATCTCATCGCCGCGAACTTCCATGTTGGTAACCTGCTGACCAAGCATCCCAAGGCTATCGCCAACCTGGGCTGCAGTTAGCCCGGCCTTCGTTCTGGAATCCCGAAGGCGCTCTGCAAATGTTGCGAGTGGCGCGTTTGGCATAGGGTCGTTACCATCAAGCAAGGAATCAACGGTGACGCCCATGACCTGAGCGAGCTTGCTGATATAGCGTGGAGTTAAATTCTCACCCGCTTCAAGATTGTCAATATTTTGCCTACTGGTACCAACGGCCTTGGCCAGGGCTGACTTGTTCCAACCCTTGCTTTGGCGGAATTCCTGCACTTTTTCTGCAATAGTTTTCATTGATTTCATGTGCTATCCAATACAAACGGCTCTACTACCAGTACGGAGGGTAGGCCGGGTGCGTGACCCAAAACATCAACGTGTGGCCACCGACAGGCTCTAACCCCCAAAAATACATTCCTTGCCCGTCGACGTAGTACACCGGCTGACCTTCAATCTCGTCAATCCGAGCAGCACGCGCCTTAAATCGTGGCACCAGTATTTCTTCCGCTGAAATGCCGTCTTCCGACAACGCTACATCGAGCAGCCTTTCCGGCGTGAGTTTCAAGTCCGCCGAGTCGTTGCGATCAACAAACCGACTCCGGTTTGCGGCCACCGATCGCAATCGCCCCCATTCCTCCGCATTGAGGGATTCCGCAATGTGTTTGAGTACCGCAGCCTTGAATGGTGCGCGGTACGCATCGAGGTTTTCTGTTTTCATATAAGGCTTCCTTGTTCTTCGTCCACATCTACCCGCTGCCATAGTGTTGGTGAGTCCATGGGCTTTCGCCCAACCTGCCGGTGCCCGCCTCTGCGCCGAGTGCTCACGTAGGGAACCGTTGCCGGTTTCAAACCCTGTGCTCATTGCTTTATGGTGCTGCCGGGTTCCACGCCCGTGAACTCGGGCCGCTGGACTCGTAATGCAATTGTGAAAGCCGCCTGGGCTTATGCTCCCCGTCGGCCAGCGGCTTCTGCTGCTGCCTGTGGGCTCTCACAATCGCATTACAAAAACATCCGAATGTGCCGCTTCACCAGCCATCGATTTGGACATCCTGGTGCAAGAAAGAATCCCTGCCTTCCATCTGGAGCGACACTGCCAGGCTTCACAAAGCCACTTCGAACACCGTACGAAAAAGACTGCCATTGCAAAACCAAAACAGCCAAATAGACAAACAGGGCAGCCGCGTAAATCTCGGTAGCGCTTTCTGGATTGACCATCACTACAGTGCTGACCAGCATCCCCAACAGCACCGCTTCGGCGATCGACGTCAAAGTCATGTTGAATGCCTCTTCGCCTCACAGCCTTGCAATGCAAGGCGTACAGCCATGTCGATCTGGCCTGTCGGCCAAACAGCGCCAGTCAGATCACGAGGAGGTGTCATCGACATTGCGTCTTTCACCCGAATTTCTATTGGATCACCAGCGAGCATGGCATCCACCGTCTGCATGTGACGAAACCATTGAAATGTCAACTGCCCGTCTACGTTGCCCATCACGACATACCCATACCGAATACCTGCGTCGTAGAGGCCGGTGTCAGTGTGGCCGTCCTTATACGTCTGCTTCAATACCGCTTCAATCTGTTCTTGGTTCATGTCTACCCTTCAAATTCTGGAAGTGCGTTGAATTCAGCCTGAGTCATCTGAACATCAGTGAGCGTATAGCCGTCGACCCCATCCGTCAGATCCGGCACGTTCTTTGGCTCACAAATGCAATACAAATCATCGGCGAAAGTGATTTTTGTGTAGGTCTTCACGTCCGAGCTTTTGATGTGCGCCAGAAATTTTGGGACCATGCGCCGATAGCTGTTTTCGGCACTTTTACCCTCCATTCGAGCAACATGTTCCACAGCGTCAGCGCAAGCCTCGTAGTAGGTCGCCCAGCTCTGAGGATCTGCACCAGGAGCAGTGCTTCGCGCCTTGAATGTCGATAGGACTTTGAGTTGCATCGCTTTCGGCACGTGGCTCCAGTGCTTTTGGCACATCAGGAGTCTTGGGGACGTTGCGGTCTGACAGTCATTTGCGTGGCAGTGATGGTTCCCCATGGTTTCCCCCTTGTTAAAGCACATCGCTCTGGGCATTGTTTGATCGGCCAAGGCGATCACCTGAATGGACCCACCCGAGACTGGCGGCACGCCAGATCACGTAGTCTACGGTAGCGATACGATCCCCGGTCACAGCCGCCAAACGCGCGCAAAGGGCGTGAGTGCCCTCTGCACCTGCGATGCGCACCAGGTGGCGGTCAGGCTTCGCACAGTCCAGGCCGAAGTTCTTTGCCAGGTGGTAGCAGGTGATTGGCCCGATCCAAGGCAGGCTTCGCAGATAGTCGAGCTTGTCGGTTGCGGCAATGTACTCACCGAGCAACTGCACACGGTCGCGGTACACCCTATCGATGCCAGCGGACTTGCCGACATGGCCAAAAACCTGTGATGCACTGCCACCGGCTTCCACCGTGGGTTGCACCTTTCGCCAAATTCCAGTGGCCACCGTGTTCTTCATGCCGCTGTTGAGTACAACCCAGGAATATTCACGCCAGAACGCAAGAGGGTCGCTCACTGGCTGCGCGCTCTCAGACCATTCGATGTCGTGGGCGTACCCTTCATCAACCAACCGGCTGCGCAAAGCGCGATAAGTCATCTCGTCTAGCATGGACTACCCCCGCACGCGCCAGCACTCTCAGCCTCGACGGCCGGTTTCGCAAAATGCTTCTCTCGCGCTGCTTCTACCGCAACCTGACACACGTCAAAGAAATGGCGTGGTGCAACGTCAAATGCTGTTGCGAGATCCCAAAGCAGGCGCACCTCGATGTTCGAGCCGCGATTCAATTCCAATTTCACGACAGCAGGCTGGCTCATCCCGAGGATGACACCAAGCTCACGTGTGGACATTCCGACTTTAGTCCTGAGTCGGCGAACTTCCATGCCAATGGCGTCGGCGATCGCAGTATCACGCACTGATAACGGCCTGGAATAACGCCCCGCTCGATCTGCAGCAGGACGCAGCGTCTTGGGTTTGTTGACCCACGTCCAGACAGTATCAGTTGTCGGCTTGATCCGATTTTTCACAACCAATGATTCCTCTTTCAAACAATGCCCTTGCCAACCCAGTGCACCGGTTCCTTGGGCTTCAACTGAAAAACCATGGCCTGCCAGTTCCCAGAGTCACCAGGTAAAGCCGCCGCCTCGGGGAATGTTTTGGCATCGCGTTCTGCGCCGTCTCTGCGAAAGCCAAGGCGCTCGAAGTAAGCGATCAAGGCGTTCGCGTTGTCCGCATCGGCCATCGGCACGAGTTCGACCAGGCGGGCCGCATGCGGGTGCACCTGCAGCGCCTCTTTGCATACCGCCGCAAAACCCTGCTCGGAGAGGCCGCGCCCGCGATGGGCGGGCGCTACGCCATGCCAGCGCAGGGCGAGCGTGTCGTGGGCCCCGCTTCCAACCCCCAGTTGGAAGAATCCGGTGATGCCAACCACTGTGCCACCGGCATCGCAGATCAGGTACACATGGTTGCGATAGAGATCGGCAGTGCCCTTTGCCAGGTCATCCACAGTGTCCTGTTCGACATGCTGGCCGCGATCACCAGCAAAGATGGTTCTCAGCACGGGATGCTGTTCAAACGGGTTTCCCGTCAAGACGCGTTGTAGTGACACCATGTGTGCGCCCCTTGTCCTACCGCAACACAGCGGTTAGGACCGCCTTTGCATCGTTGGCACTGAAATCACGCCAGCGGCGTTCGCGCGCCATGCTTTCCACTATGAACTGTTCGTGACTCTCCCAATCCATGTCCGTCGTAGGAATTCTGATGCTGGAGAACGGAGTGCGAAGCTGGAAGTCGAGATACTGTCCCTGGAAAGCGCACTCCGAGCGTGCCATTTCGTCCAGGGTCCCCATGTCGTCGGTCCACCAGCTCGGTGGGCGATTCGCTCGTGTATGTGCGATCCGTGCACACATGGCATCAAAGTCACTGCCCGAAGCTTGCGGAACTGCGATAGTCAGATTGACGACGGTGACCCTGAACCCGGACGTAGCCAGGGCTTCTTCAATCTGGTCAGCGCACTCCAACGGCAGGTTGTCATAGCTCTCATACCACCGGTCCACGAGTACCAGGTTCGCGTCAGAGCGTTTCCAGGTCTCGATCAAATCTAGGGAGTGCTGCACAATTTTGCCGTGTATTGCCGGATCACTGCCTTCGTTGTTGATACTGTCGAATTCCCGGCTGAATGCTCGCTCGGCATGACGGTCCACATCGGCCGTGTGCGGTTCCCAGTCGATGGTGCCTATGGCCTTACCACCGTAAGACCTGCAACGGGCGGCCAGCCGCTTGGCCAACGTGGTCTTGCCTGCGCCGCAGACGCCGACAAAGTGCAGGATGTCGCGGGCGCTGGTCCAGTGCGCAGATTCGCTATTCACTTTTGGCTTCTCAATTTGCGCCACAGTGTGTCGCGGTGCCTCGGCGTTTTTTGCGTTCCAGCAGCTCTTTGCGCAAGCCCGAGGTATGCGCACCCATCACGGCCTGAAGGCAGCACAGGCATGCTGTGCCAACACCCATCAGCGTCATCGGGTCGTTCGTCAAGCGGCTTGCCGCGATGAACGCGCCGGTACCAAGGAGGGCCACGCCAATGACGTGGCGGTGCTTCAATCGCATAGGGGTTCCTTTCGTGCAATCAGGGTGTAGAAGGCATTCACGCCCCAGCCGTGGTGGCCCTGGTCCACAACAGTCAAACCGGCTCCAGCAAGCGCTATGCCAATCTCTGTCGTCGAACGCTCCGCGAACCAGATGTCGGTCACCTTGGATGCGCCGTTATCGTCCCACATTGAAAGCGTACTCCGGTGGCGTCGACCAGTGCCGAACCTCCACTGATATTGACAGTGGAATGTCTGTGCACCGTGCGTGTTGCTATGGGCGTGCGCGACGCCGACGGTATGAGCGCGCTTCAGCGCATCCCAATCGCGCAGGTTAATCGCCAAGGCGCCGCCCGGCTTTAGCGTGGACGCGAGGCCGTGCAGGCTCATGCGTAGGTAGGTGTCGTAGTCACTGTTCTCTTCAGGCTGGGTGTAGATGGCGTAGTTGACCGTCACCGCGTCCATGGTGGACCGCCATGCCGTCACTTCGGCAAGATCAGCGAAGGACGCGCGGACGTAGTGATGGGCCGGGATGCCGGAATCCAAGCCAAGGCGTTGAGCGTCCTGAAGCATGTCGGCGCTGTAGTCGGCACCGAATGCCTCATAACGCCTGCTGGTATTACGCACCGGCAGGCCACGATGCAACGCGAGCATGTCGAACCCATGACCTCAACCAGCGTCAAGGACGAGTGCGCCATCCCGCAAGTTGGCCGCGAGCCAGCCCGACATTACAGGGTCGTCGATGTCACGGCCTTCGCAGGCCTCTGGAGCGTGCTGCGAGAGATACAGCCGATTCAGTCCGGCGTAGGCGTCGAGGTGCGGTTGCATATGTCAATTCCTGTTTCTGCTAATCAGGTATGAGCTTGTGCTTGTTGGAAATTGTCGCTACACACGCTTCAACGAATTTCGCCTCAACCATCAGCTCACCTGCCTGTCGACGATGGATAAACCGATGCTGGCAAGCACCATGGCTGTAAATCCAGCCGTCCGAACGGAAATCGCTAGGCGCTTGAAGTAGACGTCGGCCGCAATGATGATGATCCAAGACAGCGTGCCAATAGCGATCAAAGAGTACACCGGCAGCAGACCGAAGGCGATCCCCTCCGGGATGGTTCCGCCGATCCAGAACGCTGGTACCGCCCACAGGAGCCATTTACCGCTGCCAGCAGTTGCCTCAGCGCTCGCTTCGGGCATTGGGATTGGGTAGGCCCAGAAGTAGGCGTGTAGTGCCGCCGAGAAGATCACCATGTAGAGCGCAATCCCCAGGATCAAGGACTCAGAGTTCTGCAAGAACAGGCGGTACAGCGGGTCTTTGATCGTGACTAGCGCGACGAATGCAAGCGAGAGCCAAATGACCGTCCTGGTGGACTCGATGTATTGGCTGCGATCCAGCTTGCTACGTCCCGGTCGCAGGAACGACGCGCAAACCATCAATGCGATCGCGCAGACGCCCCACACGGTTGGTTGATCCCCATTGACTCCAATGCCAATCACCATCAGCAACGGTAGCCCGATGGCGTTGCGGGTGACGCTGGCGACGGCTAATGAGTGGGACACATGCAGGCACTTGAAATAGACCCACTGGAACAACAATGCCGACGTGAGAAAACCACCCAGAGCCAGCATTGCTGTCTGGTTGTAAAGGAGCGCCGTGAATGCGCCTCCATCCCAAACCACGGCAAGGATCAAGAGGGACGGTAAAAGGGCGTGACGCAGTGCATGCGTGAGTTGCATTGGATCAAAGCCGCGCACACGCAACTGTTTCGCGATCAGGTCATACCCTATGAAGATGATGGACTGCGCCATCGCAGCAGCGATTCCCGTCGTAACGACTGCAGTCATTGGATGCTTCCAGTACCGATGTCTGTGGCCTGCAAAACTTGCCCATGGCCGTCAACTACGACATCTTCCTTGTTGGCGCGACGCCGCCACCAGTCGGCATTCAGGTGGTCAGTCGCAAACATGAGATCGTCAACCAGGTACACGACTGGCACCCTTGTCCGCATCACGTCAAAGCCAAGGTGCTGGTACAGGTCTATTGGTCCAGTTGTGTCGACAGGAAGGTTGTAGGTGGCGTAGAGTCGAAATTCCGATGCGGATAAAGCACCCTGCTGGTGCGTTACCGCCAAGTGCCCAGCCGTCATATTGATGCAAAGATACTTCTTGCCGGTCAACGTCTTCAGGATTTCCATGCACGCTCCTTGATCACTTTACGGATGCGGGTGGCTTGATGACATACCGTTTGTAGTCTTGGCCTTGCGCAAACTGGTTGTACAAGGCCTGGGCCACGTCATTTCCGGCCCGTGTGATTCCGTAAAGGCGTGTCCACTCGCCAGTATTCAAGCGAGCAACCAGGTGCTCTGCCATGGCCACACCAACACCCAGCTTCCGCCCACGGTGTGCTTTTGCCACAAAAAGGTCTTCCACGTAACACACCGGCCCAAGTTCCCAAGTGCAGTCGTGTTCCACAAAGGTCACGAAGCCAATGACTTCGCTGGCCATCGTCGCGACGATCCCGCCTGTTTTGGATTGGGGGTCCAGGATGCGCCGCCAGGTGGCGTCCGTGATCAGTGTTTGCACGGCACCATCACAGTATTGAGCCCATAGTGCCCGCCAACCGGCTTCGTGCTCAAGTCGCACTGGTTCTATTTTCGACACGACATGCGTGGAATCAGGGGTATCAACCACTGGCATATCAACTCCGCTCACGAAGAAATGGCCTCGTCAGATCACCGCTGGCCCGCAAACTAAAAAACTGGTCGGCTAGGTGTCGAAGCCGGTCTCGATCAGTACCCGGTAACTCAGCGATGGCACTCAGCGCATCTTTTGCCGCTTGCTTGGACTTACCGCCAAGAATGCTGTGGTCAGTGGCAATTGAAGTGAGGGCGTCACGCGCCAACAAGAGTGCGGCGGCCAACTCGCCAACTTCGTACTGGTAACAGGGATCGGAGGACCGCTTGAGGGCAGCGTTGATGTCAATGGTCGACATGGTGGTTCCTTTGATTGTTTGCTACCAACTGCACATTCCAACGCTTCGCCCTAAATCCAGAAGCATCCCATTGCCACCCCAACTCCGATCCAACTCGGCGATGCGCATCCATTTTTGATGTGTGCTTTTATTAAACGGGAAGCCAACCCCGCCCGACTCGAAAATTATCAGGTCCGCCACCCGGCTTTTCTTAAAAGCTTCTGCTTGGCGGATGACTTCACCGATGTCAGCTACTGGCCACGTTAGTCGAGTTTTACGTTCCTCCCCCCGTAGCCGACCTGAAATTACAAAGCCAGCGTCACCATCCATGTCCTCTGGCGCCAACTCCCTGCCTGGGTTGGTCCTCAACCACCTCGCTTCGATGTTGCTGCGTTGCATCGCAACGTAAAACTCGCGCACACGGTCTTGCTCCAAGAGACGCCACGCACGGTGGCGCAGGGCAAAAACATCAACTGGACGTGTGACCAATGCGTCGCTGCACTGGTTACTACCTCTCCAAACGCGATAGCTTGAAGCCAATCCATCCGGCGATGTTTCGGCGGTTACCTCAATCCATGCCTGAAAGAGCGTAAGTTGTACGGGCTCCCAATCAGCAAGAGCAACACCCACCTTGCCTTGGACCCAGTCAAAGTACCCTTTAGCAGTGCCCCCATTGGCGAGCGCCACCATAGACTCAAGTCCAAATTTCTCGCGAATTGAAAACAGAGCCCACCCCAAATCGTCAACCATGAACCCATCATGAAGACCTGTTGTTATCGCAGAAAACAGGTCTGGGCCAGCGGGAGACGCAAGATCATCTGCCAGAAAGTCGTCTTCTGTGGCCTCGCCAACTACTTGCGCCGCATCAATGGTTGCTGTCGTCATGTTGCTGATTTCCTTCTGCTTTCAAGCTTCGTTTAATGCATCGGCATCATTGCGACCATCAGTCTCACCATCCAGTGGATTGGCAATGCGTGCGGTACGTTGCTCGGGGGTCAACGCATGCCAGAATTCGTAACAGCACCTGTCCCCATCAGCGTCAGCATCAACGCCGCAATCTTCATCAGCTACGGCCCTGAATCCCACGAGGTAATTGCGTTTCCACTCGTCAATTTGTGCTTGGTTAGACATTGGTTTCCTTGGTTATGCCGTTGACTGAACGCGAAAAGGCACGAAGTGGGCCAAAAGGACGCCGCCACGCAGCACACGAATCGGGTCTACCGGAACCTCTATGCCATCCTCCGGCTCCAGAAAATTCGGGACGAGTTCAAACTGAATCGCACGGTCTTCAGGTTTTTGCTTCCCAAAAGCCCGTCTGGTCAATACCGTTTGCAGCCAAGGCACTCATGAAGTCGTCCACCAGGCCAGAGTGGAAATCCTCGGGTAAAACAAAATCTTCGCGACACTCAGCCAGCATATCCAAATCACCCTGGCACAGGTTCACCACGCGGCCCGTGGTCACTTCGCGGTATGCGACTGCGCTGGCACGATTGAAAGCCACAACCTCTTCGGGAGTCGCCAGCCTGCAATTTGTGTAGTCCATAATTTGCTCGTTCCACAGTTACGCCGACAACGGCAATTTGCTGGCTTCACTATCCGCCAAAACACTCACGAACAATGCTCTCAGAACCGCTTCGCACGCGTTGAGATCAAACCAATCATCCCCGTCGCGCAGCTTGCCTTCCATATCAATCCAGTACGGAGCCTCACCCGTAAGCGCCGCGATCCGCTGGACCTCCAAAGCGACGTTACCCGGCCCTAACCCGCCTGCATAGCCACACCGCACGCAGGGCAGTGGGACCTCCCATTTACTGGTTTCAATACCGCGCCCACCAGACGCATCGAACAACACGGAGTGGTTCTTGCACTCCCTAAGCAGCTTCCAGACGTGGACATTGGCTTGGTTGTACTGAGTGATGAATTCGACAGTTGAATACTGTTCGAGACTGATGCACACCTGGTCCAGCGTGAAGGTCGACCCAATTGCGTGTGCATTGAAGTTCAGTTGAACTCGACCACCTCGTGATCCAACCAGGCCAACCAGTTCAGAGACCACGGGCTCACTGTCGACCAGATGGGACACACCTGACCCGCACACGTGCAGGGCAACGCGCACGTGTGCTGGCAATTCAGTGAAGGCCTGGCGCAGAAGGTCCACCGATGGATAGCGACCTGGTTGCCCCTGGCGTTTTGGGGAATACAGAAATCCCCACTCCACCAGCGGGTAGTCGCTGGACATATCGCAGAGCGCATGCAGATCTGTACGCGCATCCACGCCGGTCAGCGTGCAGTGGGTTAATAACGGAATATTGGCCACGGGCTATTTCTCGGTTACACAAGCTGAGGCAAATCGACACCCAACGGCCCGTACACACCTTCATCCGGGTAGTCCGTCAGGTGGACGTACAGACCTGCGGGCATTTCCTCACCGTCGGTGGATGTAAAGGCTGCGCGCTGGGTAATCGTTACCTCTGCTTCAACCTGATCTTGATCCTCTGGGCCATCTGGGTTCACAAACTCCAGCGCTTCACGCAATTGCTTTGCATTGAGAGTAAGGGTGCCGATCCCCAGGTCTGATGGCAGTTGAGGCCGGGGAGCGTTGGCAATTGGCGTTGACTTCTTTGACATGGTGGTTTTCCCTTGTTAGTAAAACACTTGGAACAGGATGTAAATCTGCCCAAAAACTACAAGCACATCTACCCCCATCGCGAGCCAGGGCCACTGCCGCTTAGCCTGATCACTCAGACCCCTGCTCAGTAGATTCAGCCCATTGAGCGGAATTCGCATGCAGTAGTCCTCGATTAGTCTGGAGCATCATCGTATTTATCAGGCCACGCACTGAATATGCTTTGCATCGCCGCCGATGGCGCCAGCTCAGTCGCATTTGCCGCTATGGTTGGAGTCAACAACTGGTATTTGTTGGCAACATTGATTGCGAGGGTGTGCTGACCTCCGCATAGCAATGATCGCAGCCGGGGGACACCTTGGCACAACCAATCCAGGGATTGAAAGTTGCGTCTGTCCAGGAGATGTTTGATGTTTCTGCCATGGGCGCCTTTGGATACAGTTCGCGTGTGATGAAGTTGTGCTTGCGTCCGTTGTGGGCAACCAATCTGCCCACACCACAAGGGCGTGGACAGCCGACGCAAGCGTCGGTTCATTGGTTGTCCACAACTCCCCGGCGATAGCCTTCGGCCTGACGCGCTTCGCTTGCCAAAGACACATTTAAATATGTCCATATCATAACAACATCACACCTATGTGTCCATAGTGTTCAATGTAACACTTACGCATCGATACCAGGCATCACACACTTAATCAAATCACCCACACTCAAAATGCGATCAATGGACTTGTCAAATTGGACCATTCGCATGGCAGAGACCAGCAAATGGAATGACCCATGCAAGTCGCCCACGACAAAGTCGCGTCCCACCGTGTTTTGCGTCAAACGAAGTACAGAACTCACGCAGTTATCTCCTTCTGCATGGCTCAAATCACCGATGCCTGACGCGCACAAATGTGCTCCAGGTGCGCGCCAATATCGAATATCCCGGCTTCGCGCATGGCGGCTGCCACCACGGCTGAGCGGCTCTCGATGCGCGGCAACAGAACCGCAACCGCACCCTCAATCGGCGAAGGCAGTCGATGCAACAAATAGCTTGTCTTGAACGAACGCATGGCCTGATGGAATGCTTCTCTGACCATCCCATCATTGGAGATGGCAAACACGTAATATTCCGCATTGATCAAGCGCACAGCTTCTTCACTGACCGCGTAAGTCCGCAGGAGCCCCGGCAAGGGGACCGACTCACCAATCCGTTTGGCAATGAAGCGCGCCGCCGCAAGGTGGTGGGATCCATCGGCGTTATCCAGAAAAAACCGCTTGTCCCAAGCGAAGCGAACGAAATGATCGGTTGTCTTTGGGTCACGGAGTATCCCGATACCTGGATGAGCCAAATTCTTGACCAACCCATCCAGCGAGATACTCCTAATCAGATCCCGTGCATCGCTCTGGACCAACGCATCCAGACTTGAAAACCGGGACAAATCTGACTGTGAATTCGAAAATCCCGAGAGGTCCTGAATCTCACACGACCACTCGACAATGCTGTGGCATTTTGCAAATGCCATCAGCGCAGGGATAGTCGCCTGAAACATCTCGTAGGCCCCACCAACCCTTCGCCAACCCGTCACAACCCCCCTACCCCCTTGGGGCCAGGCTAGTAGCTCAGGATCGCCCCATTCGTGCCAGCGGACCACGCTGCGCTGGGCTATCTGGGTATTGGAGTCTGCAATATGGACTCGCATGCTCGGGCTCTCTCGAAGCATTTGCATGAGCCGCGAGGGCCTGGAAAAAATGCCCTCATGTACTGCATGAAAAAGACACTCCAGGACAGTCCGACTCAAAGAGCGCGCCTGTGGTTCGGCAATGGTAGTCACAGGCATCATTGACCTCTTTATCCGTCGAGAAATTCACTGATGTCAATTATAGTTGTAATGCGATATTTTTGTGTTGCTACAGTGCTTTGTTACCCACCTGCAACGTTTCTAGTATCCGTCCTCAATACGCGATAACTACTGATAGTGTTCAATCAGACTGCAGGCCCATTGTTCGCTCGTGAAACCCCAGTCGCAGCATTGAATCTATGCTCGGTATCGATGCTCACTTTTGAGAACAACGGCATCCCGCCAGCAACGTGTTGGCGCATCGCGTCTGTGACGGTGAATCCAGGTTGGTTGCATAAACTGTCGCCGAGCACAACCTTGTGATCGTATTCATCGTAAATCTGGAATGTCCCCTCAGCTTCACTCAATCCCCGCACAGTAAAGTCATGGTCGCCTAAATTCCTGTTGCCCCAAGACTCTGCTTCGGCCTCGCTGCCGAACGGCCGGGGATACTTGGAGGTTTGATTGATCTCAACACTCTCTACTCTCCCGCCACCGCACTTCTTCAGCAGGGCATTGACCGCATTGGGGACTATGGAATCGTAGAACACTCGCATGCCTGCTCCACCGACCTTCAGATTCTGGCCAACAAATGAGCGCTGCTGGTTGCTGACCACCTTTTCAGCGATCTCTTTCCCAACCACTGCCCCCAACTCTTTGGGGTTGGCAACCATGCGATCAATTACGACTTCGCCATCTTTACGACCGACTATCTGGTACCCTCCATCCCAATCACCAACAGTCAGTTTATCGACTTGATTGCTCAGGTCATACCGGTCCGAGCTTTGCTCTCCAGTGACAAAGGCGACACTGTCGTAGTTGTCATCAACAGCCATCTTGATGATGCGTTTCAGTGCGAGGTTGACCCAACCATCGGTCTTCGTAACATACGGGCCCGCTGGGATAGAAAAGTGTTTTGTCAGGTTCTCGGCGCCTTTCGCAATTGCCTCTGACTCATCGCGGACCCCCTGAGCTAGAAACGATGATTCCAACCCATCGGGAGCAACGACCGTCCATCCATCGTTGCTTTCTGTATAAGTTGCCTTCCAACCCGGACCTGGGACATAACTCTTTGAGAAATCGTTCTTTTTACCTTGCTGGCCCCAATCGCTTTGTACTTCTTCTACAAAAAGCACACGCCCCCCATCCATACCGATCCGGTCGTTTATACGAACATGGGCCAGGACATTAACCTGGCTCCAATGGGATGATTTATAGTTGTTTGACTGCAGTCCTTCAACCGCTTCGCGAAGTTGCTTTGTAAGTTCGTTGTATCGGTCTGAGTTGCCGCTGCGTCGATACTCGCGCTCAACCTCGTCATGCAACGACTCTTTGTTTGCACGGCCTCTCTCGGGCAACGTCAGCAGCACCTCGCGGTAGTTCTCGCCACCGGGGAGTTGGTATTGGCTGTACTTTGTTGGCGTTGCGCCCTCTTCTTTCGCCAGATACTCGATTGCCTCTTCTCTGGTAAATCCTTCTCCAGCTTCGTCGTCTAAGAAGGCTTCAAGTTGACCCTCGTCAACCTCGCCCAATGTCACCTCCTGCACCTGCACCCCATTTCTGACCAGGAAATTGGTGATTTCCTGGTGACTGACTTTGCCAGTCTGCAGATCCAGCCATTCGGCCAAACCAGTCCACTCCACTTCGTCTTGCTTCACAGCGCCTTTATTGACCAGTCCACGCACGCTATCGATCCACATGGCACCCGTCATAGCCTTGGCCTTGATGGCAGAAACACCCCGCGTCAAGGCAGAGAAAAAACCAGTCGCCTGGACATCTGAGCCCACCAGCTCACTGGCCTGCACACCTACCCCGCGCATCGTTTTTCCAGAGGCGCTTGCCACCACACCCATCTTTGCCAACGTCACCAGCTCATCGACCGTGGGCGAGGCAATGCGCCCAAACTTCAAGGCGGTAGCGCCGACAAATGCCACGAATTCACGAACCAGAGTTCCCACTTTGGGACCGATCGCGCTATCCACCCACGTCATAAAACGACCATCTGCGCGGCTAAAGCCCGCCTGGCGTCCTTCCAGAACCGATTGCTCGACGATGTACGGCATGGCCTCGCGCGTGTTCCCAACCTGCCGGGCTTTGATGATACGCGCCTGCACGCGCTCAAGGAACTCACGGGTACCGGGTTGCTGTGTTGCGCGACTATCCAGCAATGCCTGCGCCTTGGCGTCCAGGTCATCACGTTGCTGACTGTGCACGACCTCATGCAAAACGACCGCTGGTGCCGACCGCATGGAAACATTGGGAGCAATGACAAAGGTCAACCCCACAGACTGGTCTGCGAACCCCTGCAACTTGATAACGCCGCCTTGAACACCCCACATGGAGTCAACTTGCTCGGTTAGCGCCCCCTGGCGAGGAATCGTAAACCCGGCGTTCTCAATGCGCTTTACCCAACGCGGGCTGTCCGTTAAGTGCTGCGGGTCAAAGTACAAGTCATTGAGCGGGACACCGGCCGCAACCGCATCAGCAGCGCTGTCAAACTGCTTGGCATAGCGTATGGCCCATGTGGAAGAGTCCTCAATGGCCTCGCCGAACTCGCGTAGCGCGTCCATTGCTGCGGTTGGCCCGAGCTGGGCCGCAATCTGCCCCAGATCCACAAACGCGGTGGAGTCATCGAAGAAGGGTTTTCCAATCTGAACGCCACTGCGGCCGGTAGCCTTGGATGCAGCAACGCCAAAAGTCTCCAGGGCCACATCAAAATCACGCCCGGTGTGCTTCGCATAGACCAGCGCCAGATCGTACGGATCATCAGACTCCACCACAACAAGTCCGCCGCGCTTGCCCTCCTTCCCGCGCTTGAGCATGAGATCCACGCTACTTGCGAGGCTTGGAAATGCCGCCACTACTGCATCGCGCACACCCTGCGCACCTGCCAAGCCCAACTTGGTAGAGGGGCGCTTGTCAATCGCCATCAGAGGGGGCGCCGTGCCAGGCACTGCAACAACTTTTGCCTTGTTACCTGTCGCACTGGCACGGATGTCCGGGTTGCGCTCGTTGAACTGGCCGTTGTAGCCGGTTTCGAGTTTCGCGTTTTCGTCGAACGGATGCGCG
>OBEQ010601866.1_pt1 | contig 15761 bp, 15 predicted proteins | sample 1670901 | NCBI WGS metagenome assembly OBEQ01 (sample SAMEA104232315, study PRJEB22302) | groundwater metagenome | biome: forest; feature: aquifer; material: groundwater | place: USA | collected 2011-08-07 | depth 5.4 m | reverse complement strand
CAAAATAAAAAAGCGCTTTTTCATTACGAGCAAGCAGCGCGACATTCTAAAAATCCAGAAATTTATTTACATTTAGCCTCCCTTTATAGTCAAGAACGAGATCATAAAAATATGATTCAATCCCTTAAAACTTTAAATAACAAGTTTCCCAATGAACCGCAATTTATTTATTTACTGGGGTTATCTTATTTAGATCAAAAGGATTTAAATAAGGCGATTCCACAATTTGAGAAGGTCATTAAACTGGATTCCAACAATGGTTCGGCGCTTTTTCAATTGGGAGTGGCTTACGATACTCTGGAAAAATGGAGTTTGGCAGAAAAATATTTTCGTAAAGTGATTCAATTAGATCCTAAAAACGCTTCCAGCTACAACTATTTAGGCTACACCTATGCCGATCGGTTTGAAAATTTAAAAGAAGCGCGATCGCTTCTTACAAAAGCGATAGAAATTGAACCAGAGAATCCTGCCTTTTTGGATTCACTAGGCTGGCTCCAGTATAAAGAAAAAAATTATTCTCAAGCATTAATCAATTTAGAAAAATCTGCCAAGAGCTTGCCGGATTCAACTGTTTTCTATCATTTAGGTGATTGTTACTTAGCCCTGCAAGAATTCTCTAAAGCAGCTTTAATTTATGAGAGATCTTTGGAACTGGATCCTAAAAACAAGGAAGTTCGAAAAAAATTAGACCACCTCAACAAAAAGTTAGTTCCAACTTCCCCTGCTAGAAAACTTTTGAAATTAGCAGAACGGCAGATGAAAGAAATTCCCTATCTGTCTGGAAATATTCGAGTCAAAATTAAGGGATCTGCTTTAGTGCCCTCTTATCCTCAAACTGGGACCTTTTATCTTAAGAAACTGGAACAGAGGGTCGCTGTTTCCACTGTCCCAACCTATTTACGCATGGATTTTGTGGATCTAAAAACCATGTTCCCGATGACCCTTTGGTATCAAAATTCTCCGAACGCGAATTGGAGTAGTTTTCCTCCCGAGATAAAAGAAACTTTACCACCACAAACTTTAAGGGTCTTAGAATGGACCGCTTCCCTATTTAATGGCCGCTTTCTTTCAGAATTGGATCAGTGGGAAACTGAAGTGGAATATGAAAGAAAATCGGTCTGGTTGACCCATAAAAACAGGCGGGCTAAAATTTCTAAAGAAGGACACCTAGAGGAAGTTCAAATGGATGGGTGGAGCCTTAAAACCAAAAAATTAGAACAGGTGGGGAATGGTGAGTTTCCTTCCCTTATAAAAATAAGCGGCGAATATAAAATTGAGATAGAATTTTTTCAACTCTCGGGAGATTTTTTGGAAGAAAGCCTTTTTCAAATGGGCAAAAAACCGACCACCCAACCCAGATAGTTTATGAAACTGCTAGCGCCAGCAAAGATTAATCTTTATCTTAATATTTTAAATAAGAGAAAAGATGGTTACCACACTTTAAAAACTATTTTTCAGACGGTCAGTCTTTATGATCGGATTGAGATTGAAAAATCAAAATCTGGAGATAGGATCCATCTTAATGTTCTAACTCAAGAGTCCCCCTGCCCGACCGGTCCAGAAAATATAGTCTGGAAAGCAGCTGACCTTTTCTTTAAAAAATTTAGACTGAAAGAAGGTTGTAAAATTACCTTAAAAAAGGAAATCCCCACTCAAGCGGGCCTTGGAGGTGGATCGTCCGACGCAGCCACGACATTGCAGGGCTTAGCCAAGTTATTCTTAGGGGACGAGGCTAATAGTTCTAAGACACGCCCTATTCTTCATCAAATAGCTAAAGGTCTTGGAGCGGATGTTCCTTTTTTCTTAAAAGGGGGTTGTGCCATCGCTTCTGGAATTGGAGATCGTCTAACTCCCCTTTCTACTGTCCCCCATTTTTGGGCTGTTATTATTAAACCTAGCATAGGCTGCTCCACGGTGGAAGCTTACCGCTGGCTGGATTCATGCCCCAGATTGACTCCCCTAGGTGATTTTAATAGAATGGTGACTCAAATCAGAAGCAAAAAAAAGATTTCTTATTGGGGTCCTTACATTTACAACTCCTTTGAGGGCGTGGTCTTTAAAAAATATCCAGAAATTGGGGAAATTAAGAGCAAACTGATTGAGGCAGGCTCTGAATTTGTGAGTTTGTCGGGATCGGGTTCTGCTCTTTTTGGCATAGTCTCTACTCGGAAAATCGGGCAACAAGTGATGGATAAATGCGCTAGATTTCATAAAAAAATCTGGCTTGTTTCTTCACTTACCTAGGTAGGAGAAAACCATGGAAATTACAGAGGTAAGAGTAAGTCCACGCAACGAAGAAAGGCTAAAAGCTTATGTTACAATAACCCTAGACGATGTATTTGTGGTTAGGCATATTCGCATTGTTAAGACGGAAAAGGGGTTATTGGTCTCGATGCCATCTAGAAAACTCCCAGACGGAAGCCATAAGGATATTGCCCATCCTATTACTCAAGAGTTTCGTAAAAAGTTAGAGATAAAAATATTGTCCGCGTACGAAGAAGAACTTAAGAATCCCAGGAATGGATCGAATCATATAAATTCCACACAAATAAGGTCCGGGGTGGTGTAATGGTAACACAGGAGACTTTGGATCTCCCATTCATGGTTCGAGTCCATGCCCCGGAGATATTTTACTTATTCAATCAATGAAAGACGCTCCATCTGTACTTATTTTAGCTGCCGGGTCGGGAACGCGTATGCGTTCCTTGACCCCCAAGGTGCTCCATCCCTTAGCGGATGTTCCTCTGATAGAACATATTATCCAAACCGTACGCCAATTAAACCCAAATTCTATTGGATTAGTGGTAGGGCATGGTAAAGAAAAAATAGTAGAGAAATTGGGAACCCATAAAAATCTGGAGTTTATTACCCAAAAAGAGCAGCTAGGATCTGGGAACGCGGTTCAATCTTCGGTGTCTTGGATAAAAAAGTGTGGGAAGAGGTCACCCAAACTTTTGGTCCTTTGTGGCGATGCCCCTCTGATTACAACCGAAACTCTCCAATCCCTCCTGACTTCTCATGCCCAAGAAAAAAACGCGGCCACGATTTTATCTTCCATAGTCTCTAACCCCACAGGCTATGGACGCATTGTTCGTAATTCCAACGAACATGTAAAAAAAATTGTGGAAGAGAAAGACTCCACTTTAGAAGAAAAAAAGATTAGGGAAGTTAATTCTGGAGTTTATTGTTTTGATGTGGACAAATTGCTGGAATCCCTGCCGCAACTTAAAAATCAAAATGCAAAAGGAGAATTCTACCTTACCGACATTATAGAATTTTTGCATGACAGAGGTTATGTGGTAGAAGCGCTCCAATCGGACCCAGAAAAAAAGGACGAAACTTTAGGCATTAACACCAGAGCCGATTTAGCTTTTGCCGAGATGATCCTGCAACAAAAAATGATCCGAAAGTGGATGGAAGCAGGAGTCACTTTTGTGAATCCCCTCACTAGTTTTGTGGGGAAGGATGTAAAAATTGGGAAAGAGTCGGAAATTTTACCGGGAACGATGCTGATGGGAAAAACTGAAATTGGAGAAGGATCTAAAATTGGCCCCCACTCTTATATTAAAGATTCCGTGGTCGGAAATAACACGCGCATACGAGCTTCTTTTATTTATGGCGCAAAAATTGGGAACAACTGTAAAATTGGCCCTTTTACTCATCTTCGAGCCGGAACTGTTATATCTCAAGACGCGCGTATAGGAAATTTTACAGAGATAAAAAATTCTAGCATTGGTGTGGGGTCGAAAGTTTCCCACCTTGCCTATATAGGCGATGCCACTTTGGAAGAAGATATTAATGTGGGAGCCGGAGCCATTACTTGTAATTTTGATGGAAAGAAAAAACACCGCACTTATATTGGAGCTAAATCTTTTGTAGGATCGAATGTTAATTTAATTGCTCCGGTTAAAATTGGGGCTCGGGTACTTTTAGCCGCGGGTTCTACGATTACTAAAGATGTTCCCGACGATGCTTTAGCCATTGAGCGGAGCGCGCAAACAATTAAAGAAGGCTGGACAAAGAAAAAAAAGTAAGGAGTTTTTCATCTATGCTGAACTACAATCACGCGATCAAAATTTTTTCGGGGAATTCTAATCTTCCTTTAACGGAAGAAATCTGCTCCATATTAAAAATCCCTCTTGGAAAAGCTTCTGTAGGGCGTTTTCCAGACGGAGAAGTAGAAGTAAAAATTGAGGAGAATGTGCGCGGAACGGACTGTTTTATTGTTCAACCGACTTCTTATCCCGCTAACGACAATATTATGGAACTTTTACTTTTAATGGATGCTTTGCGCCGAGCTTCTGCTGATAGAATTACGGCTGTGCTCCCCTATTATGGATATGGCAGACAAGATAGAAAGGCAGAACCCAGAGTTCCGATCTCTGCTAAATTGGTTGCAAATCTTATTCAGGCCGCGGGCGCTGACCGCGTCCTAACCATGGATCTTCACGCGGGTCAAATTCAAGGTTTTTTCGATATTCCCGTGGACCATCTCTACGCGAATCCTGTGATTATTGACTACTTTAAACGGAAACCGTTCGTGGCAAATCCTGAACAGTTGGTGGTCGTGTCCCCCGATGCTGGCGGCGTGGAAAGAGCCAGAGCCTTTGCTAAACGGTTGGGAGCAGAATTGGCCATTGTGAATAAACGGCGCATTTCCCCCCGAGAAGCAGCAGTGATGACCATTGTAGGGGAAGTAAAAGATAAAAATGTAATTATTATAGACGATATTATTGATACGGCTGGAACTTTATCTAAATCCGTGGAAGCTCTGCATAACGCGGGCGCTAAACAAATTTACGCGGGGTGCGCCCATGGAATTTTTGCTGGACCTGCCATAGAACGACTAAGCAATGTTCCGATTGAAGAGATCGTAGTCACGAATACGATCCCTTTAAAGCAGTCAAAACCAAAGTTTGTCACCGTTCTATCTGTGGGTAGACTTTTAGCGGAAGCGATAGAAAGAATTCATTCGGGTTCCTCTGTGAGCGAACTTTTTGTATAATGATTTAACTATCGTCATTCCGGCGAAAGCCGGAATCCAGAAAAGTAGTATTGACGAACTAGATTCCGGCTTTCGCCGGAATGACGACTAAGAAAGGAAAAACGAATATGCAAACAATAACATTAGAAGCACAATCTAGAGAAATTCTTACTAACGGGCAGCTAAAGACTTTGCGTAAGTCTGGTTGGATCCCCGCGGTTCTTTATGGAGGAGCTAAAAAGAAATCCTCAAAGAAAGAGGACATGAATAGCGGGTTACTTAAAGTTCCAGAGAAACCTCTTCTTAAAATTTTGCGCAATCACAACGCGATTGTGGAACTAAAATTAGGCGCTGATGTTGAGCACGTTGTCATTAAAGAAGTTCAACGCGATGTAGTAACAGAAGGTTGCTTGCATGTAGATTTCCAAAGGATTAACTTAGCGGATAAAATTGAACTCATGGTGCCTGTTCACTTTATGGGCGAATCCAAAGGTGTAAAATTGTCCGGTGGAATCCTACAACACATGGTTCGCGAATTAAAAATTCTCTGCTTACCGAAAGAAGTTCCAGCCTCGATTGATATAGATGTGACTGGCCTGGATATTGGTCACGGACTTTCGGTGAAGGACATAAAAGAGATTCCTGGAGTGCAGATTTTGGCAGATCCAAATCAGTTAGTTGCCAATGTCGTTGCGCCTACAATCCTTGAAGAGACTACGGAAGTAGCCGCGCCTACAGGCACTGAACCGGAAGTGATTTTGAAAGGTAAGAAACCAGAAGAGGGAGAAGAAGGAACCGCTGCGGCAGCGACCCCCGGGAAAGCCACACCACCTCCTCCAGCAAAGTAATCCTTTTATAATTAGGGACGGAGCCCTATTTGTTGGGCAAAAAGGGCTCCGTCCCTAATTATCATACATGAGATGATTCGCTATATTATTGGGCTGGGAAATCCGGGGAAAGAGTACCATAACACTCCTCATAATTTGGGGAGGGTGTTGGTGGAACAGGCTGGGAAGGCTAAAGAGCTCTCCTGGAAAAAAGAAAAAGAATTTTATTGGACAGACTCTAAACCTTCCTTTGTTTACTTGAATAGTTATATGAATAATTCTGGAACTGCAGTTTTAACTCTTCTTAAAAAATTTAACTGCCCGGCAAACGAAATCTTGGTCTGCACCGATGACTTTGATATTCCCTTAGGCTCAATCCGACTACGAAAAAAAGGATCGGCGGGAAGTCACAACGGACTAAAATCAATTTTGGAACATTTACAAAACCAAGATTTTCCAAGACTAAGACTTGGGATTGGCCCACTTCCAGAATATAGCGACCCCGTTAGCTTTGTCCTTAAACCATTTACCAAAGAGAACAAAACTCTTGTAGAACAAACCTTAGAAAAAGCGCTGAGCGCGATAGAGTCCATTATTTCAGACGGAATAGATAAAGCAATGAATCGTTTTAACGGCGATAAATTGACAGTAAAATAAATTTTTTATTTAATATCTTTTTTATGGAAGAAATCAAAACAACTCCAACACCTCCATCCGCGCCTGTTACTCCTGCGCCTGTATTCAATGTAAAACCAGAAATGACTCGTAAAGATTTTTTGTGGACTGCGTGGGCAGCGTTTGCTACATTTATTGCGACCTCCGCCGCGGCGATGGGACGCTTTATGCTACCCAATGTGCTCTATGAATCCCCCCAACTCTTTAAAGCCGGAAAACCCGACGACTACTCCATGGGTGTTTCTACCCGTTGGATGAAAGAGCAGCGGGTTTGGATTGTTCGTACGGATGGAATTCTTTACGCCCTTTGGGGAAGGTGCACTCACTTAGGATGTACTCCCAATTGGTTTGATGCCGAAAAAAGATTTAAATGCCCTTGCCATGGCTCCAACTACACGATGCAGGGCGATGTCATTGCTGGCCCCGCCCCAAAACCTTTAAACCGTTGCGCCGTAGCCCTTTTACCTACCGGAGAAATATTGGTTGACAAATCTATTCTAGAAACTCGACCTGGGTTCCGAGAAAAACCACAGTTTCAAATCTCTCTAGGCCACGCTTAAAATTTCAAACCTTCGATGAAAGAATTTATAGAAAAAACGAAAAAAGAGATTATAGAACACCCCATTTGGCGTTCTATGTTCCGCGGCGGAAAGTGGCACAATACCCCACGCGACCGCGCTCAACATATTATTGGAAATGTTTGGCTTCATCTTCATCCAGCTAAACTTAGAAAACGAGCGGTTCGTTTTACCTACACATGGGGATTGGGTGGTCTCTCCTTTGGACTCTTCTTTGTCCTTACGATCTCTGGTCTTCTTCTGATGTTCTATTATAGACCCACTGTAGATCTTGCCTATCAAGATATAAAAGATTTGCAATTTGTAGTGACTTTGGGAAGCTTCTGGAGAAATTTCCACCGCTGGGCAGCCCACTTAATGGTGATCATTACCATATTCCACATGATTCGTGTTTTCTTAACCGGATCTTACAAATCCCCTCGGGAATTCAATTGGGTGGTCGGCACAATTCTTCTCGTCCTCACACTTCTTCTTTCTTTTAGCGGGTACCTTTTACCTTGGGATCAAATTGCAATTTGGGCGATTACGGTGGGGTCCAATATGGCTTCCAATACACCACTTTTAGGCGCGGAAGGTCCTTTTACGATTACCAACATGAAAAATGATGCCCGCTTTATGCTCTTAGGCGGCACTTATGTGGGCGAAACTGCTCTTTTGCGTTTTTATGTACTCCATTGTATCGCCTTCCCATTCTTAGCCGGAATATTTATGATTGTCCATTTTTGGCGCATTCGAAAAGATGGTTTTTCTGCCGCTCCCCTCGACCTTAAAAATAAGAATGAAGAGAAAGTGGATGTTTGGCCTAATCTAGTGGTGAGAGAATATCTCTATGCCATGTTTGTGTTGGCGCTATTAATTGCCTGGGCCATATTGGTTCAGGCTCCTTTAGAAGAGATAGCCAACTTAAATGTAACGCCCAATCCAGCCAAAGCGCCTTGGTACTTTTTGGGGTTACAAGAACTACTCGTTTACTTTGACCCTTGGATTGCTGGAGTTGTTTTGCCAACTTTAATTGTGGTGGGACTTATGGCGATCCCGTATGTAGACAATAATCCGGGCGGCGTTGGCTTCTACTCTATAAAAGAACGCCCTTTTGCCAATACATTTTTTCTGTTTGGAATTGCTCTTTGGTTTATTTTGATCGCGATAGGGACTTTCTTGCGAGGTCCCAACTGGGCGTGGTACTGGCCTTGGGAAAATTGGCTTCACCATAAACCGCCCCCACCCCCCACATGGAGCTTGCCGAATTTACTTGGATCTACATTAATGACACTTTATTTTGTAGGCGGGGCGCTTATTCCCCGGTTTATAAAAAAGGAAATTCCATTTAAGAAATATAGTTATGTGGGGTTAGGAGTGATAACCTTAAGCGCGCTTATTTTTAAGTTTGGATTAGGAAGTCTGTATGAAAAATGGACTGGGCAAGTGATTGGTTGGACACAAATTGTTTGGATAGTATTTGCCTCTGCTCTTTATTACATTTTAGGAATTCTTCTTCCCCAAAAATACATTCGAACTCTTTCTTGGCCCAGATATATCATTTCCATGGTTTTTCTTTTATTGACAATTGGCGTCTTGCTGAAGGTCGGATTACGATTAGGCTTTAACATTAAATACATTTTTAGTATTCCACAATTTGGTTTTAATATTTAAATGAGTTTTCGAGAGACTTTTTTCAATAAAATATTTACTCTGCGCAATCTCTTTATTCTCTTTAATTTTTCTGTCTTATTCCTTTTCCTTTACGCCCTCGCTTTAGATTGGAATAGAGAATGGAAACCTTATCAAAAACAATATCAGCGTTTGGATAAGGCAGCTTCTAAACACGGTCTAGAAATAAAACAAATCCTCGCGACCGATTTTAAACGGGTAGACCGCTGTATCACTTGCCACGCGGGTTACGATAGTTTTACAAATCCAACCTTGACCAATGAATACAAAGAACATCCCTATGCTGCTCCCAAGAATGCGATTCACGAAAAGCATCCGTCTGATAAATATGGGTGTACCGTGTGCCATGAAGGGCAGGGATTAGCGACTACATTTGTGGACGCGGCCCATATGCCCAAAAGTAAAGCTCAAGAAGAGGAATGGAAAAATAAACACGACTGGAAAGTGGTTGAATTTTGGGAACAACCCATGAAGGCGGGGCCGCTTCTTTATGCCTCCTGCTCTAAGTGTCATGAAGTGCATCCGAAAGTGGCTGGGATGGAGATTGTTAAGAAAGGAGAAAAATTAGCTTTTGAAAATGGATGCATTGGCTGCCATCAAATTCGTGGAGAAGGTGGAACCATAGCTCCAGACTTAGCCGAAGAAACTTCCGTTAAACCACTCACTAGAATAGATTTTGGACCGGCCATCGTTAGCGGGTTAATTACGGAAGAGGAAAGAACCTTGGAAAATTGGATTCGACTCCACTTTGCCACGGCTCCACAAGCGCTTACGCCCGGGGATCCCGAAGGGCACTTGAGCCCCGATCCTAAAAATCCTCAACCTGTTGCCCCCAGTGGGATGCCTTATTTTGGATTTTCTAAAGATGAAACCGAAGCTTTGGTTGCCTTTGTAACTTCTCTAAAGAGAGAAAAAATACCTTATACTTATCATATTGCCGCGCCTCCCAAACGAGATCCTTACTATGCCGATCCCGTTCAACAGGGTAGACACACTTTCCAAAAATATGGGTGTACCGGATGCCATGGAAAGAACGCGGATCACGGAATCCCCATCTTTAACCGCCAAGGGCAACGCGCCCCCGACCTAGTAAAAACTGTGGGAACTTTTACTCGTGAAGAATTAATTAAAAAGATTCAAACAGGCGTAAATCCAGAAGAAAAGGAAAATCCTAATGGGCCAACGCCACCTATTTACATGCCGCCATTCAAAGATAGAATTAAAGGAGCGGAGCTGGAAAATTTAGTGAGTTATTTAATGAGTATTGCTGAAAAGACGGAGGAGTGGTAAAATTGATTGGGGGATAAAAATATGAAAAAATTATCGATCGCGTTTTTGCTTTTATTTATTGCACTGTTACCTTCAGTTTCCATGGGAGAACTAACTCCAGAACAAGCGGAAAAAGAGAAGGCTCTTAAGAATCCTTACCCCAACGATTTTGGACCGGACAAGGTGGATGTTTCTAAATATTCTCCTGAATTACAGTCAGGATATAAGCTAATGCAGGATAAGTGCGCGAAATGCCACACCCCTTCCCGTCCTTTGAATTCTGAATTTCTCGACTTAAAACCAGAGGAATTAGAAGCAGCTAAGAAAAGTAATCCTGAAATGTTTAAAGACAAGCTTGTCTGGAAAGTGGAGAGCGGAATTTGGCAAAGATATATTAAACGCATGATGGCTAAGCCTGGCTGCAACATTAGCACTCAAGAAGGGAAAAAGATTTGGCAGTTTATCGTAGAGTACTCGAAGAAGAACAAGTCAGGGGAAGCTGCTAAAAGTTGGCAGACCCAGCGTTCCAAACTGGTAGCCGATTTCAAAACGAAGTATCCTGACCGTTACAAAGAACTATTCGGCAATCCGTAAACCTGATGGTCATTCCCACCCAGACCGTCATTCCCGCGAAAGCGGGAATCTAGCCAACGGTTCAATTCTGGATTCCCGCTTTCGCGGGAATGACTACTAGAGAGGGAATGGCGAACTTTAAAAATTATGCCTGAAGAAAAATTTGATGTTATTATTGTGGGGGCTGGGCCTGCTGGGGTGAGTGCTGCCATAGCGGCGGCCAAGGCAGGGTTGAATGCTGTGGTTTTAGAGCGAGGGGAGTATCCTGGAGCAAAGAATGTTCAGGGCGGAATTCTTTACACTAAGATGTTGGATGAAATTATTCCAGAATTTTGGAAAGGGAAAGATCCAGCGCCAGTAGAAAGATATATTACCGAGCAGAAGATTATGCTCCTTTCTAAAGATGCAGCTATCCATGTTGGGTTTAAATCCGATAAATGGAAAAGTGAACCTCACAACTGTTACAGTATTATTCGAGTGCACTTTGACCGTTGGTACGCTAAAAAGGCGGAGAGTTTAGGGGCGCAGATCTATTCCGGAGTTACAGTCCGATCTCTGATTAAAAAAGATGGAAAGATATGCGGCGTTAAGACCAGTGAGGGAGATGAACTCTTAGCTGATGTCGTTATTGCTTGCGATGGGGTTAATTCTCTTTTAGCGCAAAGCGCGGGACTTATAGATGAATGGCGGCCAGAGGAAGTGGCGCTTGCCGTTAAAGAGACCTTAGAACTTTCTAAAGAAAAAATTGAAGAGCGTTTTTGTTTAGAGGGAAATGAAGGAACCACTTTTGAAATGTTCGGTAAAATAACCGAAGGAATGTTGGGGTATGGCTTTCTCTACACCAACAAGGAAACGCTTTCTTTAGGAGTAGGGTGCAAAGTTTCTCACTTTCAAAAGACTGGAATTACTCCTTACGATCTTCTGGAAAATATGAAGCAGCACCCCATTCTTCGCCCCCTCATTAGAGGAGCAAAAACAATCGAATATTCCGGTCATCTAATTCCTGAAGGCGGTTATAATTCGATGCCCCCTCTTTATATGGATGGGTTCTTAATTGCGGGCGATGCCGCGCAAATGGTGAACCCTTCCCACAGAGAAGGTTCAAATCTTGCCATGACTGCGGGGAAACTGGCCGCGGAAACTGTGGCCGAGGCTAAAAAGAAGGGAGATTTTTCTTCACGCGCTTTATCTCTCTATCAAAAAAAATTAAGACAAACATTTATTATGGCAGACCTCTATGACCATAAAGATTTAGAAGAAGAAATTGAGCAACGGCCAGAACTTTTAACAGATTTGCCAGAAGTCATATCCCAAGCGGCTTTTGAATACTTTAATGTGGATGGAAGATCTAAGAGAGAAGTTCAATCTGCTATTTTAAAAAGAGTATTCCGTCATAGGGGAGTCAGAAACCTTATTAAATCGGAACTAACATTCAAAAATGTGATGGGATTGTTTAAGGGCGCCGTGAAGGGCGCGTTTAAATTTAAATCCCTTGTCAAAGGAAATTAAAATGGCTAGCGTAGAAGAAAAATTAGGCACTCTAACCTTTAAAAATGATCATCAATCCCATATCTCTATTCCCGATCCAAAGATCTGTTTGACTCAATGTAAAGATAAACCTTGCACCAAAGTGTGCCCAGCTAAAGTCTACGATTGGGTAGAATCTGAAAAGAAAATTGTGATCGGCTACGAAAACTGCATCGAATGCGGCGCCGCCCGCATGATGTGCCCCTTCCAAAACATCAAATGGGAACCCCCCAGAGGCGGCTTCGGCGTTTCCTACAAGTACGGTTAACTAACTTTCCGTTTTAGGACCCAGTAACCAACGGGGCCGGGGACTTCTTCAAAATTTTTGTATAAATAGTCTCTAAGTTTAGACATATCTCCACGGCTAGTCATAGCCAAACCTGTTTGAACGGCTGTTTTCCAATTTTCTTTCATTCCAAACTTTAAAAATCCGAAATCGAAGTTGGTTTCTTGGGCGATGATGGCCCATTGAACATTCTTTTGTTCAAGCAAATCCCCAATTTGATTTATATTCTCTTGTGGACTTTCCCAAGAAGTAATCACAAAACCACTTTGAGGAGTGGGTGGGATTCTATGAGTGGCAAAATAAAAGAAAATGGGGTCTGGCCAGAGGAAGATGGCTTCGTCTTTTGGAATTTTTTTCTCGAAGTTAACCAGATCATTCACAAACCTATAATCTGAATATTGGAAATAGAGACCTTTTATTCTTGGGTTATCTGGTGTCCATTTCATGACCTGAAATTTGAATGGTATTTTCCAGTTCGTATAGACGGGCCAAAAAAGAATAATTAAGGTGACTCCTATTAAGGCCATGAACAATTTTTTTCTAAACAACTGTTTAAAGGATTGCCCATTATAAAAACTAAACAAAACAGCCAGAAGAGCGCTTAAATAGATTTGTTGTTGAGGATAGTCATTCCCCTGCTCCGCTAAACAACTAAAAAAAATAACTCCAAAGGAATAGAGAATGATTCCTAGTTTTAATCTTCGTTCAATTACATTTTCCTTCAAATTTTCCCAACAAAAAACTAAAGAAACAGTATAAAGTAAGAAGACAAATTTAAGAAAATTATGTTCGGGTCTTAAAACCATCCCTAACCCGTGTTTAATAATGTTCGCGTCTACACGCTTGGACGCTCTAAAAAAAATCCAATCTAGGCAAGGAAAAAAGGCTTGATTGTATAAAAGGTAGGAAGAAAACAGCGCCGCGACCAATCCCACGCCCGTTAAAAAAAGAGTGGTGTCTTTAAATCGCTCCTTTATGGACTCCCTTTGCATCCAAAGAAATAGAATTCCCAAAAGAAAAGACCCAGCCCCAATATTTTGTTTACTTAAGATACTTAAACCACTCGCCACTCCCGCGAATAGAATTACCCATCTCTTATTTGAAAGGATGCTGTAGGCTAACAGACAAAGGGTTGAAAAAGCAAAGAATTGGGCATCGAAATCGTACCAAGGGCGCATGAGAATAATACCGGGAGACCAAAAAAGAGCTGCTGGCATGACAAATAATGCTAAAAATTTGAAATCGACCTTTAAAATTTTCCAAGCAAGCGCAATGGCCATCCCAACCAATGCCATATTCATAAAAGCTAAACTCATTTTCATCCAGAAAACTTTGGGCGAGAAAATTTTAAATACCGCGGCTTGAATAAAGTAGGTTAGAGGCGTAATAGGCAAGTTAAAATCCCTATAGGGAATTTGTCCCATAAAAATTCTGTAACTGCGATCAATTAAAATTCCGTAATCGTGAACAATAACAGAGCGAAAACTAAAAAGGTAGGTCAACCAAAAGGTAATGGCGGCTGTGATAAGAAGAAGTATCCTGTAGCCGTTATTTTTTGGCCACATATAAAACATGGGAAAGCGGAACCCCCTCGTGCACAGGGATAACTTCTATTTTTTTGAATCCAATGGAGTTAAATAATTCTTCAAATTCCGAACTGTCTCTAAAATAAAATTTGTCTCCGGGATAGGCAACATGATCTACCAGCTGGGTAAACATAAATTTCCAGAAAGGTTTTTTATCGATTTCTAGATTAATTAAGGTGCCCCCATCTTTTAATTTTTCATAACAATGTCTTAAAAGTTTCTCTTGATCTTGATAAGAAGAAAGGTGGTGCAGCATATGGTTAAGAACAATCCCATCACATTGAGTTAGATTTAAATTCATAGCATCCCCAACTTGAAAGGAAACATTGGATAATCCTCTATGGGAATAGTTCATTTTTCTTTCCGAGATATCGATCCCAATAATTTCTCTGGAGTTAGATGTAAGCGCTAAAAAATTAGAAAAGAGTCCGTAGCCGCAGCCTAAATCCACAATTTTCCCCTGCTTGGGAACAAACTGTTCCACGCGTTCATAGGGAGTGTGCCAACATCTCCAATGGACAAAGGAAGAAACATATCCCAATCCACGATAGAGATTCTTTAACTCTTTAATGTAATCTTTAGAATCCAATTTTGGACTTTATAATATATTGAGGCCGCGCCTTGACCTCTTCATAAATACGGGCCACATACTCTCCTTGGATTCCTAGCATTAGAAGAACTAATCCACAAAGAAATGTAATCGACACGATTAGGGACGCCCAGCCTAGAGGGATCGATAAAATATTGAACAAGCGAAGAGTGATGGCAACAAGAGCCCCAATAAAGGAAATTACGGAAATAAGAAATCCTATCAAGGCAGATATTCTTAAAGGGAGATAAGAAAAAGAGAAAATACCGTCCATAGCCAAGAGAATAAGACGATTTAAGGTTTGTCTTGGGTTTCCGGAAAACCGTTTTTCTCTTTCACAGGGAATTCCAATTTGCCTAAACCCAACCCAGGACCTAAGCCCACTAATATAGCGATTCCGTTCTGGCATGGCTTTAAATAATTGCGCGACTCTTTTATCTATGAGTGAAAAAATTCCAGCGTCTAAAGGCATGGGGACCGAAGACATTTTATTTAACAAACGATAAAAAGAGGTAAACGCGACTCTTTTAAACCAGTTTTCTTTTCGGCTGGATCGGATCACATACACGATTTCATAACCTTCTTTCCATTGACTAATTAATTTGGGAATAATTTCAGGCGGATCTTGTAAATCCCCATCCATTAATACGACCACATCTCCCAGAGCATGATCTATGCCCGCGGTATAGGCTGTTTGTTGCCCAAAATTCCTAGAAAGCTCTAATAGTTTTACTTTAGAGTTAGATTGATTCCATGTTGTAATAAGTTGAGAAGAAAAATCGACACTGCCATCATTGACAAAAATGATTTCATACTTTTGAATGGCAGAACCATGAAGCGCGGTCGTGATCCTTTTATATAACTCAGGTAAAGTTTCCTGTTCGTTATAAACAGGAATGACGATGGATAAGAAGAAGTTATCGCTTAATGGTTGCAAGGCAAATTATTATATTACAATGCCTTAATTCCGACAATGCATGATTATTTTTATATTTCTTTACTTTCCAAAGATTTAAGAATATCCTTAAAATCTTTTGGGAGAGGGGCTGTAAAAGTAACGAGTTTTTTGTTGGAGGGGTGAGGGAATGTGATGGAATAAGCGTGGAGCATTTGTCTGGGAGCGGCGATGGGTTCTGGACCGTAAGTTTTATCTCCCAGAATGGGGTAGCCGATCTTGGCAAGATGGAGTCTAATTT
>OBEQ010209790.1_pt1 | contig 15761 bp, 12 predicted proteins | sample 1670901 | NCBI WGS metagenome assembly OBEQ01 (sample SAMEA104232315, study PRJEB22302) | groundwater metagenome | biome: forest; feature: aquifer; material: groundwater | place: USA | collected 2011-08-07 | depth 5.4 m | reverse complement strand
CATGCTTGTGCGCTACCAGGCTGCGCTACGCCCCGACAGAAGAGGCCGAATCTTAAGGATTTTATACCTGAAGTCAATTAACTAATCACACATCCAGGGACGGGATTGGCATCAATGCTGGAAAATAAATAGGAAGGGTCTGTCGTGCTGGGGCTGGGAAGGTTCGATAGCGCTCGTCCATAAGCCGCAATACCCAAGTGCGCACGCTTGTCTACTTTTAAATTTCTCTTCTATGATGAAATCTAAGGATTTTTTTATCTAGAAGAGGAAGCTCATGCACGACGGAGTCTTAAGAGAATTATTTTCAGACATTTTTGATCTCTCGACCCACCAGTCTTTTTTTCAGAAAGACTTAGGAAAAGTGAAGAAGTTTTTCAGCCTTTTTCGGATCAAAGATTCGAGAGAGTGGGCAACAATACTGCGCTTATTCCCTCATTTCTCCTATGTGAAAAATATGTTTTCTGAATATGCCTGGGGGAGTCCAAGTTTTGCAAAACGAATGGGATGCGAGCATCCAGAAGAACTGATTGGCAAGTCGGATTTGTCGTTGTCCTGGGATGTTGAGATGGCTACACGCTTTCAAGAAGCCGATGAGCGCATTTTCTTAGGTGCTTCAGCCACTTCAACGAAAGAAATGTGGATGTTTAAAACGCAGGAAAATCGCATTGTTCAAATGCATCGATACCCGCTCTTTAATGCTCAGGGTGAAATTCTAGGCGTGTTCGGAGTAGGGAAAGAAGAAATACTCGCGCATCACACAGTGCACAGTAACTCATGCATTAAATTTTCCGAGTCTTTGTCCCAGTCGAAGTGTAGTTTTTTCGCTTAAATGCGTATCCACTTTTAGCAAAGGGGACTCATGCAGCAAGATTACCGTTGAGCCAAATTGAAAGAGTCCTAATTCTTCCCCACGCTTAAAAGATTTTCGAGTGCGACTGTCGTTTTGATAATCGATATGCAAAATTTCTTTATGATGCGAAGGCGATACACGTCCTGCAAAGACCGTTTCAATGCCCGAGACCAACATTGCGCCAACCATAACAATAGCCATCTTTCCATATTCGGTTTCAAAGAACATGACCGCTCGCTCATTACGAGCAAAAAGATGATCGACATGCTGAGCGGTCGAGGGATTTACTGAAAACAAATCGCCTGGGCAGTACGTCATAGCCAAAAGCTCTGCATCCATGGGCAGATGGACGCGATGATAATGATAAGGGGCCAAGTAAATCGTGCTGAAAAAAGCATTTTGAAAGCGAGAAATATCTTTGAATTCTCCGCCTAACAATTCCATCAAACTGTAATCTCGACCTTTGGCTTGAAGAATTCTTCCTGTCGAACTGACTTTTCCCATCTGACTGAGGATTCCATCGACAGGGGAAATCAAGAGATTGGGCTCGGTGGGGATTGGACGGGCGGAGGCCTTGAGTTTTCGAGTGAAAAAATCATTAAAACTGAGATAGTCTTCAATGTGCTCTCGCTCGGCCTCGCTGAGATCGATATGAAAATGTTTGATAAATTTTTGAATCAGAAAATTTTTAATGTTGGGATGCCGGAAATTCGCTAATTTAGCCACTCCGCGAGAGAGCCAATGCTGAGGGATCAGATGTTGCAGGAAAGAAAAAATAGCGGCTTTACACATAGAGTTGCCCTCGTTAGAGTGAAGTTTTAAAGCCTTGAAGTGTAACAAAGACGTGATGATTGAACAGACAGCAATGACAAATCGTTTTTCGCGTCAATCCCGCTGGATCATTACCGTCAATGACCGCCTTGCTCGCTGGACTGAGTCTTCGTCTCCCGTAATGTCTTGGGAGAATTTTGTCACTCAGCTTTGGAATGAAGTTGGCCTAGTGCTTCCTTTGCCGAAAGTCTTATCGAATATTGAAGCCTTGGTCTTATGGGAAAGGATTATTCAAACGCATTCTCCAAACATTCTTCGCCTGAAAGAAACCGCTAAACGAGCTTTGCAAACGTTTGAATGGTCAACGGATTATCATTTGTCCTTTTCTGAAGGTTCGACTGAGACGTTAATCTACCAAGCTTGGGAATCTCATTTTTTGAAGGAAAAAACGGCTCAACAGCAGTCTTTTTGTATGCCTTCAGAACGCTTGAAAATACTGTCAAAAATTTTTGCTGATCCTCAGGTCTTTGAAGATTTTTCTTACAGTATTCCGACAGAAATGCATTTTCGAGGATTTGAGATTTTCAGTCCGGCTCAAGAGGCTTTTTTTGAACTTCTGCGCTCTTACGGGAAAATTCTAGAAGTGGAAGATTTATCGACATGCCCACTCGTTAATCCGCAAATTTTTGGCTGCATGAGCATTGAAGACGAATTTCGACAAGCCTTAGCCTTGATGAGCAAAAGAGTGTCAAAGGATCCCACTATTCGGGTTGCAATCGTGGTCCATAATCTGCCGCAGTACTATCTTTTTTTGAAGCGTATTGCAGCGACTTATCTCGCTGATTTGCCTTATGTGATCTCAGCAGGGTTGCCACTCAATCAAACGCCTTGGGCGAAATCAGCCTTCTCGCTTCTGCGATCTCAAACTCGATATTTTCCTGCAGCTGCTTTATCCCAACATTTAGAAAAATTCCTCAATCTTTTAAAGGACTCAGATTGGCTGGGAGACTCTTGTTTATCGAGCATTGCCTATCAGATGGTTCAAGGGATATTTAAGCGAACGGAGAACCTAGCTCGAGACTCAGGCGGGCTGGGAGAGATTTCAGTTCAAGAAGCCCTAGATCATTTTTTTCAGGCTTTGGAAGTGCCTTTTCAAGAAGAAGACGATCCACAAGCTCAAATTTTTATTTTGGGCTTATTGGAAGCCGCTCCGCTGTCATTTGATGTGTTGTGGTTTTGTGGGGCCTCCAATGAGGCATTTCCTACGAAACCGGATCCCAATCCGTTTATCCCCTATGATTTGCAACGAGCGGCAAAATTGCCTCGAAGCAGTGCAGAACGAGAAGAACAATTGGCACGGAAATTGTTGCATCGAATTCGAGTCAACTCGAAGGAGTTTTGGGTGACCTATCCTCGTTTCAATGAAGGCATTCGACAAACCCTAAGTCAAGTTTTTGAAGGATCGGGGAAAACACTCCAAAATTTAGCTTCAAAACCTTTGGAAGTCTTAAAGCACTACAATCCTCAGGCACTTGAATTTTACGAGGAAACGCAAATTGCTTCGGTCAGCACAGAAGAAATTAAGACCTTAAAAGGCGGGGCGGGGATTCTAGCCAATCAAGCGGCTTGCCCTTTTAAAGCTTTCGCCAAAAATCGATTGAAAGTGGAGGCTTTTGAAGCGGAGGATCCTTATTTTTCAGCCAAAGATCGAGGTATGTTGATTCATAGTATTTTGGAAAAATTTTGGGCCCAAGTGCGTTCTTCTCAAGCTTTGCATGTACTCAGTGAAGAGGATCTAAAAAAAATCTTAGAAGTGCTGTGTAGCTCAGCTCTGGCGGAGCTTTATGCAGATCGAAAGACAAAATCCAGTGCTCAAGCCATGCTCGAAAAAGAAATCGTGATTGCTATGGTGAGTACATGGCTAGCTTTTGAAAAAACTCGAAGCCCTTTCGAAGTGCAATTATTGGAAAAAGAAATCTTGACGGTCTTATCAGGCCTGCCTTTGAAACTGAGGATTGATCGCGTCGATCTGATACTGCCCGAAAAAGAGGCCTTTTTGATTGATTATAAAACTGGCCGAGCTCGGTATGAGGAATGGCTGGGGGATCGAATTGAATCTCCGCAACTTCCCCTGTATGCGACGTTAATGCCCGTGGAGGGTCTTGCGTTTGCAGACTTAAGTGGAAGAGCTCCCAGTTTTAGTGGGGTAGCTCGAACGCAGAAAGATTTATTAAGTATGGAAGGAGTGGTTACTGTTGATAAGTTAAAAAATTCCAGTGCTAAAAGCTTTGATGAACTATTGAGTCACTGGAAAATGAGTCTGGAAAAACTCTCCCAATCCTTTATGAAGGGTGAAGTAAAAGTCGACCCACTTGACACCGCTTGTCGATATTGCAAATTAGAAGCCTTGTGCCGAGTGAATTTGATTATTTAAAATTCAATGCACTACATCGCGGGAATGTGGGTTACAAATTTTTTTCCAGCAAAAATAAGTGGTACTTTTCGTTGTTGTTAAAAATGGAGTGAACCGATGAGTAATGCTTATGCTTTTGGACTAAACCAAACAGGAATTTTGAACGTAGAAGGTTGCGTAGATCGCTCAGGAGCTGCGTTTGGAAGTTTTACCGATCATATCCACACTGCCGTAGAAGCGGTTCAAGAGAATATCCCAAATTTTTTTGCCGAAGCGGTAGAAAGTTGTACTGGAGCGATAAATAAGACCTTAGTTTGTGAATTAGATAGTGAGCAAGGCAGTGCTATCGAAACTTTTGGTATCCATCTTAAGTCAAATGTCAGCGCAGCCAGCCAATTATTTTTAAATAAATTTGATGATGAAAAATGCCTGCTCAGCGCGGCTCTTGTGAGAGCTTTTATGGTGGTTTCATATCTCATAGGTGCTTTGCTGCTGTGCTTTTTTTGTGGCTATATTTCTACTAGATGTCAAAAGCGGCGAGTCTCTAGTTTGCTTGCTCAGCCTGATTATGGAACGAATGCAGCCCATATTGTAGCAAATGAAGCTGCGGGCAGAGATAATCCTGCTATTCCTTTAATTCTTCCTGCGAATGAGGTGAGATCAGCGCGTCATTGTTCATCTGTGTCGATGGATTGAGCGGCAACTATCTGACCTTAAGGGAGTGCTTACCTTAACTGGCCGCTTCTGGCGAAGAACGGTTGCTTGGAAAAAAGGCCTCATGGTAGGCCCTTGTCGCTGAGCTGAGTTCAGCGGAGCTGCCTGGAAAGGTAGGATCAGATTTTAATTCCGAAAGTAAGCTTTTAACTTTTGCATGATCAATCTCCGCTTGAGTTAAGGCTTTACATAGGTCTTGGGCCAGGCTTTGATAAGGTTTAGCAAGGTCGCTGGGAAAAAAAGAAAAACTAGAGGCGGCATCTTTCGTGGTATTGAAATAGGGAGCGAAAATGATCATCAGAGACAGTATTGCTGCGTCTTTTGAAGAGATTGTAGGGGCGGCAATAGCCGCATCAGTAGCGGCGGCGGTAGGAGGAGTCAGCATTTTAACAGAGCTTGTTTCGGCTCCTTTTAGCAAAGGGCTAAGCTCAGATTCTAAGTGATTTAAAGCAGCGAGTGCGGCCCTCCTTGCTATCCCTGAAAAACGTAATAAACCTGTCATCGTATCGTAAGTTTTTACGCAGTTGTAATGCAGAGAAGGATGGGTTGCTTTGAGCTCATCAAAAGAAGCCCGAATGTTTTGAAGATGAAGAGCAAAATCTGGATCAGCAGGCTTGAGTTCTGGCACTAATAATTCGCTTCGGATGGCTTGTATGCTATCGGCTAAGCGTTCTCGATCTGCTGAATGCATGATCTTCCTTTGTAATTGTTGTGTGAAGGACCCTGGCATGAGTACAGCTTAGTCATCGATTCTACTTTTTCCACTTGTGTTAGGCCTTTCGCTCGATAGAATCCCCGTTTCTGTGCGTAAGTCTCGGAGTGTCATGGTCCTAACATTTTTTCGAAAAAGAGCGAGCCTTGCGGTGCTGGGGGCGCTTTTTGCGCTGAATGCCTCGGCTTTTGATGAATTTACCGTCAAGAAAATTGAATTTTCAGGGCTCCATCGCGTCGATCCTGCGTCGATTTCCAGTGATATCTCCATCAAGCCAGATCAAGTGTTGACTCCAGAGCTCTCTGACGAGCTGATTCAAAATTTGTATCAAACCGGATATTTTCAAGATGTCTCGCTGATCAATCAAAACGACGTGCTTGTCATTAAAGTTCAGGAGAAAGCTGCTATTTCTAAAGTGGATATTGTTGGGAATAAGGAAGTGACGACGGAAATTCTCAAGAATGTGCTGACTCAATCAGGATTTACGGCGGGGAACTTATTCGATCCCTCCACGCTTCAAAATGTGATTCAGTCCTTGCAGCAAGCCTATTATGACAAAGACAAATATGCGGTGCGGATTAGTCCGGACGTTCAAACTTTATCGGACAATCGAGTAGTCATAAAAATTACGATTTCAGAAGGCTTATTTGCCAAGATTCAACATATTAATTTTGTAGGGAATCATGCCTTCTCAAGTTCGAGTCTGCGGAGCGAATTAGCCTTGAGCACGCCAGGGCTGTTGACGCTTTTCAATCATCATGATCGCTATACGCCAGAGGGCATGAATCAATCCATTCAGGCACTTACGGATTATTATTTGGATCGTGGATATTTGCATTTTCGAGTGAATGCCTATCAGGTTTCTTTGTCGCCGGATAAAAAAGCGGTGTATTTGAATTTTGATCTCAGTGAAGGGGCAATTTATCACCTTTCTGGAGATGAAATAATTGGCGATACCATTTTGCCCTTGGCGCAAATGAAAAGTTTTATCACCTTTAAACCCGGGGATGTGTTTTCAAAAGCCAAGATTATGGATGCCGTGAAATCCATGCAAAGTGCCTTAGCCGATCGGGGTTACGCGTTTGCTAACATTAATCCTATGCCTGCTGTGGATGAAAAAACGCATACCGTGAAAATTACGTTTTATGTGGACCCCGGAAAAGTCCAATACCTTCGTCATCTAAATTTTGAAGGAAATAATACGGCAAATGACAAAGTCCTTCGTCAGCGGATGGAGCTCCAAGAGCAATCGCGATATGACCAGCAAGCGATTAAAGATTCCAAGCGTCGTTTGCAGCGTCAGCCGTACATTGAAGACGTACAAGAGCAAATTATCCCCGTGCCGGGAACGGATGACATGATTGATGAGAATTTTCGTATTAAGGAAATGAATGCGAACAAGGCTGGGATGACCTTTGGATATTCTCAGTTGGATAAGCTGATTCTCGGTGGTTACTTGACCATGCCGGATCTTTTCGGTTCTGGGAATATTTTCAGTACGAATCTTCAGTTATCCAAACCGGCTCAAAGTTTGAGTTTCAGTTTTGATCAACCCTATTTCACGCAAGATGCGGTCGAACAATCGATCAGTCTGTATATGAGCCGGGTTGATTATGCGGATCGAAATTTAGCGAATTTTACGACGAACTCTTTCGGGGGAAATTTAGGCTATGCCATCCCCTTAAATGCAGATAATTATTTGAATTTTGGTTTGGGATACGACAATACACATTTGCTGCAAGGTTCCGATGAAACCTCGGCAACGGTGTCTGCATTTACCAATCAGCATGGGGATGTTTACAACAGCTATATTCTTTCCACGGGTTTGACGCATGACACCACCAATAATGCTTACTTTCCCAACGAGGGGATCTTTACTAACGCGACTTTAAAAGCCGCTGCACCAGGAAGCAGTTTAAGATGGTATCAAGTCTTAACTCGAGCGGACTGGTATCAAAAAGTTTGGGGCTCGTATTATACCCTGGCGGTTCATGCGAAAGCGGATTATGGCGGAGGATATGGAGGACTCAATCACTTGCCATTTTTCCAAAATTTCTATGCAGGAGGCTGGGGAACAATTCGGGGATTCGCGGAAAGTTCAATGGGACCCAGTGATCAATTGACCTGTAACGCGGGGGCTAGCTCATGTACTCCGGGTACAATTTCAGAAGGGAATCCTTTGGGCGGAAATTTATTAGTGGCGGGCAGTGCAAATTTCTATTTCCCCGTTCCTTTCTTTAAGCCCTCAGACACCTATCGCATGGGCGTTTTTGTCGATGGTGGGAATATTTATAATACTTCGCCAGTGACAACCGGTTATAATTCAGCAGGGCTGCCGCGGTATCCGAATTTTTTAAATTTAAGATACTCTGTTGGACTGTCAGTCGAATGGCAAATTCCGATGATTGGTCTGGTGGGATTAAGTTTGGCGAAAGATCTGAATCCAAAAGCCGATGATCCGACCCGAGCTTTCAACTTTACGATCGGTCAAACGTTTTAGCATTTACATTAAACAAAGGAGTGATACATGAACAAAGTGATTTTAAGCGCCGCCATTTCTGGACTTTTACTGGGAGCTTCCGCATTGGCCACCAATGTAGGAGTTGTGGATATTCAAAGCGTATTCGATCAAACGCCTCAAGGACATGCAACCTTGCTGAAGCTTCAAACGGCTGTTCAACCGCAAGTGGATGCTTTAAAGGCAACGCAGCAAAAATTGCAAGAAGATGAAACAACCTTCCAAAAGAATGCACCGACTTTGAGCGCCACGGATCGTAAGACTCAAGAAGATGCGTTGATGGCACGTCAAAAAGCTTTCCAAGATCAAGTCACGGCGTTGACGGATGCTGAACATGTGAAAGAAAAAGATGCTGCTCAAACTTTTACCGATAATCTTAAAGCATCAGTGGCCAAGGCTGCGGCAAAAAACAGTATGGACATTGTAGAAACGGCAGAAGCGACCCCTTACTACAGTTCACAAACGGATGTGACCAAAGATGTCGTTGCTGCGATGCAAGCGATGGTTAAAAGTAGTTCTTAATGATGAAGAAGATTTTACTCTCTGAGATAGCCAAGGCGCTGAATGCTGAGGTCTATTTTAAAGGGAAGAAAGTCTTTCCCAATCCAGAATCTGAGATCGCTTTCGAGGATGTTCTGATCGAGAAAATAGCCTCTTTAGAACACGCGACAGGGTCTCAGCTTTCTTTTCTGTCCAATACAAAATATGCGGAATTTCTCGCGAAGACTCGGGCGGGGGCTGTGATTGTGAATGCAGAAGCCTTGGCTCATGCTCCGAATTTTGCCTTGCTAGTGAAAGATCCCTATCTGGGTTTTGCGAAAGCCGCTCAGTTATTTGCCCCAGAACCTCAAGTCCTGAGAGGGATCCATCCTTCCGCTTGTGTAGCAGCTTCCGCAAAAATTGCGAAAACTGCGGCCATTGGTCCTCAAGTGGTGATTGGAGAAGATGTTGAAATTGGGGAAGACGTCAAAATCCTTGCGACTACTGTGATTGCTGAGCGCAGCAAGATTGGTGCTCGTTCACTTATTTATCCTCAGGTGTCGATTTATGCCGAGGTCACGATTGGCGAAGATTGCATTATTCATAGTGGAGCTGTGATTGGCAGCGATGGCTTCGGTTTAGCGAGAGAGGCTGATCAATGGCTCAAGATCCCTCAATTGGGTCGAGTGAACATCGGGAATCGAGTTGAGATCGGAGCCAATTCCACTATTGATCGAGGAGCGCTTGGCGATACCGAGCTCCATGATGGGGTGAAGATTGATAATTTAGTGCAGATCGCTCACAACGTGATTGTGGGAGAAAATACGGCCATTGCTGCTCATGTGGGCATTTCAGGTAGTGTGAAGATCGGGAAAAATTGTATCTTGGCTGGAAAAGTCGGAGTGGCCGGTCATCTTGAGCTTGCCGATGGAGTGATTTTGACGGGGGATAGCAATGCGTCGAAGTCCATTGTAAATCCAGGAGTTTATTCTTCTGGAATCCCGGCTAAGCCTCAAAAAGAATGGGCTCGGATCCTTGCGCAAATGACAAGACTAGATAAACTCCAGCGGAAGTTTTTAGCCCTTCAGCAATCGATCAAAAAGTGACTCGCAGCACAAGGAATTTTCAATGACGGTTCTAGAGCATTCTGAAATTTTAAAAATTCTGCCGCATCGCTATCCCTTTTTATTGATTGATCGAGTGCTTGAGTGGCAGCCCTATGAACGCTTAATTGCGATCAAAAATGTGACAGCAAATGAACCTCAATTCACAGGGCATTTCCCTGAAAAGCCGATTATGCCAGGAGTCTTGATTGTGGAAGCGATGGCTCAGGCGATGGCTATCTTGGGCTTCAAATCCTTAGAAAGTTCAGGCAGTAAGTTAACGGGAAAAGAGCTCGTTTATTTCGGAGGGATTGATCACGTCCGCTTCAAACGGCCAGTGGTTCCAGGGGATCAACTCCGATTTGAGGTCAAACTTCTTAAATTTAAATCAGGGGTCTGTAAAAGCGAAATCACGGTGACGGTGGAGGGAGAATTCGTTTGCAGTGGAGAATTAATGGCCGCATTTCGGAGTCCAGTCAGTGATTCATCCCACAGCGATCATTGATCCTAAAGCAGAATTAGCCTCGGATGTGACGGTTGGGCCCTACAGCATTATTGGTCCAAAAGTTAAAATTGATGTGGGCACCTGGGTGGGTCCTCACGTGGTGATTGGTGGGGATACGTATATTGGAAAAAACAATCAAATTTATCAATTTGCCTCGTTAGGAGAGGCTCCTCAAGACAAAAAATATGCTGGGGAAGATACTCGCCTTGTGATCGGGGATGAGAATCGAATTCGTGAATCGGTCACGGTTCATCGAGGAACGGTTCAAGATCAAAGTTTAACAAAAATCGGATCCCGAAATCTTTTAATGGCTTACGTTCACGTCGCTCATGATTGTATGCTGGGAGACGATATTGTCTGTGCCAATACCGCAACTTTGGCAGGGCATGTCACGATTGGAAATTATGTGATTATTAGCGCTTTTTGCGCTGTCCATCAGTTTGCCAAAATTGGTTCGCATACCATGATTTCTCATGGGGCCTTGGTTACTAAAGATGTTCCACCGTATGTGTTATTGGTGGGCAATGGAGGAGCCAATCTTTCGGTTTGTGGACTCAATACAGAAGGCTTGAAACGACGAGGATTTAGTGTCAAGCAGATCGAAATCTTAAAAAAAGCCTACAAAATTGTGTACCGCGAAGGTTTGAAATTAGCGGAAGCCATTGAGCAGCTTCAGCTTCTTGAGCAGGAGGGTGGAATTGTGAAGGAATTTCGAGAATTTCTTGAACAGTCGACGCGAGGGATTGTTCGATGAAGCGCTTTGTATTGGTGGCAGGAGAGTCCTCAGGAGATCTCCTCGGTGCAGATCTGATTTTGGCTTTAAAAAAAATCTTCCCTCAAGCGGAATTTGCTGGGATAGGCGGGCCTAAAATGATTGAAGCGGGGCTGAAATCTTGGTTTGATTTTTCCATTTTATCGGTGATGGGAATTTCAAAAGTCTTGTTGAAATTTCCTCAATTATTTCGCATGTATTGGCAATTAATTCGAAAAATTAAGAAATTTCGTCCGCATTATTATATCGGGATTGACGCCTCAGATTTTAATCTTCGAGTGGAACAAAAATTAAGATCGTTAAACCAAAGTCGAAAAGATTTTGTTTCTTTGAAAATCATTCATTATGTCAGCCCTTCTATTTGGGCTTGGCGATATCACCGAATTTTTGCCTTTAAACAGGCTACCGATTTAATGCTTTGCTTGTTCCCCTTTGAAGAGAAGCGTTATCAAGAAGTGGGGCATCCTGCCGCATTTGTCGGACATCCCTTGGCGAATCAAATTCCACTAGGATTTTCCCATTCAGATCAAATCGAAGCGCGCGAATCGTTTCATCTCCCCTTGAACATTCCACTGATGGCCATTCTTCCAGGGAGTCGAGCGCAAGAAGTCCGCCGTTTATTGCCTGTTTTTTTGGAGGCTTTTCGACAGGTAAAGCAAGTGCTTAAAAAAGCGATGGGAATTTTGCCGGTGGCGCATGCAGATTTATGGAAAGAGATTCGTCCCTTTTCAGAGGTTCTGAAATCTTTAGGAATTCTCTGCGTTGAAGGAAGATCAGCTGAGGCCTTAGCGGCTTGCGATGTGGCCCTAGTCGCTTCAGGCACCGCAGCTTTGGAAGCCGTTTTGTATAAAAAACCGACCATTGTTGCGTATAAGACGGATGTATTAACGTATCTGGTGGGTCGTGCTTTAGTGCGTCTTCCTTTTATTGCTTTGCCGAATTTACTGGCGCTTTGGGAGCACCAAGTTTACGGATTGATTCCCGAATTTCTTCAATCCAAAGTCACGGCTTCTCATCTAAGTCAGGCGATGCTCAAGGCTTGGAAAAATTTGCAAGAAGATAATTTCGAGCATCAAGATTTAATGAATAAATTTGAAAACATTCATCGAGAATTAGCTTTGAACTCAGCTAAACGAGCGGTGAAAGCTATTCAAGCACTATGCTGAAATTTGCAGGAAATTATATTGCAGGGATGGACGAGGTCGGGCGGGGCCCCCTGGTCGGACCGGTGGTCGCCGCTGCTGTTATGTTTAATCCCCAGGATTGGGAGAGTGAACAACACTCTTTCCGTGAAGACTTAAAAGCTTTGAATGCTTTAAATGATTCAAAAAAATTGTCGGCCAAAAAGCGTGAATTTTTGTATGAGAAAATTATCGCTCATGCCTTGTCCGTGGGCATCGGTTTTGCTTCTGCGGTAGAAATTGATGAGATCAACATCCTTCAAGCCAGTTTTTTAGCTATGAGTCGAGCCATTGAGCGTCTGACCATTCTTCCTTCTGCCGTTTGGGTGGATGGGAGCCAGTTGCCTAAAATTCCAAAATGGTCTTATCCCAGTCAGGCGCATGTGGGAGGAGATGCCAAAATTTTGGAAATTGCAGCAGCTTCGATTATTGCGAAAGTCACTCGAGATCGATGGATGCAAAAGTTGGAAGTGCAATATCCAGGATATGGATTTGCTCAGCATGCGGGATATCCAACTCGAGTTCATCTCGACGCCTTAAAACAGAAGGGGCCCATTCCTGAACACCGAAAATCCTATGCCCCCGTGCGAGAGGTTTATACCCATGTCTAATGATTTAAATGAAACATTCAAAAAAGTTTTAGGTCAAAAAATTCTATTTTTAGATGGTGCCATGGGAACTATGATTCAGCGCCATAAGCTCTCAGAAGAAGATTTTCGAGGAGACCGTTTTCGCCATTTTGAACGAGATTTAAAGGGCAATAATGATCTTTTAAATTTGACTCAGCCGGCCTTGATCCAGTCAATTCACGAGGCTTATTTATCGGCCGGAGCGGATATTATTGAAACGAATACTTTCAATAGTACCTCCATTTCTCAAACGGATTATGGCTTAGATCGGGTCGAAAAAGCCGTGTTTGATCTCAACTTTCAAGGAGCAAAGCTTGCGAAAGCCGCGGCCCTAAAATTTTCTCAAGCTAATCCAGATAAACCTCGTTATGTTGCAGGAATTTTGGGACCGACTAGTCGCACGGCTTCAATTTCTCCAGATGTAAATCGACCAGCTTATCGAAATGTTTTATTTGATGAGCTTGTGATGTCGTATACCGAAGCGATGGATGCTTTGATCAAAGGCGGCGCAGATATACTGCTCGTCGAAACTATTTTCGATACGCTTAACGCCAAAGCGGCACTATTCGCCATTTTGGACTATCAAGAGCGCCATCAGACTAGGCTTCCTATCATGATTTCCGGAACGATCACCGACGCTTCAGGCCGGACCTTATCGGGACAAACTCCAGAGGCTTTTTATTATTCTGTCAAACATGCCAAGCCCTTGACTGTGGGATTCAATTGCGCGCTTGGAGCGAAAGAATTGAAACCTCATTTAGCTTCCTTGGGTGCCGTATGTGAAACCTTTGTCAGTGCGCATCCCAATGCGGGTTTGCCCAATGCGTTTGGAGGCTACGATGAAAGCCCCTCAGAAATGGCGAAAACGCTGAGTCATTTCGCGCGAGAAGGCTTGATCAATATCGTGGGAGGATGCTGTGGGACTACGCCAGAGCACATTAAAGCCTTCGTTGACACTTTAGCGGAATTTCCGCCTCGACATCTCCCATCTCTGAAGTCTTATACCTGTTTGAGTGGCTTAGAGCCTTTGGTACTTCGAGAAGAATTAAATTTTGTGAATATTGGGGAACGGACGAATGTGACGGGATCCTTGAAATTTGCCAAGTTAATCAAAGAGAAATCCTATGAGAAAGCCTTGGTCGTGGCGCAAGACCAAGTGGATGGCGGGGCGCAGATCATTGACATCAATATGGATGATGGGATGCTGGATGCCGAAGCAGAAATGACGAATTTTTTAAATCTGATGGCCTCTGAACCGAGCATTTCTCGTCTGCCCTTTTGCATTGATTCCTCTAAATGGACAGTGCTTGAAGCAGGTCTCAAATGTCTTCAAGGCAAAGGCATTGTGAATTCTATTTCCATGAAAGAAGGCGAAGCTGAATTTATCGAACACGCCCGAAAAATTTTGAAATATGGGGCCGCAGTGATCGTCATGGCTTTCGATGAACAAGGTCAAGCCGATACGTTGGTTCGTAAAGTCGATATTTGTGCGAGGGCCTATCAAATCCTGACTCAAGTCGTAGGATTTTCCCCAGAAGATATCGTGTTTGATCCGAATATTTTCGCTATTGCAACAGGCATTGAGGCCCATAATGAATATGGTTTAGCCTTTATTGAAGCCACGAAAATCATTAAATCAAGATGTCCTGGGGTCCATATTTCTGGGGGAGTCAGCAATATTTCCTTCTCCTTCCGCGGAAATGATACCGTGAGAGAAGCCATCCACTCTGTTTTTTTGTATCACGCCATCAAAGCGGGCATGGATATGGGGATTGTTAATGCGGGGCAGCTAAGCGTTTACGATGAGATTCCCGCCGCCTTGAGGAATGGAATTGAAGACGTTCTTTTTTTTAGACGAAGTGATGCGACTGAAAAATTGCTTGAAGTGGCTGGACAGTTCCAGGCCAAAGGCAAAGTTCAGGAGAAAAACTTGCTGTGGCGAGAGGGCAATTTTCGAGAGCGGTTGACCTATGCCTTGGTGAATGGCCTCACAGAATTTATTGAGCAAGATACCGAAGAAGCTCGATCCAATTTAGCAAGACCGATTGAAGTGATTGAAGGCCCCTTAATGGATGGAATGAAAAAAGTCGGGGATTTATTCGGCGCAGGAAAAATGTTTCTGCCCCAAGTGGTGAAATCAGCTCGAGTGATGAAGCAGGCCGTAAACTATCTCACCCCCTTTATCGAAGCAGAAAAATCAGGAGGAATCAGTCGAAAAGGCTTGATTTTGCTCGCGACGGTCAAGGGCGATGTTCATGATATTGGCAAAAATATTGTGGGAGTGGTTTTAAAGTGTAATAACTTTGAAGTCATTGATCTGGGTGTTATGGTGCCCTGCAGTGAAATTCTTAAGGTCGCTCAGGAAAAACAAGTGGATATCGTCGGCTTAAGTGGCCTGATTACCCCTTCGTTGGAAGAAATGATTCATGTTGCACAGGAAATGAGCAAACTGAAGATGAAACTTCCTTTGCTGATTGGAGGGGCGACCACTTCAAAAATGCATACCGCGGTGAAAATTGAACAGGCGTACACGACAGGTCCCGTGATTCATGTAATTGATGCTTCAAGAGCCGTCCCTGTTTCAACAGCGCTTTTATCTGAAACGCAGAAAGATCCGCTCATTCAAGCGACTAAGGCTGAGTATGCTCGTCTCAGAGAACTGCATGCTAAAGGTCAAAAAGATATTGAATTTGTATCTTTAACTGAAGCGCGAGCCGAGCGATTGAAACTTAATTTTGAAGGGAAAACCTATCGTCCTTTGCAAATGGGAATTCACGTTTTGCCCGATTATCCCTTGGAGAATCTAATCGATCGTATCGACTGGAGCCCTTTTTTCCATACCTGGGAATTGAAAGGAAATTTTCCTAAAATTTTGGATGATGAACGTTTGGGCACAGAGGCCCGAAAGCTCTACCAAGATGCTCAAGTCTTACTGGATCGTGTCGTGAAGGAAAAAATTTTAAAAGCGAGAGGGGTGATCGGTCTTTTTCCTGCTAATACGGTGGACGATGATATTGAAGTCTATGCTAATGAAGATCGAAGCAAAGTGCTGGCGCGTTTCTGTCAACTTCGCCAGCAAGTGAAAAAATCGAATAGTCAATCCTATTTATCTT
>OBEQ011651559.1_pt1 | contig 15762 bp, 18 predicted proteins | sample 1670901 | NCBI WGS metagenome assembly OBEQ01 (sample SAMEA104232315, study PRJEB22302) | groundwater metagenome | biome: forest; feature: aquifer; material: groundwater | place: USA | collected 2011-08-07 | depth 5.4 m | reverse complement strand
AAATTTATGGATTTATGATACATCATAAATCAATGATTACCCGTTTCTATAACAATCTGGTGCCATTTTTAAAAGAAAACCGTGCTTTGATTATTTATGGTCCCAGAAGAGTTGGGAAAACAACCCTGCTGCAGAATTTCTTAAGTAAAACTTCCTTAAAATACAAATTGGATTCTGGAGACAATATCCGCATACAAGATCTTTTAGGATCACAGGATTTTATTAGAATTTTGGAGTACGCAAAAGGATACGATTTAATTGTGCTTGATGAAGCCCAACTGATTCCAAATATTGGTATGGGTATTAAAATACTCGTTGACCAAGTGCCGGGCCTTAAGGTGATTGCTACTGGATCTTCGTCTTTTGATCTTTCAAATCAAGTTGGAGAGCCTTTAACAGGGCGGAAAACTACATTAATTTTGTATCCAGTTGCCCAATTGGAGCTTTCTTTGGAATACAATCAATATGATCTAAAACAAAGATTAGAGGACTACCTTATTTTTGGCAGTTACCCTCAAGTGCTTACAACGCGTTCCAGAGAAGAAAAAATACAAATTCTTGAAGAATTGGTAAATTCATACATCTTTAAAGATATATTGGCTCTCCAAAAGATCAAAGGTTCAAAAACTTTACTGGATCTTTTAAAGCTGTTGGCCTTTCAAGTAGGCAATGAGGTTTCTTTAAACGAGTTGGCAACAAGTCTCTCCATAGATGTAAAAACTGTGGGGCGGTATCTGGATTTACTTGAAAAGGCGTTTATCATCACGCGCCTGACAGCTTTCAGCAGAAATTTACGCTCTGAAGTTGTTCATACATCAAAATACTTCTTTTATGATAATGGGATAAGGAATGCTGTTATCTCTCAATTTAACAATTTAGATTCCAGGAATGATATAGGCAGTCTTTGGGAAAATTTTTTGATGATAGAGAGAATGAAGAAAAGATCATACAAAAATATTCATGGATATGCGTATTTTTGGCGTACATATGGACAAAAAGAAATTGACTTGATTGAAGAGCGGGAGGGGAAGATATTTCCCTATGAATTCAAATGGTCAATTAAAAAAAAGATTTTAGCTCCAAAAGAGTGGAGGTTGGCATACCCTCAAGCTCACGATTTTTCTGTGATTACTAAAGACAACTACTTGGATTTTATAATTTAAGGCATAATCCTTTGTATGCGTGATTCAAGATCAACAGAAAATCTGTCCAAACCATAAAATAAATACAGGCAAGTGCCACCTTTAAAGATAAGTCTGGCCTCCAAATCAGTGGTGGTATAAATATCCCGTAGAATATTTTTTAGAATTTGCCCGTGTTTACTCTTATCTAACATAATTTTCCTATCTTATCATTCTTATAAGCTCTATTACCCTTTTCTCCAAGCTTTTGTTGTTATATATTTTGGATAAAGTGAGTAATTTTTCTTTATCAACCCCCCGCAAATTGTCAAAGGCAAAGCTTGGAAACACATACAGACAATCGGTGATTGTCCGTTCACGGTCAGCAATAATATATCTACCGTTATTTGTAAGCCCCAATTGGTTATAGAAAGTAGGTTCTTTTATGCGGTGATATTCATAGCCCTGATCCTTTATTTTATATTTTTTGCTTTTTAAGGAAATAGAATAGATTGTTCCGTAATATTGAAAAGTCAACCCATGCATTTGGCTGGTAGTGTATAGAGAGATATATGATAACGGAACAAGTTTTTGGGCTATATCAAAAGGCGTGAAGTCATCCCCGTAAGCATAAATTCCTTTGTAAATAGAATTTAGTCTTTTCTCTCTTAAATAATACTTGATAAGCTCAATCAACCTTCTTCTTTCTGGAATTTGCCAAATAACAGCCAAATCTTCGATTGTAAAGATCTTTTTTCCGGAAAGAGCTAATTTTTCTATATTTGTAATATTGTTCTTCATAGGGTAGTTTTCCTACCCTATACGATACTAAGTTGTTATTATAATGTCAATATGTCAGTTTAATATACTAGAATATCCTAAAACCAGTCACCCCAAACAAAGTTGACAGTAAAAATTGCAGTATAAAGAAAGCAAAGATTAATATGATAAACCCAATTATAGAGTGAGTAATCATTTGTCTGGCACCCTGTACTTCCTCTTTTTCTCCTCCGGATCTTAAATATTTAAAAGCTCCCATTAAAAAATATATTATTACTAAAACTGCAGCAATGGAGAAAAAAGGGGCTATTAGTTGGCTGGTACCTTGACCTAAAGATTTAATACCCCCAAAACCAAATTCATCACCAATTTTTACATCAGCAATTAAAGTTAAAATGGTAGGCCTCCTTTAGTTGGGGGGAATATTTCTGAAGCAAATCTAGCAATAGTATAAGCTAAAAATACAATGATTAGTCCTATTAAAGCCCAGGTAATCCTGGCTCTGGCTTTTCCTAAATCTTCTTTTTTACCTTGGGCCATCATGTATTGAAAAGCTCCCCAGGTTAGGTAGTAAAATGCCAAAAAAACTGCAATATAGAAAACAATGTTTAAAAGAGGGGAGATAAAACTGGCAAGATCTGTAAAATCTCCCCCTGAAGGAGATTTTAGGCCTGAAGGCATTGGTATGTCATTCCCACCGGGCAGTGTTAAAGCTAGTCTATTCATTTACATGTTCCAAATCCTGGTATACAAAGTATACTAACTCCAATAATTTGTAAAAATAGTATAGCAAAGATGACAAAGAGCAAACCTATTATGGCAGATGTGAGTCTTTCCCTGCCAGCATTTAAAGAATCAGGGTTTCCTCCAGAAGCTAGCATCTGATATGCTCCCAACAGCATCATCAAAAAGGCAATTCCTCCGGAGATTGCTACTATAAACTTCATAAAATCCTTCACAAATTCAACAGGACTGGTATGTATGCACCCAATAGCAGTTTTAAATCCAGGGTTTAAAAGGTCTGTACCACAAGGATCTCCTCCTGCCTTAGGACATGTGATATCTTTGCATGTTATTATTTCTACTAAATTGGGACGCTTTGGAATACCTACAGAAAAGGTTTTTGAACATATAATTTTGTCTATTCCATTGACTACGTCAACTCTATAACCTCCCTCATCTAATGTTCCATTTTCTTTCATTCTTAATATTGCTCTGCCTTTGTCATCTACATGACTTCCAGGACCGCTAGGTATGTTTACACCATTAAGATATAATTTAGGATAAACGATTTTATTATCAGCCTCTTTAGGTATATTAACAACAGTAATAGTTACGTTGTTATTAGTTGTAGGATTTGTTGGATTAACACTACAAGTTGCTCCTGTTGGTTTGGAAGGGGAAGGGGGCTCAACCTTGATTGTTGTTTTACAAAATGGAATTTGATCACTCGAAGGTAATGCTAAACTTTTTATCCATTCAATAATTTTTCCGTTATCAGGAGGATGGGCTAAGTATAAATCTGCAGTTACCGTATGCCCTATTTTATCAATCACAAAACTTGCTGTACCATCAGAACCTATCTGGATAAATTTATTGTTCTTATCTTCAAAGTAAATAGGCCACTTCCACCCTCCTGAGAACACTTTTTCTTGTATGGTTTTTAGTGGATCTAAAAATGTAAGAGGTTTATCAGGAGCATTGGAGATATTTACTATTATATCCTGGTCAGTTGAAACTGAAGCAGGAGCATCAATTATGCAAGAATCGTAAGTATAATCAGCTCCTACCCTGAAGAAAAAAGTACAGTAAGAATCCTTAAAGTCAGGTGCTATTTGCAATAAAGCCTTATATCTTCCTGTTTCATTTAATACGTCTGTATCTGTTATGGTTAAAGTTAAAGTGTCTGTGGCATCAGGAGATTCCCCTGTCAGATCAGTTGAGAAATAACCATGACCAGCAGTCGCAGCTCCCACAGCACCTGTCCACCAAGTATTTATGCGGTATTTCTGTGGTGTACCAGTGGCACTAGTTTTAGGTAAATTGGTAAAGGTAAATTTAACTTTCTTAGTAATTCCGGGTTGGATAAATTTAGGCTCCTGAGTTGGACCAACCCCTGCACTGTTGCAAGTTTTATCTACTGAAGCAGCAAATATCGAAGAAGGGTTAAAAAAAGAAACAAGGCTAGTCAAGATTAGGAAAAAATGCAATACCCTTTTAGACATTACCAAAAGCTTAGCACAAAGGATTTTAAAATGGTAGAATTTTTCGGATACTTGACAGCAAACGTAAATATGATATAATCCTACTAGATGTCGGAAAAAATCCGACTTCCAGTAAGTATCTAACTATGAACAATGACGTCATATTAAAACTCTATAGCAATCCTGCCACAGTTTTTACACTTGATGAGATATCCCAATTGCTGCCGGATATAAAATATAAGAATTTGAAGGACCGTCTTTATTATTTTACCAGAGTAGGCAAATTAGAAAGACCCCGCTATGGAATATATGCTAAAAAAGATTACAATCCTTTTGAGCTGGCGAATAAATTATATAAACCATCCTATGTGAGTTTTGAAACGGTTTTAGCAAGAGGTGGAGTGGTCTTTCAATACTACGAAACAATTTTTCTGGCATCATACCTCACACGGGAAGTAACGGTAAACGGGACCACTATTCAATACCGCCAAATCAAAGGAGATGTTTTAACAAACCTTGAAGGAATAGAACAAAAAGAGGGTTATTTTATATCCACACTTGAGCGTGCCTTTTTAGATGCAGTGTATTTGTATAAAAATTATCACTTTGATAATTTGGGAACAATTGATTGGGAGAAAGTAGAAAAGCTTAAAAAAATATATAACAGTAAGGCGTTTGAAAAAAGGGTGGAGGAATATTATAAAGATTATAGGGAGGATTATGGTATTAAGTAAGGATTTACACAGAGATGTTTTTGTCGTTATCTTACGGGATATCTACTCAAATACACTTCTTCGTACAAATCTTGGTTTTAAAGGTGGTACTGCAGCCATGTTGTTTTACGGGTTACCCAGATTTTCTGTTGATTTAGATTTCGATCTTTTAAATCCCGATAAAAAAGAAGAAGTCTTTGCCAGGCTCAAAGAAGTATTGCCTTCCTTTGGTGAGGTTATAGAAGCATCAGATAAACACCATACCCTTCTTTTTGTTTTAAGGTACAAAAAGGGTGAAAGAGGCTTAAAGGTAGAGATTTCTAAAAGGATTATAAGATCTGCTTATGTACAGAGAAACTTTTTAGGCATATCAATGCTGGTAATGAAAGAGGAAGATATGGTGGCAGGGAAGCTTGCTGCACTTTTAACCAGAAAACGGTTTGCCACCCGCGATATGTTTGATTTATGGTTTTTCTTAAAAGGCAACTGGGATATCAATGAAGAGTTCTTAAAAGAAAAAACCGGTCTTTCTTTAGCACAAGCATTAAAAAAGGCACAATCACTTGTTAAAAAGGTAAAACCAACAGAGCTTTTAGCAGGACTTGGAGAACTTTTGGATAACAAGCAAAAAGCGTGGGCAAAGGAGCATTTGCAAGATGATCTAATCTTTTATTTAAAGCTCTATGAATCAAATATCTCTAAAAAATAATTATCTGTTTAGCTTGTTGTAATAAGCTATAAAATTGGGAATGAGATAGGGAATATATAGGGAAAACCATAACAGTGTTGCCAGTATACGAGTGGTTATTCTCTCATTTCAGCTTAGCATAAAGAGGGCAAAAATGGTAGAATTTTAGGACATGTTTGCCCGAATTGTTAAGTTTTCTGCAGTATTGTTGGCTTTAATAATTTTCAATTTTCAATTTCCAATTTTCAATTTCGTTTATGCTGATGTAGTAGAATATATTCAAAAGCAAATTGATGCTTTAAACAAGTCAAAAGAACTATCTGTCAAAGCTACCAAGCCTTTGGAAGGGCAGTTAAACTCTCTAAAACTTCAACTGGCTCAAATTCAGGCAAATATAGATAACCTTTCTGCCAGTATTAAACAAAAACAAAAGGATTTGGATGTCAGAGAAGAAAAATTAGCCTTGCAACAGGCTCTTTTGGAACAACGGGTAAAAGCTTACTATATTCGTTCATATTTAGCAGATCCTCTGCTAGTAATTCTGTCATCAATCCACTCAGGGGATTTATTCAGAGAATTATCTTACAGACAAACTGTGACCAAAGAAGACAAGTTAATTATTGGTTCTATTACAGGTGAGGTAATAGATTTGCTAACCCAAAAAACCAAGCTGGAAAAAGACAAAGTCAAGGTGGCTCTTTTTCAAGTAGAAGTTGATAAGAATGCTAGTTTTTTAGGTGGTGAGATAAAAAAAGCTAAAGCTTATCAAGTAGATTTAACTGGTCAAATAGCAGCTTTGTCTGCTAAACAGCAAGAGATCTTAACAGCCAGATCTGGTCAATTTACAGCCTCAATTGGAGATAGTGAGGAAGCCGATGACATCAACGCTTCAATTAAAGGTTTTAAAGCCAACGCTCCTGCTGGATACTTTGGTGTGTTTTCCTTTGGTGCACATACTCATCGGAAAGGCATGAGTCAATATGGAGCACGGGGCAGGGCTCAATCTGGTCAAGATTATAAAACAATTTTAAGAGCATATTATGGTAAAGAGCCAGTAGGTAAAGATACAGGAGGAGATATTAATGTGTCAGGATATGGATCAATGAATTTTGAAGAAAAGTATTTGTATGGCATTGCTGAGATGCCTTCTTCCTGGCATCCAGAGGCTTTAAAAGCTCAAGCTGTGGCAGCCAGGACTTATGCATATCGTGCTAAACAAAGCGGTCAATCAATTTGTACAACAGAGGAGTGTCAGGTTTTTTCTAAGTCTAAATCTGATAATCCTCCTGGGGCTTGGAAAGAGGCAGTAAATGCTACCCGTGGACAAGTTATCGAAGATGTTGTGACTTACTACGCTTCCACCCATGGAGGATTTGCCTCTCCGATTGGTTGGGATACAACAGATGGTTCTGGTGGAGGAAATTTTGTAGATAAATCATACGATAAGTTAGGTGGTTCGCCATGGCTTTATAAGGCTTGGTACACAGAGAAGTACAGCATTAATAGTGATAAATGTGGCAGGGCTAACGCTTGGTTATCTCCCGAAGAGCTGGCGGACATTATTAATGCAACTCTCTATAGAGATGAGCGGGTGACGCCTGTGACGACTTCTTGCTATTCAGGAACTAATCCATATTCTCATGCTGAACTGCGTGAGAAAGCTAACGGACCTTCGACGGTCACTTCAGCTACTGTTATCCAGGGAAATGGTGCATCAAATGAAATTATTTTTCAGACTAATAAAGGGGAAATTAGAGTTAATGCAGCAGCTTTTAAGAGTGCCTTTAATTTTAGAGCTCCGGGTCGATTATCTATTCCCCAAAAAGGCTTTGCCTTTTTCAATATTGAGAGAAAATAGTCATCAGCTTACAGCTTTCAGTCTACAGACTTTTTTGTTTTTAAGTCTGATAGCTGAAGACTGAAGACTGATAGCTATTATGCTATACTCTTTTTTGAAAATGTTTTCCTCATACCTGGAGAATCCAACTCACTGCCGTTTTGAAAACCAAGATGCTGATGAAAAGATCCTGTTGCTTTTAAGGGCTCACCCTATAACAAATTTAAGTTGGATTATTCCCAGCATCTTACTTTTTATGGCTCCATTTTTTATTCCTAAAATTTTATCTTTTTTCAATCTAGGATTAGTAGATTTTCCTCAGCCTTTTGAGATAGTTTTCCTAATCATTAATTACCTCTTAGTGTTGATTATTGTTTTTGAAGGATTTTTACATTGGTATTTTAATGTCTATATTATGACAGACAAAAATATTATTGATGTAGACTTTCACTCAGCTCTTTTTAAAAATATTGATGTAGCACCATTGCGGAATATTGAAGATACGTCATCTTCTATGGGGGGGTTGCTAAATTCTATTTTTCATTATGGCAATGTTACTATCCAAACAGCAGGGGCTGCCAAAAATATAGAGTTGGAATCAGTTCCAAGACCACATTATATAGCAGATTTTATTTTAGATGAGGCACATAAAATTTACGGAAAGGGGAGAAATGCCAATCACCACCCAGTTTAATTTTTTAAATTCAGAGGCTGTACTGATCTTTTTAAAAGCTGCAATCTTAATAATCTTATTATTTTACGTCATTTTTTCTGCCATAATTGTCAGACAAGTTGACCTGATGAGTAAAACCTTAATTACAGGTATATCTCCTATTATCCGGGCTTTCTCAATCTTGCATTTAGGTTTTGCCATAGGTTTAATAATCCTGGCCTGGGGGATCTTATAATGCAGATAAAGATTGCACAAGTTGTGGGGTTAAATACAGATCAAAAAGCAGCCCAGGTGGTCGCCAGCCACAGGGGAGAAACAGACTTTTTTGCAGTTTTAGATCTAACCTCTGATGATGCTTTTACTAAGGGTAGGCAAATTTTATCAGAACTGTCTGATTTCTTCTTTGATTTTGAATCCGGTTCTATTGGAGAGAAAATTAAGGCCACTTTTGCAGAAGGTAAAAGTAAGTTAGGGGGACTGGAGTTTTCTTTACTTCTATCTGCCATTTCCGGAAAAGTATTGTACCTGACTTTTGAAGGAAAGGTACAAGCTTATCTTAAAAGAGCTGGGAAATTGTCGTCTTTGCTGCCTGTAGAATCACCAAACCAGCTGATCTCGGGTTTTTTGGAAGAAGGAGACAGGGTGTTTCTCACTACCCACAGTTTAACTACCTTTTTAGGGGATGATTTATCCCGGGCTTTAAGTTTGCCTTTGCCTATTTTAGAAGAGGAGATCAAAGACAGGATTGGGTCTTCTAATTTAGAAAATCAGGGTTTGGCTGCCCTGGGTATAGATTTGGAGAAAGAGGAAACACCGGTTGCCAATTTAGCACAATCAGAAGCAAACTCTATTCCAGAAGAGATTTTACTGGACAGCCCAGCCCCTAATCTTTCCAACAAAAACATATTAAAAATGATTAAAAAGGTATTGGGAAGCATCTTAGGTTTTCTCTGGCAGCAAAAAAAGTATTTTCCCAAAACAGGCAGAAGCAGACTTATTATTGCCGTGTTGTTAATTATTGTCATTGCTTCAGGGGTGGGATTTAAAATTATTGCTACCAAAAATGCCAAAAAAGCAGCTGAGTTTAATCAAATCCTGCAGAATGCCAAAGATGATTTAAATAGCGCTAAAGGCCTATCAACTCTAAATTCAGCTGAGGCTAAGTCCAAATTAGATAAAGCTCAAGAAAAAGTGAATCTGGCTATAAAACTAAATCCTAAAAGCAATGAAGCCCAAGACCTAAAAAAACAGATTGAGCAAGAGTCACCCCATATCCTGCAGCAGTTTAGTGTGGGGGATTTTCCGCAATTTTTAGATATGGATTTGGTCAAGAAAAACTTTAGGGCGTCTCAAATAAGCATGTCCGGTGAAAAAATCCTGCTTTTGGATCCCACCATTAAAACTCTAGTTACAGTTAATCTGACTAAAAAAAGCAATGAGATTCTGGCTGGATCAGAGCAGCTAGGTGAGGCAGCACTCTCTTCCTTAAATGGGGCTTTTGCTTTTGTCTTTTCTAAAGATAAGGGAATTTTAAGGGTAGATGTGACTAATCAAAAATCAATTCAAGTGACTAAAAAAGATAGTGACTGGGGAGAGATAAAAGATATTTATGCTTTTTCTGGGAACGTTTATCTGCTGGATTCAGGTAAAAACCAGATTTGGAAATACTTGCCTGCAGCTGATAATTACTCAGATAAAAGAGAATATTTAAATAAAAATACCAAAGCTGATTTAACAACTGCTTTAAGAATGCAGATTGAATCATCATTATATATTTTGAAAAAAGGAGGAGAGATACTAAGATTTACCAGAGGGGATAAAGATAACTTCTCTTTTGAAGGGTTGCCGACACCGGTTAAAGATCCCAAAAGCTTTTTTGTGTCTTCAGATACGGATAATCTGTATCTGCTGGATTCAGGTAACTCCAGGTTGCTAATTTTAGGTAAAACCGGGGTCTATAAAAGTCAAATCACCGGGGATAAATTTGCTTCTGCCACAGATTTGGTAGTAGATGAAAAAGGTAAAAAGGTTTATTTACTTGATGGTAGCAAAATTTACTCTATAGATTTAAAATGACACTATGCGTGTCATAAATAAAAAAGCTCTGTACAATTACCATATTTTAGAACACTTTGAAGCAGGGATAGTTTTATCTGGTTCTGAGGTTAAACAAGTGAGAACCGGGAGAATAGATTTAGGTGAAAGCCATATCAGGATCTTAAACGGGGAGGCTTTTTTGATTAATGCCAATATCCCCAGATATGGTCAGACTTCACAAAAAGAATATGATGCTCAAAGATCAAGAAAACTACTTTTACACAGAACTGAAATTGACTCATTAATAGGAAAATCATCAGGTAAATCAGTCACTTTAGTGCCTATTTCACTATATGAAAAAAATAACAGGTTTAAAGTAGAGGTGGGTTTAGCCAAGTCTAAAAAGGAGTTTGATCACCGGAAAAGCCTCAAAGAAAAGGATCAGCAAAGAAGAGTGGAGCAGGAACTGCGTGGAAAAGAATAAGGCATCTTGACTAATAGGGAGTTTATCTATAATATAGAAATTAAGAAAGTTAGAAAATATGCAGCAAATTATCCGGGAAGAAATTATTAAAATTCAGCCAAAAGGGCTCCTGACTATCCCTAAAAGTTTACGTCTGAAGTTGGGTTTTGTTGAAAATAGCCTTGTAAGAGTTAAAGAGGAAAAAGGAAGGTTGATTATGGAGGCAGTGCGGACACTACCTTATCCTGTCAGAAGTTATACTGATGATGAAATTGAGGGTTTTTTAAAGCTTGATGAAAAACATTCAAAGGAGATGAGGAAAAAAGGTTTGATTTAGTGAAAAAAAGAGTAATCTCAGTATTTTTTAATGCCTCGGTAGTTTTAGCAGGTCTTAAATCTCCAAAAGGTGGGTCAGGAAAAATTCTTTCTTGGGCAAAACAGAAAAAAATTAAAGGAGTAATCTCTGAAATTATCATGGATGAAATCTTGAGAAATGCTTTAAAGATTGGTTTTGATAAACTTGTTTTAGAAAAAAAAATTAAAGAGATACTTCAAATAGAAGCAGCGCCAAAGCAGGAGATTGTAAGCAAGTACAATAGTATTGTTATCTATTTTGGAGACGCTCATGTATTGGCATCATCAGAACAGGCAAAGACAGAATATCTGGTATCTTTGGATCAAAAACATATTTTAATCTTGAAAGACAAAATAAAAGTATTTAAAATAGTAACACCCGGTGAATTAATTCAAGTTGCTGCTGTCTTACAATTTTGATTTGTTTTTGAGTGCAGACTGTGTTAATATATGTTCCTGGGGATGTATAGTCTCGACAGGATTGCTCTTTGAAAACTGCAAGCCGTTAATGCAAACTTAAACGTTAAATATGTCTGCAAAACACAAACGGCAATAAACTTGTCCGTGATGCAAGAGAAGCTGGGGAGCAATATGCTGCTCAGGTTATGCAAGGTGTAAAAAACCTCGCATCTCTAGTAGCTGGTTCGCAAGAACGAGCTTACTTAGTAGCTTAAGCATCTATTTTAGAATTCTCTTTCTGGCTAGAACCTAAAATATGTACCCAGTCAGGATGCTGTAAATAACGTGTTGGTTGATCGTTACTAACAAAAGATAATTCAATCATTCATTAGTTTTCCTGCTAGCTGGTTACAACTAATGAATAAAAATTAGCTAGATAAGCTTGTAGAGGTTTTAAAAGTCGTAATTTTGGACGGGGGTTCAAAGCCCCCCATCTCCACTAAGTCACCAGGTTCATGAAAACTGAACGTGGTTTTTTGTTAGAATAATGGTGTGAATTTTCTTCTGGATCTTCTATTTCCCAAAAAATGTGTGGGGTGCAAGACAGAAGGCAGCTATTTTTGTGAGGATTGTGTCAGTAATATTTTACAAACAGATCTATTTTGTCCTTGTTGTGATAACAAGTCAATTGGTGGCTTAACTCATCCGCATTGTGAAACAAATCTTGGTTTAGATGGGCTGTGGAGTCTGGGAATTTATAAAAACCCCTTAAAAGAAGCAATTAAACAATTAAAGTATGGTAGGGTCAAGGGTTTAGCAGAAACTTTGACAGATATTACTGTGGAATATTGGACTAAATATCAGCCATTTATTTTAGAACAGATTAAAAAAGACAAAAAAAAAGATTGGGTAGTTATTCCTGTGCCTTTATATTGGTGGAGAGAAAATAGCAGAGGTTTTAATCAGTCATCTTTAGTTGGACAATTATTATCCAAAAAACTGGGATTAGACTATTGTGACGGATTAAAGAGAATCCGTCATACCAAATCTCAAGTAACCTTAAAAGGTTTCGGACGTTTTCAAAACATCCGCAGTGCTTTTGAAGTTTCTCCTAACTGTAATCTGTCCCCTGTAACCTGTGTCCTTTTAATAGATGATGTCTGGACAACAGGTTCAACTCTAAGGGAATGTTGCAACGTACTAAAAAAAGCAGGTGCTAAAAAAGTTTGGGCACTCACTTTAGCCAGGTAGTATAATGGGCCTACGGTGGGTTGCCCGAGTGGCTTAAGGGGGAAGTTCGCTAAACTTCTGGCACGTAAGTGTCACACAGGTTCGAATCCTGTACCCACCGCATTTTAGAGTGGTATTATCATGATATGGATTATCACAAAGTTTCCAATCTTTCCAAACTCCCTGAACTAAAAAAACTTTTTGATTTGACCACTCCTCCCAAAACTCTTTATTTTATGGGTAAATGGGATGCTGCTCTATTTGAAAATTGCGTGGCTGTTGTAGGGTCCCGGAGAATGACAGATTATGGGACTCGGGTGGTGGAAAGAATCATTCCCAGGTTGACTTCACAAAACACTACCATTGTGTCTGGGTTTATGTATGGAGTTGACCAATATGCTCATCAAGTTTGTATTGATGGAGGAGGTAAAACAATTGCTGTTTTAGGGTGGGGAATTGATCAAAAACTGACTTCAGGGGATTTAAAATTAGCCAAAAAAATTATCGATTCAGGTGGACTGTTGCTTTCGCAGTGGGAAACACAATTACCCACTCATTGGACATTTCCCACCAGAAACCGTATTGTAGCAGCCCTTTCAAAGGAAGTTATTATTGTTGAAGCTGCAAAAAATAGTGGTTCCCTGATAACAGCTAGAATTGCAAGCCATCTTAAAAGAACCCTGTGGGCAGTGCCTGGCCCAATTACCAGCCGTACCTCTTATGGAACAAATAAACTAATTGCAGAGGGTAAAGCCAAAATGTGGTTGGGAGAAGATGCAGTAATGGTGCAAAACAATGATCCTATTTTGCAAGTTTTGGATAATGAAGCTTTAACTGTTGATGAGATGGCAAGAATTCTCAAGTTACCTGTGTCCGAGATTGGGGCACAGCTTTCCATGTTGACTTTATCTGGTCAAATTTTGGAAAAGGGCGGCAAATATTACCTAAACGATGCTAGTTAAAATCCGCTCAATTGCTAATATTGGTTTGGAAACCATCCCGGTGGATGTGGAAGTTGATATTGCTTCAAGTGGGTTTCCTGGATTTACCATTGTTGGGCTGGCTAGCAAAGCAGTTGAAGAGGCCAGGGAAAGAGTCAGAACAGCGATCATCAACTCAAAGTTAGATTTTCCCTCCAAAAAAATTACCGTTAATCTGGCCCCGGCTGATATTCCCAAAGATGGGGCTGCTTATGATTTACCAATTGCTTTAGGGGTTTTACTTGCCTCAGAACAATTAAACTTACCTTCAGGGTTTGATTTAACAAAATCATTTTTTTATGGTGAACTCTCTTTGGATGGCACACTCAGGCCAACCCGGGGAATTTTATTGCTGGGGTTGTTTGCCAAGCGCTTAGGTGGTTGTACCATATTTGTGCCTAAGCCTTCTGCTTTAGAAGCTAGTGTAGTAGAAGGAGTCAAAGTAATGGCACTCACCATGTTGTCTCAACTGGTTAAACATTTATTGAACATCGAAAAAATTAATCCTTTAAAAACTCCTTTAAAGAGTAAAACTTTAGACTCGAGTATCTTTGAGTTTGATTTGAGTGAAATAGCTGGTCAGGAACAGGCCAAAAGAGCTTTAATTATTGCTGCCTCAGGCGGTCATAATCTGTTAATGTCAGGTCCCCCGGGCACAGGCAAAACAATGCTTTCGCGCGCTTTGTCAGGAATTTTACCACCATTAACTCAAAATGAGGCTTTGGAGGTCACCCGGATTTATTCGGTGTCCGGCCTTTTAACAGAAGGACAATCCCTTATTTTCCAAAGACCATTTAGATCACCTCATCATGGAATTTCAACTGCCGGTATGGTTGGTGGAGGAAGCCATCCTTTACCTGGTGAAGTCTCCTTAGCTCATTTAGGGGTTTTGTTTCTGGATGAGATGCCGGAATTCCCCAGATCCATCATTGAAAGTTTAAGACAGCCTATGGAAGATGGAACAGTAGAAATTGTCAGAGTTGCCGGACATGTTAAATATCCAGCCAGTTTTACTTTGGTGGCTGCCATTAATCCCTGTCCTTGTGGTTATCTGGGACATCCCAAAAAAGAGTGTAAATGCTCTGACAAACAGATTACCAAATATAAACAACGTTTGTCTGGTCCTATTTTGGATAGAGTTGATCTTTTTGTGTCAGTTTCAGTCGTAGATTCAGAAAAGCTATCAATAACCTCCCAAAGTTCAGAAAACAGAATATCTTCAAAAGAGGCAAAAGAGCAGGTTATCAATGCGCGTCAAGTCCAAAAGCAGCGGTTTTCTAAGGAAAAACGTGGCATTTATACCAACTCACAAATGCGTAACAGCGATGTTAAAAAATACTGCAAACTTACTAAAGAATCAGAAAATCTGCTTAAATTAGCTGCAGATAAGTTTGATTTTTCCGCCCGGAGTTATTTCCGTCTGATTAAAGTAGCCAGAACCATTGCTGATCTGTCGTCACAGGCAGACATTTTGCCAATTCATATGGCTGAGGCCTTGCAGTATAAGCAAACTGTATGAAGTCTAACAACCGCCAGACTGGTTTTCTGGCTGAAAACCTGGCTGTTGCTGCTTTGCAAAAGAAAGGTTATCAGATACTAGAAAGAAACTTCTCCAACCGCTACGGTGAAATTGATATTATTGCCAAAGATCAGGACACCTATGTGTTTGTGGAGGTAAAAGCTAAAAAAGGCACACAGTTTGGTCTGCCTGAGGAAATGATCAACTCTTATAAATTGAAAAAGGTACAAAATATGGCCTTAATCTATCTAAAAGGAAAAGATTTGCCTTGTAGAATTGATGTGGTAGCAATCATTCTTTCTCCAGAAGATGAGCTTATTAGTCTCACTCATTATGAAAATGTGTATATGTAGTAATTCTGGTAGAATTAGGCCCAGGGAGGGGTCTCATAGTGGCCTAGTGAGGAAGTCTTGAAAACTTCTGTCCCAGCAATGGGACCGTGAGTTCGAATCTCACCCCCTCCGCTTTTCGGGACAAGCGTATCAAAATATATCAAACCATGGCTTGACATATAAGGACAAAATAAGGTATATTTACATCATAAACGCCTCAGCTAGTACCGTAAGGTCCGCTGAGGTTTTTTATGTTCATTTTGTGTTAAAATCTCCTTATGTCTAAGTCTATTTTATTTATTGATGGTGAAAATTTCTTGCATAAAGTTGAAGAAGTTTTAAAAGAGGAAGGGATTGATAAATATAGTGTCGACTTAGGTTCTATTGATTTAAACAAGCTGTTTAAAGAACCACTCAAAAACTTTGATATTT
>OBEQ010060090.1_pt1 | contig 15763 bp, 11 predicted proteins | sample 1670901 | NCBI WGS metagenome assembly OBEQ01 (sample SAMEA104232315, study PRJEB22302) | groundwater metagenome | biome: forest; feature: aquifer; material: groundwater | place: USA | collected 2011-08-07 | depth 5.4 m | reverse complement strand
CAAACCTTCAAGATCTATCTCGCAGTCGCTTCTGCATGCTTCAACTGTCCTAGCGGTGTATGTGGTACTGTTACTGCTAAATCAGCTACCATTTCAACCGGTCTAGGAACTGCTGATCTCTTGAGCTGGACTGATACTACTGGAAATGCGACTGCTGCAACTGGAGCTATTGATGCTGCAGGAAGCGCTGCCACAACAGTATCCAACAGATACTTGTACAGTACGACGACACCTGGGTTCTTCTACAACTACCCTACAACTACTGTTAGCGTATCAAGCTAATATAGTTTTACCCCTACCCAACCTCCCCCTACGTAGGGGGAGGAGAAAGGAGGGGGTACAGGTTCTAGTTAATAAATAGCTTTTAGAGAGGTCGAATACTCTACCAGCAACAAAAAACCACTCCGCAAGGGGTGGTTTTTTGCGTTTAAACCCCTCCCTAGCCCTCCCCAAAGGAGAGGGAAAATTCGCATTCAACCTCCCCTTTTGGGGGAGGAGAGGAGGGGGTCTTGTCAGGGGGAATGAATTAGATTACAATGGAATGTATTATAAATTAGTTTAATAAGAAATTATGAGTATGTCAAAAAAGAATATTATTGTGGTGGTGGTTGTGGTGTTGCTGGTGGTAGGGGGCGCTTTGTATATTAAAAGAACAAAGAGTAATAATAATTATTCTGTCGTTTATCTGACGACCGGGGAGGTATATGTCGGCAAATTAACGACTTTTCCGGATATGCAGCTTACTGGGAGCTATATATTACAGCTTAATAAAGACGCAACTGACCCCACCAAGAGCAATTTTCAGCTTCAGCCTATAGCCGAAGCTCTTTGGGCGACGGATGTTATGCATATCAACGACAAGAATGTTGTCTTTTATGGTTCCATACTTCCTTCCAGTAAAATCGGACAGGCTTTAGCAAATAAGGGGAAGTAACCTCATCCCCCGCCTTCCCCTGAAAGGGGAAGGGGCTAAATTCCTCCTCTCCTTTCAGGAGAGGACCGAGGTGAGGTGACTTATCCACAGTTTCCCTTGTGTTGTAATTTTTATTCTTGTTGTATAATAGTCGTACATTAAAGTGTCGAATACTTTTTTGTATCTTCCATTGTATTTAAATGCATTATTATGCAATTGAGGAAAATTATTATTATCAGGTTTATTAATTATTAGCTTGTCCCGTAGTGAGCTGTGCTCTACTACTGGGATTAAATTATTAGAATTATGAAAAAAATATTTAAAGGTTTAGGTGTAGGTCTTGTCGCTTCAGCTCTAACTTTGGGACTAGGCGCGGCGCAGGCGTTTGCAACCCTTACAGTTGCTACGACAAGCGTTGCTAGTGGACAAAATGCTGCTACAGCAGCAGGCGATGTTCTCACTGTTACTTCTGGTGCTGGAGGTTCAACTTCTGGCGCTTCAGGAGCGATAACTATTGCTTCAGGAGCAGTGACTAATGCGACTACAGGAACAGGAGACGCAACAGGTGCAATAACAATTAACTCAGGCGCAGCCTCAACCGCAACAACCGGTACAGGTGGCGCGTCAGGTGCTATAACTATTGCCGCAAGTGCTGGTGGCGCCGCAAGTGGCGCAGCAGGTACAGGTGGCGCGGCAGGTGGTGTCACAATCACATCCGGAGCCGGTGGCGCAGGTGGTACTGGTAACGCTTTAGGTGGCGCGGCTGGAACACTCACCCTCACTGGTAGTGTCGGAGGTGCCGGACTTGGTACTTCAGCCGGTGGTGCTGGTGGCGCAATATCAGCCATAGCTGGTGCTGGTGGCGCTACAACAACTGGCACAAGTGGTGCTGGAGGTTCTTTCACTATTACAGCTGGTGCTAGTGGTGCTCCATCCGGTGCTGGTACATCTGGTACTGCTGGTGCTATTACTCTTACTGCTGGCGCAGCAGGTGTTGGCTCTGCCACAACTGGTGCTGCTGGTGGTGCTATAACTCTCTTATCTGGTGCTGGCTCAGTAGCTGCTGCCGGTGGCGCTGTTACTGGAACAGCCGGCGCAGGTGGCGCAACTGGCGCGGGTGGCGCAGTCTCTCTAACTTCCGGCGCAGGTGGCGCAACTTCTGGCGCTTCCGGGACTGTTACTATAGCTTCCGGAACAACTACTTCTGGCGCTTCTGGCGCTGTTGCATTGAATTCTGGTAATGCTACAGCTGGTGTTTCTGGCGCTGCAACTTTGCAATCAGGTACAACAACAGCGGCTAATACTCCAGGTACAGTTTCTTTAATCGCGGGTGCTAATGGCGCAGGAACTGGCGCGGGTGGCGCAATCGCTGTCACTGCTGGCGCTGCAGGTACTGGTGGCGGAGCTGCTGGTGGTGCAATCACACTTACAGCCGGCGCTGCGGGTACTACTGCAGTTGCTGCTCCAAGTGCTGGTGGTGCTTATACTCTAACTACAGGCGCTGGTGGTAATGCTACACTAGCTAACACTGGTGGTGCCGGTGGTGCGATTACTCTTACACCAGGAGTTGGTGGAACAACCGTTACAGGAACTGCAGGCGCTGGGGGAGGATTATCTTCTACATTCGGTACAGGTGGTGCCGCTTCTGGCGCTGCCGGAGTTGGTGGCGCAGGTGGTGCTTTTGTATTGACAACAGGTACAGGTGGCGCTGGTGGTACTGCAACTGCTACAGGTGGTGCCGGTGGCGCTTACACGATAACCACAGGTGCTGGAGGTACAACTGGTATTACGACTGGAACATCTGGCGCAGGTGGCGCGCTTGGTCTTACTGCTGGTAACGGTGGTATTGCTAATGCAACTACAGGCACTGGTGGTGCTGGTGGTTCAGTCACAGTTACGGCAGGTAATGGTGGAGCTATAAACGGTGGTACTGCTTCTGGTGCAGCCGGCTCGATCACTCTTAGATCAGGTGATATGGGAACTACCACTGCAGGCGCAGGCGGTAACATAACTTTGAACATTGGTAAAAATGGAGCTACTGATGCAGTAGGTATCGCGACTGGTAGAGTTGTTATCTCTGGTAGTGCTGCGGGCGCGGCATCTCACTTGGCTTCAACTCAGACTACCGCTCCGGTTGTAACTCAAACTGGCGGTTCTGCAATTACTTGTACAGCATGTACAGATATAAAAGGTAGAATGAATGCAACTCTAGCTGCTACTACTGCTGCGCTTACTCTAACCTTTGATAAGGCTTTCACAACAGCTCCAACTTGTGTAATTGCACCAGCTAATGCTGCTGCAGCTACAGACTTCTACTCAACGACAATCAAGATAGCTACCACAGCTTCAACTACTGCATTGACTCTTACTCCTGCGGCCGCTTGGACTGCTGCCGCTGAGCAATTCAACTACCTCTGTATTGAATAATCTTAGTCTTAGTATTCTTGCTTAATAGAAATACTACGGAAAATTATTCATAACAGGTCGGTTCTGTAGTTCTAAAGTTCTCAAAAACTTATCCCCGATGCTATGCGTAGTATTGGGGGCAAGTTAAAACAAAATGATTAAAAAATTAAAATTAGGTTTGTTAGTAGCGGTGTTGTCTCTCGCTGGTGTGGCAAGTTCTGCTAGTGCGGCAGCTTTGAATTACAACGCTGATACGATAGTAAATTTGACCGGTCCAGCTATCAATGTCACTATTGTATCTGGTTCAGCGGCGACATCTCTCGTAGTCAGCGCAACGACTATTACCGTCGTAGTGCCAGCGTCTAGCACATTTACTCTCACATCTCCTAATAGATACACTTTGGCTAATGACTCAAGTCTAGCCATAACTTGTACTAACTCTGCAAGCACAGTGACGGTTACTGGCACGGGGCAAACTGTAATCTTTACCCCGACTGCAACTGCTTGTTCTAATGCTGGTGGAGGAGGATTAGTCACTACTCCACCTCCTGTCACTCCTCCTGTTTCTAGTGGAGGAGGTGGCGGTGGGGGAGGAAATCCTACTCCAACCGTGGCGCAGAGTTCTACACCGGTGACCTTGACGATTACTCCAGCTACTGCGACTACTCCGGCAGTCACCATGACTACGAGTTCTCCAGGTTGCTCCGGAGGAAATAAATACAACACTTCAACCGGCGCAGTTTGTGTCAACAACACTGTGGCGACTAATATCCCAGGATGTGGTAATAGAACGACTGGATTTAGCGAAGCGACAGGTGGATCTTGCGCGGGAAATGTTAGTAATGCAAATGTAAATTCATCGGACAATGGCTCATACAACTACAACTTAGGCGCTAAAACTCTTAAGAATGGGAGTAAGGGCGATGACGTCAAGGAACTTCAAAAAGTCTTGAATAAGATTTTGAAGATGAGTTTAAAACTTGATGGAAAGCTAGGTCCAAAGACGATTGCTGTGATTAAAACATGGCAAAAGAATCATGGACTCAAGGCGGATGGTCTCGTCGGCGCGAAAACAAAAGCGAAGATGAAAGCTGAGGCGGAATCTAATTAAACTTCCTAGAATTTTTTCTAGAGTTTAGAGATCAACAAAAAACTCGCCAAGAGGCGGGTTTTTTGTTTTGAGTTATCCACATATTTTCTTCAAGTTAGTTGCAGAAAGGTATATAATAGACTGGTTGATGTCGATTTATAATAAAATTATTTTTTAAATTATGAAAAGAATTTTTTCTCGGTTTTTTGGTTTATCGGCGGTTTTAACTCTTGGCATGTTGATTTTAGTCTTTAGCGGAGCGAATATTTCTTATGCTATTACCAACACAACTGCTTTTGATAATACTCCACCGGGAGGATTGCGGTTGAAACAGAACAGCAATACCCAGGCAGTGTTGAGAGTCCAATTTGGCAGCACTGACGTTACCAAGACCTTAACTTCCGTTAAAGTTACATTTGCTGCGGCTAATTCCACCACTCCGACCTGGGCTAATGCAGCTACATCTTCGGAATTAGCTGATCTAGTCGCTGCCGCTAACGGTCTAAGTGGTGTTCAGTTATGGAAAGGCGCCACCGCGGGAGCACTTCGTTTTCAGGGTTCGGGTATAGACACTCAAGTTGCCTTAGCTGCCACCCCAGTATATGTTTCTAATGCCTTTACGATTACGCCGGCTTCAGCGCCAACTCTGGCCACAGACGATGTTTATTTTGTAGTGTTGAAAACCAAGTCCTCGGGAGTAACCAATAACAATGCCTTTACTGTAGCGATTGGGACTGGTGATATTACCCTTAGCAGTGCATCGCCAACCATTACTGCAGTAACCACGGCAACAATCGTCATAGATACGGCCGCTCCGACTTTGAGCAGTTCCGGTCCGGCCAATGCTTCCACTAACGTATCCATCAGCGCTTTTATCGGGATGAACTTTAATAAAAACCTGGACCCAACCACTCTGACCCCGACCAACATTACGATGACTAATGTGACCGACGGCAATGCGGCGGTGCCGGTCGGCATCAGGCCTTTTCCGGTTGGTTTCAATGTGGTAGTTTCCAATCCGCCGACCTATGCGGCTAGCAGCAATTTTGCGAAACTGTCTGGCACTTCCACCGCTACTTATCAAATTGGCGCAAGCGGCACGAGTATTTTCCCGCAACCGCCCAATGGTTATGTGGCGCCAACCGTAGGCGACATCGTCTTGTTCCAGCACGATACTTTCCCGGCTGATTTGGGAATCGTTACCAATAATACTTTGACCAACGGCGCCGGTACTTTTGCCGTCAATGGTTTTAATTTATTCGGCGGCCAGCAAATAACAAAAAAGTTTTCGGCTACGGCCACCGGAGCGGTCTCGGCTTCAACGACGGTCAACGTCGGTGATTTAATCGTGATTAATACCACAGCTAACCCGACTACTGACCGATACCAATGGCACATCGTCACGACCGGAGTTTCTTCCGCGGCTCTTAATGGCGGTACACTTCGCGTTGATGACCAAGCTTCAGCTCCAACCTTTGCCGCTTCTTCTTCCTTTTCAACTGTTGCGCCAGCCTCTACTGACACAGCCAATGCCTCCAATCAATTAGCTGGAGGATTAGCATTTGGAGCGGGGGATTTAGTCTTTGCCAATGTTTCCGCTAACGCCGACAATACTGGTGCCTACGCTTGGCACTTGGTTACGACTGCGCAAACCGTTAGCGCAGGTGCTGCACCTACCACCTTGCGTTTTGACAGCAATGCTAGCGCGCCAACTTTTGTGAATGGTTCTCGCGTATCCAGAATTACTACAGTGGCGAACGGAGCCGTAACTGACACCACGACTACTCTCAACTCCGGCGATATCGTCTTTGCTAAAACTACAGCCAACGCTTCCAACAATGGCGCTTATGCTTTCCATTTAGTTAGCAATGGCAACAACGGTTCAGGCGGCGCGGCTAGCACCGCTTTGCGCTTTGATAATGCCACTACGCCACTTTTGACCGGCAAAAATTACACAGTTAGCGCCGGTGTCGGTGTCACTGATCAGGCAGGTAACGCGCTGGCTTCTCCCGTTTCCATCAGCTTTACCACCGGAACCAATAGCGGAACCAATACCGCTCCGCCATTTATTATTTCCAACACGCCGCAAGCCGGCAATCAAAGCTTCCCATTAGGCGCGCCGCTCTCCGTGCAGTTCTCGGTGCCGATGGCGACAACCGGCGGGGGATCGGTGACGAGCGCTTCCAATATCGGCCTTTTCCTCAATAATTTCGGGGCCCCGGGCGCGTCTGTAGCCGCGACTAACGCTTACAATAGCACGAGCAATATGGTGACGATTACTCCATCCGCTCCCTTGACCGCCAACACCGATTATATTTTGAAAGTATTCGGTTCTACGGCGTCAGCCACTGGAACTTTTGTCAGCCCGTTTCTTTTAAGTTTCCACACCGGCTCGGCGGCTGATACAACCGCGCCGACAGTTCTCGGAATTTTCCCGGCAAAGTTAGCTTCTGATCCCGGCTCGGGCGCTGGCACTACTCCGCTCTCCACGCCGTCAGTCAGTATTGGATTTTCTAAAGATCTAAATCCAGCAACAGTTAACGCAAGTACGATTACAATAAATAACAGTGCCGCTGGCGTTGTCTCTTATAATCCTTCAAGTCGTACGGCAAACTTTTCTTTTACTTCTCCGCTCGCGGCTAATACACTTTATACCGTTACGGTTGTCGGAGGGTCAAGTGGTTGTACAACATGTGTTAAAGATTTAAGTGGTAATCCACTTGCTCTTGCTGGTTATACATCCACATTCCGCACTAATAGCACAACCGACAACGCGGCGCCCAGTGTTACCTTCGGTGGGGCGGATAATTTCGGAGTGTCCGTGACTTTTTCCAAAGCGATGAAAACTGGCGGCGGTCCGAATGCCGTGGATAATATCGCCAACTACACATTAGAGTCTCCTATCGGCTCTTCTATTTCTCTGGCTGGTAAAACAGTCATTTATGACGGACCGACAATGACCGCAAAAATTTCCGGTTTGACACTTCAATTTGGCGGCACCTTCAAGGTGACGGTCAGTAATTTGGCTCAAGACATTGCGGGGAATCTAATTTCAACTTCCGGTTCGCCTGCGAACAATACCGCATCCGGCACAGTAGCTAACGCTACCTCAACCGGCGGTAATCTTGGCCCCGGTGGTGGCGGTTTCCAAATGCCAACCGGTACACAGAACTATACGCCAACTACTATAATGCCAATGAGCCGTTTGGCTGGAGCAAGTACCGGTTATATGGCCCAATTCCCGGTTGCGACTAATGTTCCCTTGGGCGGATCAATTGTTCTAACCTTCCCGATGGGTTTTGATGTTACCAATGCCGTCGCCTCAACCGCTGGCACGGAAAGCTTCAACAATAGCGACATTAACGGTCCACTCGCCGGAACAGTCACTATCGCTTCAGTAACCGCCAATGCTACTGCTCGCACGGTTACCGTTGTCACCGGCGGAGCAGATACTGGTGCCAATGCGTTCCTTCGCTTTGATTTGAAAGGTATTGCCAATACGACGGTGCCATCTTCAACTGGCTATACTGTTGACATTAAAACGAAAGATGCCTCCGGTGTAATTCTTGAAACAAAAACTTCAGCTCCTTTCAATATCGGGGCGGCTGGTAGCAATACGCTTACAGTTAATGTCTGGAATGACAATGGCGCAGGCGGTGGAGTAGCAGGCGATGGTATTAAGAACGGAACTGAACCAGGTCTTGGAAGTGTTGTCGTCTTCTTGTTTTCCCCGGCTATTGGTGGCACTCAAGCTACAACGAACGGTAGTGGAGTAGCCACATTTTCTAGTCTTTCTTCGGGAGATTATGGTATCGGTATAAATCCAGCTTCACTTACCTCATCTTCTGTGGTATTTAATACTGCTCCACAGCAAATAACAATTTCCGGCAATACGACAAAGAATTATGCTCTCGGCGCAGCGCCTTATACTATCTCTGGTACGATTACTGGTACGAACGGCGACAAAGTGGATGTATGGGGGAGTTCGCAAAGTGGTTTTATTAAAAAGACCATGATATTGACCGGCGGAGCCGATGCTTATAGCTTGCCAGTCTCGGGCAATACGACTTATAATGTAGGTGTCGGTCCAGCTATTCCGGATAGTTTCCAACAAGCCGGTTCTACTCTTCCTCCACCACCAACATTTAGTTTTGTTCCACCGCCTTCTCTGCAAGTTATTGTCACGACAGCTAATGTTACGGGTAAAAATTTCGCTTTGACGGCAGCCAATAGATCAATCACTGGTACAGTCACTGATTCGGCCGGTAATGGATTAAATGGTGTGCAATTGTTTGCTCGTCCAGCCGGCAATACAACCACTGGCGGATCTACCATCGGCATGGGTACCAGCGCGCAGACAAGTTCGACTGGAGCCTTTACCTTAAAGGTGACCGATGGGACATATATCGTCGAAGCCTTTAAGCCCGGTTTCCCTTCGATCCCTGGAAAGCAAATCAGCGTCGCGGCAGTCAATACTCCTGCAACACTCGCCTTTCAATTTAATGCAGGCAGTACGCTGACAATAAGCGGAACAATTAAAGATGATAGCGGCAATGCTGTTGCCTATGCTGGAGTCGGAGGTCGTAAAGTTGTTTCTACAGCCACAAACGCTGGCACAGTTGGCGGCGACGCTTCGAACTTTGTCGGCGGTCCAGCTGATGCAAATGGCGCCTATACGCTTTATGTTAGCGCCGGTACTTGGGCCATTGACGCGTTTGCTCCCGGATTCGGCAAACTTGGTTCTAAGACCGTCACTGTCGGCTCCACTTCTTTGACTGGTCAAGATTTCTCTGCGGCTACCTTAAACATGGGAACGATTACTGGTACGGCTTCGCAAGCTAGTGTTCTAACGCAAGGCGTAGTTGTCCGAGCGGAAGGTTCATCCGGAGCGAACATGGGTGTGACTGATTCTACCGGTACTTATTCCTTGAAAGTTCCAGCCGGCAGTTACACTGTCACTTGTATGTTCCCAGGTGTGGGTGAGGGCGCTCCACTTACTTCAGTTGTTGTCACAGCTAGTACGACTACCTCAGGCAAGAATTGCTCAGTAGGCGCTTCGGCTGCTCTGATCACTCTTACTGTTAACTTGACTGATGGCACTAATCCAATTTCCGGCGCTTTTGTTGATGCGCGTGATTCAAATGGCCGAGGCAATAACACAAGCGTCAGCACCACTTCTGGCGCTAACGCTGTCTATACCCTTACCCTTGCTCCGGGTACTTATACAGTGCGCGCTGGCAGTCAAACCTTCGGACAAGTTGGTACAACAACGAATGTTTCCACTACCCGAACAATTACTTATACAGCTAGTGCCGGTGCAACACATAATATTACCGGTACGGTAACCGGTAGTGGCACTAATCTCGCTGGCGCCTGGGTTTCCGTTCGTGGTACGCCGACAGGCAATACTATTCCTATTAATATTGGAGCCCAAACAGCCAGTAACGGTACATTTACTATCGCCGTGCCTTCTGGCAGTTATAAAATTCGCGCAGACAAACCAAGCTATACATCTCCAGCCGAAACTACGGTTACCGTCGCATTAGTCGATGTAGCTGTAGGAACGATTGCACTGACCACAGCCGCTCGAACCATCTCTGGAACCGTTACTCTTTCTGGCGTGGGTGTTAGCAGCGCTTTCGTTGATGCGTCCAACCCAGCGGGCGGATTTGCCGTCACCCAGACTGACACAACCGGCGCCTTTAGTCTTCCTGTGAACAATGGTACTTGGGTTATTCGAGCTCACTCACTGGGATATCAAGGCGGACCAGTGACAGTTGTGGTTAGTGGATCAGATCTTACTGGGCAGACTATTACGCTTTCGGCTATCTCTGGATTTACGGTCAGCGCGGAGAAGCAGGAAACAATAACTCCAACCCAGGCAGGAATTTTCACCAACAGCGATATCGGTTCTAATTTCAAAGTTAGTATGCCAGCTAACGCGCTTGGTAGTACTTCTAATTCAGCCACCTTCAAAACTAAAGCCAATACCAATGTGCCCACTCCGCAGTCTGGAACTCTCCTTTCCAAAAATGCCGTCTCGATTTCCGCACTTGATTCTGGTGGTACTCCGATTACAGATCTTGGCGGTAATAGTGCGACCGTTGTGGTTCCTTACGATGCAAGCGCATTGCCAACTGGCGCAGTCGAAGCAAATCTAGTCCTCGCTACCTGGAATACGGCCACTAATCAATATGATACTGTGCCGACGGTTGTTGATACTACTGCGAAAACACTTACAGCAACGGTTACCCACTTCTCTGATTATGCTCCGTTGGTACCTTCAGGCGGAACCCCTCCGGCGACACCGACTGGCCTTGCGGTTTCGGTGCAGCCAAATAGTGGAACTGTTCTTAACGTAAGCTGGATGTCGGTATCTGATGCTACAAGTTACAATATTTACCGATCGACAGATAACAGCACGTTTACCTTAGACGGCTCATCTACTACAGCGAGTTACGGCTCAACTGGCCTCACCACTAATACAACCTATTATTACAAAGTAAGCGCCGTATCAGGCGGCGGCGAATCGGCTACGACCAGTGCCGTCTCGGCTGTCCCGATTGTTATCTCAAGTAGCGTAGGCGCAGGAGCGCTAACATCTCCTTCGGTTACAACCCCTGTCTCTATTACAACCCCTGTCTCTAGTGGCGGCGGCGGAAGCAGTTCACCTGCACCAGCTACTACCACCACAATATCTACTACAACCTCAACCACTATTGCAGGTTGTAATGGGACGACTGGATTTAGCACTGTTACAGGGCAGTCATGCGCTGGTAATACTGCTACAGTAACAACAACTCCAGTAGTAATCCCTGGATGTAATGGAACTGTTGGCTTTAGTACTGCCACTGGTCAGTCTTGTGTGACAAATTCAACCCCTGCTACAATGACTACCACGGCAACTCCAGCTGTTGCTCCATCAGTAGGAGGAGTAGGTTCTGCAATTACTAAAGCGGTCACCGCAAAAAACACCAAGCTAGAAGTGAAGAATCTGCAAACAGTTCTTAATCAGACCCTCGGCTTGAAACTGAAAGTCAGCGGCGCTTTGGATAAACCAACCATAGCTGCCCTCAAAGCTTTTCAGAAGAAAAACGGTCTGAAAGTGGATGGTGTCATGGGTCCTGCGACTCTCAAAAAGATCAACAAACTCTTGAAGTAAAAGTTATACTTGGGTGCTGTAATTTATATTATTATTTAATTAAAAGTTAATTTTTATGGATAAAAATAAAAAAATATTTATTGAGTTGGTTGTGGTTTTAGTTCTTGTTGGTTTTGGGATTTGGGGATTGAGTCAAAATCCTGCTCCTGCTCCTGTTGCCAATAAGAATGGAGTGTCTCCCGCACAGGATGTGGCGGGTAATGCGGGTAATGTCGATGCTTCCGCGCCGGGGGCCTCTATCAGTTATGCGCAAGCTTTGGTGAAATATAAAAATGCTCGTCTTCAGCTTGATAAAATATGTCAAGCCAGTCCGGACAAGATGACCTTCAAGAATGGCGCAAATCTTATGGTTGACAACCGCGCTCCGGTCGCCCGCACGGTCAAAGTTGGCTCTGTGTTTCCATTGAAAGCTTATGGTTTCAAAATTGTGAATCTGTCGAGCGCCACCTTGCCGGCGACATGGTATGTAGATTGTGACAAGTCTCAAAATGTTTCTACTATTTTGATTCAGAAGTAAAATTCCCCAAAATACAACCCTACCCAAACCCTCCCCTTATCAGGGGAGGGTTTTTGGATCCATCCCCCTGATAAGGGGGATTCAGGGGGTTGCATTTGTGCTACAATGATTAAACTATGATGGAAGTAGTTTTTAAAATTTTTTATATAGTAGTCATTTTGCCATTTATTATTTTTCTAGAAGGCAGCAAAATGTTTGCGAATTTTTTGAAGAAAAAAAATATATATTCCGATTGGGATGTCTGGCATTCTTATCTTATTCTTTTGATTATGGTGGCTGTTGTCTTGTGGGTGAAAGGATATTATTAATAATATGATTACAAAACATTTTTTTAAGACATTGCTTCTCTTTGTCGTAATGATTGCTTTTGGACTTTTAGGGGTTTATTTGGCGAGTCATTTTGCAAAATAATTTGCTTGTGCTATAGTACAAATACCGCAAAGAAAGCAGGCAAACAATTAAGTCCTGTCCAGTGGGTCGAGCGGTTTTGACCGTTTTTTTTATTCTCCTCGTTGAGGAGTACCCTTTAGGGGGAGGTGGAGAATTCTTCCACCCCGGCGCAAGCGCCACCCCTCAAGAGGGGAATGAAATACACATGCTACTAAAATCAAAAAAAGAAGAAATAATCAAAGATATTGAAGGGCTGGTGAAGGAATCCAAATCTCTTGTTTTCGTAAACTTTCATGGGCTCAAAGTCAGCGATGAAACAAAGTTGCGCCGAGAGTTACGAAATCAAGGAGTGGGCTACAGAGTTTCCCGAAAGACCCTGCTCGCTCGAGCGCTCAAAGGCAAAGCCGAAGGAGAAATTCCCTCACTTCTCGGAGAAGTCGCTATCGCGTATTCGAAACCCGCCCGACTGGACGACACCAGTCGTTCGGGCGGGGATGCCACAGTAGTACCGCGTGAGATTTATAATTTCCAGAAAACTCATAAAGGCATAGTGCTCAGTATTTTGGGCGGTATTTTTGAGGGGAAATTTGTTGGTAAAGAAATGATGATGGAGCTCGCAATGATACCAACGAGGGAAGTGCTTCTTTCCAAGCTGGCGTTTTTGCTCCAGAGCCCTATGCAACGTTTGGCTATTGCGGTAGGGGAGGTGGCAAAAAAGAAGTAGGCTTTTCCTCCCCTCCTTGTGGAGGAGGGGGTAGGGGGTGGTGATTCAGAAAATTCACCTCACCCCAGCCCTCTCCTGAAAGGAGAGGGGGAATACAATTATAAAATTAACTATAAACATTATGTCAAAATTTGATTCGTTTTTAGCAGAGTTGGAAGGCGCCTCAGTCTTGGAACTGAACACATTAGTCAAGGCGATTGAGGAAAAGTTTGGAGTGTCTGCGGCAGCAGTGGCAGCAGTTGGTGGCGCTGGCGCAGCAGCTCCAGCGGCGGAAGAGCAAAGCACATACACTGTGATGCTTGCATCCGCCGGTGAGCAGAAAATCGCGGTTATGAAAATTGTTAAGGAAGCTTTAGGTCTCGGCTTGAAAGATGCCAAAGACTTAGTAGATGCTGCTCCTTCGACTTTAAAAGCAGGAATGAAGAAAGAAGAAGCTAACGCTCTAAAGAAAAAGGTTGAAGAAGCGGGAGGAAAGGTGGAATTGAAGTAATATTCAGCCATACTTGCTATTTTAGGTGTATATATTGTATACTATATGTGTGAATTATACACGCACAATTTTTGACGCTTTATATGAGAATATAGGTAAAAAACCCATATTGGTGCTATACGGCGCGAGACAGGTTGGTAAAACAACACTGATAAAGTTGATTATGGAAAAGTTTGGGAAGCCATTGTATTTACAAGGGGACGACCCAAAAGAAGCTATTTTACTTGAGCATAAATCCGCCAAAGAGCTTTCTGATATGGTTTTTGGTCATGATATTGTGGTTATTGATGAAGCTCAAAGAATAAAGGATATAGGTATTACGCTGAAACTTATTGCAGATAATGTTAAAGATGTAAAAGTGATTGCCACCGGATCGTCTTCTTTTGAGCTGGCTAATAAATTAAGCGAACCGCTAACTGGCAGGAATCGCAAGTTTTATTTATATCCGCTTTCAATCAAAGAACTGGTCTTGGCTTATGGCGCGTCTCTGGTTCAAAAAAAACTTGAAGATTATTTGACATTTGGTTCATATCCACAGATAGTAAACAGCGGTTCGCGAGAAGAAAAAATAATCTTGATAAAAGAACTAGTTGGCGACTATCTATTTAAAGATTTATTTTTATTTGGAGATATTCGCAACTCCTTTGCATTTGAGAAATTAGTTAAGCTTATAGCCTTGCGGGTGGGGAGTGAAATATCATATACAGAGCTTGCCAAAGAAGTCGGAATAAGCAGGAATACTGTCTATGCCTATATCACTTTGCTTGAGCAAGCTTTTATTATATTTCGCCTGACTCCAATGTATACAAACAAAACCAAAGAAATAAACAAAAATCATAAAATATATTTTTACGATGTTGGAATAAGAAATGCGGTTATCGGCAACACCGATCCGATAGATGTTAGACCGGACAAAGGGGCGATATTTGAGAATTTTTTTATCGCGGAAAAAGTAAAAGAACGCGCATATAGCGGACGCGACAGCAGTATTCATTTTTGGAGAAATAGGCAGGGAGCGGAAATTGATTTTGTTGAGAAAATAACATCAGGCGGTCAAATATGGGCATATGAATGTAAATGGAAAGACAAAAACTCAGCGCCTCTTTCATTTAGGACAGCCTACCCGAACACTCGTTTTGAATGTATTACTACTCTCGATATTATTAGTCATTTTGCGGCAGGAAAGTAAAATTTAATCATGTTTTTTTGTCTGTGGATAACTCTTGTTGCAATATACTAATATTTATATATAATAAATACATATTATAAATATCATTAAAAAAACATGAAATCAATCACTTTCACAAACAATATGTCTCCTGAACTAATGAATTGGATGGAACAGTATTCCGTCCGCCATAAATTAACGAGACGAGCAATAATAGAAAAAGCGTTGAATGACTTAAGGAAATCCTCGCGTCAAAAAGAATACGCTGAATCTTTCAAAAGGACATCATTGGATCCTGAAATGAAAAGTATGGCTGAAGAGGGCTTGGGAGACTATTTAGAACAATTAACTCGTCTGGAGAAATAAAATGCTTCAGAAAGATATTTGCTTGGCTGATCTTAATCCAGTCAAAGGCAAAGAGCAAAAAGGCAAAAGACCCGTGGTGGTTATTTCCGGGAATACGATGAATAAAAATCTGGGCATTTTCATTGTGTGTCCTATTTCAAGCAAAATTAAAAATTATGCCGGGTGTGTAAAGTTAGATAAAAATAAAATTAATAAATTAGATGCTGATTCTGAAATTATAACTTTTCAAATACGCACGATAGCCAAAGAGAGAATGATAAAAAAACTAGGAGAAATCACAGATGAGCAGTTAAAAGAAATTTTCTTTTCATTGAATGAAGTTTTTTTCTACTAGGCAACCCGCCCGAACGACTTTTCAGTCGGGCGGGGACCTAGTCATTAAGACCTAGTCGTTAAAAACCCCTCCTGACCTAGTATGAGAAAATATATCAAGTGGATAAGCGAAATTCCATATTAGAATGTAGAGACCGGATGCGGCATTGCGAACCCAGACCCTGTCACTTGAAAGAGTAAGACTCACGGGGGATTGCACCGCAT
>OBEQ011041946.1_pt1 | contig 15770 bp, 10 predicted proteins | sample 1670901 | NCBI WGS metagenome assembly OBEQ01 (sample SAMEA104232315, study PRJEB22302) | groundwater metagenome | biome: forest; feature: aquifer; material: groundwater | place: USA | collected 2011-08-07 | depth 5.4 m | reverse complement strand
GAGAAGTACGCGGGAAACCGTTCCCGCAACGACAGAAACCCCGTCGAGCTGACGATGAGATGGTCCAGGACCGGGATCCCAATCGTCTTGCTCACCTCGACAAGCCGTCGCGTCGCAATAAGATCCGATTCGCTCGGCTCCAGATTTCCGGACGGGTGATTGTGCGAGACCAGGATGCTGACGGCTCTGTCATGGACTGCGGGGTAAAAGGTTTCCCTCGGATGAATCTGGCATTGGTTGGCCAGCCCCACCGTGACGGGATGCATTTTGATGATTTGATTGTTGCCGTCCAAGGTGATGACCACGAAGATTTCCTGGGGCGAGAACCGGATGGAGGCCAAAGCCGGAAGCGCATCCTTCGGCGTCCTGATTTTGGTCTTGTCCTTCAGGTAGGATGCGGGGATATAGCACCCGTAGGCATCCCGCACGTAGGCCACGCCCCCGATGGTCTTTCGGGCCGCGGGCTGCGGTTTCAAGTTGCACTCCGGGGCCGCCTCGGTGGTTTGGTTTTCCAGGTTGTCGTTTTGAAGGGAGTCCATGCTATTCCGCCTTTCCGGGCCGGAATCCTTTCCGGCGTGGGTGTGAACGCGGAAAGGCGGGGGAAACGCATCGGCCAGGAGGGAAGCCCATGGCCGGAAAAGAATTGGGGGGACCGGGCGCAAAAAGGCTTCGCCCTTTTGCGCTGGGGGGAGCCGATTGTTTTCCGCCTCCGGTTCCCGTAACGTATGCGTTACGGGAAGGCCGATGCGTTTAGGGATCAGAAGCCGACGCCGGCCGAAAGGCCGGGGGCGGATTCCGCGACCCCAGCGGCGTCACACCCACGTCGGTAAGGATGGAGTGCCCGGAAAGTATTTGGAAGCAGGGATCCCTTAATTCGACATGAGGAAATCGAAGGGACGGGACTTAGAGGGCTTGGATACTCGTCTTGCCCGGTTCAGCCATCGTCATCAGATCGAACGGCTGCCGATAGGTCACCCGGATTCTCCCATCCCTCAAGGTAGAGCGGGAGCACAAGATATGAAGTAACGTCCGTTTTTGAATCGGACTCTGTTTCCGAAACAGTGCCAACGCCTTCTTTGCCAGGCTCAGGAGTCCGCGTTCAGGCAGAGGACCGGATTTATCCGCGTCCTCTTTTTGGGGGAGGCTTTCACGGAGCCTTTGTATTTCAGCCTCCCATTCCTTGGATTTCTTTTTCCAAAGCGCATCCGGCAGCGCACCATCCAGGTTGGCCTCCAACCCTTTCTCCAAGCGATGTTCAAGGGCCTCGATGCGTTTGGCGGTGACTTCCGTCGTCTCCCGTTGGAAATTCGAGTCTTCCGCACTCGTGGCCGCTAATTCGGCCTCTACATCCTCCACCACCTCGGGTCGGACATGGACCGCGTCCACGACGGCTTGAAACTGCCGATCCAACTCCTCTTCGCGCAAGACCGCTTTCTGGGAGCATAGGCCCCGCCGATGGGTGCAATGGTAGTAGACGTATTTGCCCTTCTTCATTTCCGCCGTGATGGCGCAGCCGCATTCGTCGCAAGTCAATAGGCCCGTAAACGCGAATGTGTGCTTCTGCTGCTTGGGCCGGTGATGGGCCCGGAACGCAGCCTGCACGGCTTCAAACAATTCCTCCGGGATCAGATGCGGGTAGCTCCCCGTAAAGGTCTGTCCCGCGAATTGGAACTGCCCGATGTAGAACGGATTTTTCAACACCTTTTCCAAGGTGGTGGGGGCGATCTTCGGTTTCGAGGGCTGGAAAGTATACCCCTCCTTGAAAAGATGCTGACTCAATCTCTCCAGCGAATACGCCCGTGTCGCATACGCTTCAAACATCTTCATCACCCACGGCCCTTGCACGGGGTCGATGTCAATCCCGCGTGAGTCCTTGTTGTTGCGATACCCAACGGGCGGACGCCCCGGCGGCAGGCCCTTGGAGGCCTTCTCCAACATCCCCTTGGTCACTTCCTCACGCAAATTGTCGATGTAGTTCTTGGCCATCAATACCTTGATGCCATGGATGAATTTCTCATGCGACGTGGACCGGTGGGACAAGCGCGTCCCCTCCTTGACGAGGTGGATTTCCAGCGCATAGTCATCCAGCGCGACGTAATCCTTAAAATTCCGGTACAGCCGATCCGTCTTCTCTACCAAAAGGTTTTCTACGGAGGGGTGTGCTTTGAAGAATGCCAGCATATCCCCAAACTGCGGACGGCCCACCTTTTTGGCCGTCTCCACGTCCACGAATTCACAGGCCACGGTGAGCCCTTGTTGATGGGCGAACTCGCGCAAAAGCTTGAGCTGTGCATCGATGGAATACCCTTCGGCTTGTTCGCGGCTGGACACACGCGCGTAGAGCACGGCTTTTGATGAATGTGCAAAATCCTTTTTAGAACGCATCGACATTTCCCACCCATACGAAAGCAAGCGGTCTATTGCCCACTGTCTTTCAGATCCTTTCGATGATCGGAGAGCCACTTGAAAAAGCGGGTCAGGTTCCCGAGGGCTTCTTCTGCTTCCGTCTCCGGCACGGGCCGGCCCCGACGCGTGCGAAGGAAATCGGCCATGCGCCGAAGGCTTTTGGAAGGGAATCGAAACCGCGAAGCGGGAAGGTGATTCCCTGGGTCGAGCGGGGCTTTTTCTGCATCACCGGACATATACAATCTCTACCGGCGCGATGCCGGAAGGCGGGCCTCTCTAACATAGCAGGGTATTGGATCCCGGAACTCCATGCCGATTTCCGGTCATGTCTCCGTTACGTCTGGTTCCAGGGTATTTCGGAGGGTTTCAGAGTAGGTGAGGGTAGAAGAGAGTAGATGTGTGTAGCCGCTATGCACTTCGAAATATTTTTCCGTGACAGAACTTTTACACGCTTCCTCTTCCACCTTCTCAAAAGATCAAAACCGCAGGAACGGAAGGAGGGATACCCGTTTACGGGTCGCAGGGCGATGGAGCGACTTTGGGGAGAAGTGAAGTGCCTGGACCCGCGATGAAGGCTATTGAGGCCACCCCGATCGGCGTAGTGGGGCGAAGAAAAGAGACCGCTTCTCTCGATAACTCCTGAATCTGCGACAGAATGGAGACAGCGGCATTATCGGATAATCGTAAGATTTCTCGACAGATCGCGACATTGATTTTCTCAACCGAGACATATACGCACAAAATGAACGGTAAGGCGTCCGGTATCGTGCCACCCGGACGGTAATATCTACAGCCAGAAGAAATAGTCTGGTCTTATCTTTCGATCTTCCATGTTCGCAGGGAACAAAACATTGGACCTCGCTCATCTGATGAAAACCAGGGTGAGAGGCCTTTGCCGAAGAGATTTGGAACTGAGGTGGAATTGCTCCGCGGCCACCGTGCGGCGCGTAGTGCAAACAGCTAAGATGGAGCTCGGCCTCCCCATCTTTTTCAATCAGTCCAAAGGCGTTTACCTTTGTGATTCCGAAAAGGCCGTGGAACTTCCCGGACTCTGGTTCGGATCCGAGGAGCTTTCCGGCCTCATCAGCCTTTCCCACTGGCTCGACACCCTGGGTTCAGGGGTGCTCCGCGAGATGTTGGAACCGCTCCGCGAGCGATTGCAGGACATGCTGGAACAGCAAGGCGTCCGCATCAACGCATGGCGCGAACGTATCCGCTTTCTACCCATGGGCTTCCGCGCCGTCCCAGAGGCGGTGCTCATGCCCATCGCTCGCGCGGTGCTGGATCGGAAAAGATTAACATTCGCCTACAAAGGAGTTCACGACGCGGCCTTCGCCCCCCGCGAGGTCTCTCCACAAACTCTTGTCCGTTACCGCGATAACTGGCTCCTGGACTCTTACTGCCATTCCCATAAAGGACTTCGCTCGTTCGCACTCAGCCGTATGAAGGACTTGCACATCCAGCCCTCATCGGCCCGCGATATCCCGCGATCCGAGCTTGACGCCTATTTCTCCGACGCCTACGGCATCTTCAGCGGCAAGGCCCGGTACAAAGCCATCCTCGTGTTCGAAGGTCTTGCTGCGCGCTTCGCCGAAAAGGAGCAGTGGCATCCGAAGCAGAAATTGCGGACGCTAACCGATGGAAAAATCCGATTGGAGTTCCCCTGCGGAGACGTTCGTGAACTGGTCCGGGACATCATGCGCTACGCCGATGAAGTGACGGTGGAAAGCCCCAAGGCATTGCAGGACGCGTTTTCGGAAATGGTCCACAAATCCGCCGAACGTCGGAATTCTTGAAAAAAAAGCCGTCACCCTACTCACTATTTGATCAAGGGGCGCTATTAGGTTTTCTGATGCGGGGACAAATGCTGACCCGCAGGTGAATGTAGGCTTAAAGGTTTTGTCGAGAGCCTGCCGAAGGAAACAAAGGAGAGCGCCATAATGGAAATCTTGTTCGCAGCCGCGATAGCCTTGGTCATCGGCTGCCTTCTGGGGTGGTTGCTAAAGGGTATGCTCCTTCGCTCGGCGCTGACGGCAAACGAAGTCCGTTTTTCAGACTTGGAACGGCAGAAGGCCGAGAAAATTCAGGAGTTGGATGCGCTCAAAATCGCGCATGGACAGGACACCGAAAAACTGCTGGCCGAGACACAGACCCGGGCAGGCGCCGAAGCCGTGGCCGCAAGGGTCCCCGGTCTCGAGTCCCGGCTTGCCGAAACCCACCGGACCCTGGCCGAATATGCAGGCAAACTGACCCAAGCCGAAACCTGGCTCGGAGACGAACGCAAAATGTCAGCGGAAAAAATCGACCTGCTCAACCAAGCCCAGGCGTCCCTATCCGACGCCTTCAAAGCCCTCTCTTCTGAGGCCTTGAAAAGCAACAACCAAACCTTCATGGACTTGGCCAAAACCACGCTGGAGAAGTTCCAGGAAGGTGCCCGCACCGATCTCGATTCACGCCAGAAAGCCGTGGATGCTTTGGTCAAACCCATCCAAGACTCCCTGTTAAAAGTCGATGGCAAACTAGGCGAAATCGAGAAGTCGCGCTTGCAAACCTACACAGCCCTGGACGAACAACTCAAAGGTCTATTGAACAACCACTTGCCACGCCTCCACCGGGAAACGGCCAATCTCGTCAAAGCCCTGCGCCAGCCCACCGTGCGCGGCCGTTGGGGCGAAATCCAGCTCCAGCGCGTCGTGGAAATGGCCGGCATGATCGAACACTGCGACTTCGTCCAACAGGAAAGCCTCTCCACTGAGGAGGGGCGTCTCCGCCCCGATCTCATTGTACGCCTGCCGGGAGGCAAACGTGTCGTCGTCGATGCCAAGGCCCCGGTCTCGGCCTATCTGGATGCCATCGAAACGGAGGATGAGGCCGTTAAGCTCACTCTCTTGGCCGACCACGCTCGGCAAGTCCGCACCCATATCAGCCAGCTTAGCCGTAAAGCCTACTGGGAACAATTCGATCACGCTCCTGAATTCGTCATTCTCTTCCTTCCCGGCGAAATGTTCTTTAGTGCCGCCTTGCAACAAGACCCGAGCTTGATCGAGTTCGGAGTAAACGAGAAGGTTATTCCCGCCACTCCGACCACTTTGATCGCGCTGCTGCGGGCAGTTTCCTACGGGTGGCGTCAGGAGGCCTTGGCGCAGAATGCGCAGGAGATCAGCGAGTTGGGGCGGGAATTGTACAAGCGGATTGGCGATCTCGCCGGGCATTGGTCAGATGTCGGCAAGCACCTCGGGAAATCCTTGGACGCATTCAACAAAGCTACGGGGACCCTGGAGAGTCGGGTGCTGGTTTCAGCGCGGCGCTTCAAGGATCTGAAGGCTGCGCCGGAAGGGGTTGAGTTGGAGCCGGTGGAGTTGTTGGATCGGGCGGCGAGGGAGTTGCAGGCGGGGGGGATGGTGGGGCGGGAGGCGCCAAATACCCAAGAATAGAACTCAAATTTCCAAATATTCAGAAATAAACGGGCACTATTATATCCGATTAGTTATAAGGAAGATGTAAATTGAAGGCACCTGGAGCAGAAAGCCCTTCATTGAAGGCTTATCACTAAACGGAGCGCGAATCTAGACAGGCGCACCTCTTTGGCTTCCCACTCCAGGGGAGAGGAGGTTCAGATGAGCAAAAGGAAAAAAAGTGAACGATGGTCAGGTCGACCACCTTTGTACGGCAAACCAATTTTTCGTCGTCCGCCTAGACCGCCCATTAGACGCTAATGCCTAACTCGCCACAGCAGGGAAGCATCAACGCTTCCCTTGCTGGTAGCTTAAGAACACGTGAACCGTTTTAACTCAGCAAAGGAAGATGCTATGACCTCACTCGACATTAAGAACCTTTCGGATATGGTCGCAAAAAACGCAGCATTCCGCCGCCGCCAACATCTCCAGCCCGTGGGCGGGCAAGGCGACAAAATCTTCCCCCCGACTTATCCCGGCGAGAGCCGCACCAATCCCGTTCCCCGGCACGTCTACGAACGCAGAAAGCTAGCCGATCAAAAAGAAGCTTGGTGCGTGCTCGTTGATAGCGTGCAATCGCAAGCCAACCGTCTCGAAGAAAGCCTCCTTGAAACCATCCGAGCGGCCCAGGTGAATATCCCGCATGTTGTAGTTGATTTCGCCGGGAAGGGTCTCGACGGAATTACTTCCATCACCTCGCTGGATGCGCCTCACCGCGTCTATGACGCCATCTTACGCGATAGCTTGCTCGATGGAAAACCATTTATGCAAAGTCCGATCGGCGAGAGGCTTGCTAAGGCCAATTCTGCCGATGCCTCCTCTCTATTGGAGGCATCTCCGACAGCCCTTCTTTTCGGTTCCTGGCACTCCACCGGAGAGGGTGGAGGAATAGGAGCAAAATTCGCCCGCAGTCTGGTTTCCGAAATTATGGCCATAGACGTACCCGTAGAGGAATTTGTATCGAACTCGCGGACGGGCGAAACCGACGTTCGCACCTATGGTCGACGCACGGGCAGCCGCATTGATCCATTGGGCGTTCTCAGGAAGGTCGAAGCTTTTAAAGGCGCGGACGGATGGGATGTCACGAAAGAAGGCGCAGGAAAGGGTGCGAAGCAGGTTCGACCGTCGGAAATCAATCACGGCAATATCGCGCCTTCGGTCACGCCTCTTGGCATCACCTGCTCCTATATCGAGCACACCGTTGTGATCAGCTTTGCCGCATTGCGCAGACTCCGTTTCGGGGGTTCGGAAAAGGACAATGCTGGGCGTGCTTTGTTGGCAGCCTTGGGGCTTCTCGCCATAACCGAACAAGACACCCGTGGATATGCACTGCGCTCACGCTGCGATTTAGTATGCGATGGCCGCGCGCCACTTGAAATTGTCCGGCCTGATGGTTCTACGGAGGAATTCACACTAAGCCAAGCAGAAGCCGTGACCCTTTACAAAGAGGCATTCAAGGCGGCGAAAGAGGCCGGCTTCAAACTGCCTACCGAACCAATCCGGTTGGTGCCCCAGGACAAACTGGTTGCGATTGTCCGGGAAAGCCAAAGGCTTGCGCTTGCGGGCAAGGGTGGCGAGGAGGAAGGCGAGGCCGAAGGATGACCCTCATTTTGGAAATCGAGTACCTGACGGGAACATGTTTTGCCGCCATAGGTCCCGACAGTGATGCGCCCGACTGGCCTCCCCAGCCGGATCGGGTATTCTCGGCATTGGTAGCCACTTGGGCCGCCAGAGGAGAAAATGAGGAAGAGGCAAAAGTGTTGCAATGGTTGGAAGCTTTGCCCGCCCCAAGCATCGAAGCTTCCGGCCATGAGCCCCGGTCCGCGCCTATCAGCTTTGTACCTCCTAACGATCCCGAAACGGGGCGCTCGGGCGACAAATCGGTAATGCCCGCTTTTCGCAGGCGGCAACCGCGGCGCTTCCCCGCCACACGGCCCCACTTGCCGGTTGTGCGTTTCCTCTGGGAATCCAGCACAAGCGATGATCTGTTCGTCCATCTCCGCACTCTCGCGGCAGATACTTCCTACATCGGCCACTCCATCAGTCTTACGCGCTGTCAGTTCCTACGCAGCGAGCGCACTTATATACCGCAAGAAGCCACCCTGCCGGTTAGAAGCATATACTCCGGTCGCTTTGCCGAACTTCGCCAGACATTTGCGGACGGCAGGCGCCCCATGCAAGGGCAAAATGTCGTCCGTCATTCGATAGAGTCTGTAGATTCATCCCAAAATATTTTCAGTGAGAAGTGGTTGGTATTCGAGCATATCGACCAGCGTTCCAATCCGAAAGAAAACAGAATGCCCGACATCCGTGCATCAGCCCTTGTCGCCAAAGTATTTCGAGACGCCTTGCTTTCTGGATACAAGCGTATCGGGCTCGAAAACGATATTCCGGAAGTCGTCAGCGGCCATAGACCCGATCGCAGCCCCACTGCACTGCCTCATCTTGCGATTGCGCCTCTAGCCTTCGCGGGCTTGTCCCACGCAGACGGCCACGTAATGGGATTTGCTTTGATTCCTCCTCGCGGAAGCCCCATTCTTGAAAACGATAATTTCAGAAGAGTACTGCGCGCCGTTGCCCCGTTCGATGAACAAAGCGGGCGACGCGTACTTTCCCTTAGACCCAAGGCTGGCACCCCATCGGATCGCACATTCTCGATCGATTTGTCACCTACGGGCGACTTGCCAACCAATAAATGGTCCCTTGATACAGAACGATACACGGCATCGGCCCAAGTATTCGCCACCCTGACACCTATCGTTCTGGATAGGCATCTCAAAGAGAAAGGAACGGAACGCGAAGAAGAGATCATGAGTCAAATAAAAAGCGCATGTCTAAATGCCGGATTGCCTGAACCTGTGTCCGTCGCCCCCGGCAAGCATTCCGCGTTAGAGGGCGCTCCAGCAGCGCGAGGTTCCGGAAACTCTCCCTACTGGATGGATTGGCGACTCCCAATATCGCTTGCCAGTAGGCACCTCACCCACGCTTTGATTCAATTCGAAAAGCCTATTAGTGGCCCCGTAATTATCGGTGCTGGAAGATTCGTTGGCATGGGACTTTGCCTGCCGTTCGGAATTTCGAAAGAAGCATCATGAGCAATCTCACCGCAAAAGACTTCTCGGCGTTCTTCGCAGAGATCCATGGCTATGACCCGTTCCCCTGGCAAAGAAGGCTTGCGGAGGAGGTTATCAGCAAAGGGGAATGGCCCGATTTTTTGGACTTGCCGACTGGATCCGGCAAGACCGCAGCCATCGACATCGCCGTCTTTCACCTGGCCATTGAAGCGGACCGCGGTCCGCAACGCAAAGCACCCATCCGCATCGCTTTCGTAGTGGATCGCCGTCTTGTAGTGGATGATTCCTTCGAGCGTTCCTTGAAAATAGCGAAGAGCCTCGCAAATCCGCCAGCCGGCTCCGTAAGAGAGCGAGTAGTTCAAAGTTTAAAACACTTAGCCGGGGACGCCCCTGCCCTTATTGCACGCCGGCTGAGAGGCGGTGTCCCGCGGGAAGACGATTGGGCACATACGCCGATTCAACCAACCATACTGTGCTCTACTGTGGATCAAATTGGCTCACGCCTCATGTTTCGTGGGTACGGAGTGTCCGATAGAATGAAATCTGTCCATGCAGGATTGATTGGGTCAGATTGTCTTATCCTATTAGACGAAGCGCACTTGGCCGAACCTTTCCGTCAGACCCTGGGTTATGTAAAAACCTATCAGGCTGAAAAATGGCGGGAAACCCGCCATTCCACTCCCTGGGGAACATCCCTTCTCACGGCTACGCCGGGAGAAAAAGCACCACACTCCTTCAAGCTCCAAGAAGAGGATTACGAAAACGAGGTGTTAAAACGCCGCCTTGAAGCAAAAAAAATCGTTCGGTTGCTGAGCCCGGAAAAATCCAAAGCAAAAACAGAAGAGCCCGAAAACGAAGACGAAGAAAAAGACACAGAGGAAATTGATCGACCAAAGCGAGTTACCATAGTCACAAATGAGGTAAAAACTGCACTTGCCAAACTCCAATCCTTCGGCATAAAAAATCCCGCGATAGGCATCGTAGTCAATCGTGTAGGAAGAGCAAGGGCCATTTATGAGGGCTTGAAGAGTCAACACGATTCGATCTCCCTTGTTCTCATGATCGGTCCCGCGCGGCCTTTGGATCGGGACAAAATCGCCAAACAAGTCCATTCGATACACACCGACTCCCCACGCAACCTTGAGAAGCCCCTCGTGATCGTTGCCACTCAGTGTATTGAAGCGGGCGTGGACATCGATCTGGACGCGCTTATTACCGAGGCCGCTCCCGTAGATGCATTGCGCCAGCGCTTCGGGAGACTCAATCGTGCTGGTCGAAAAATGGAAGCATACGCGTCCGTTTTCGCAATCAAATCCGATCTAAGCCCGCGTAGGGACGATCCCGTTTACGGCTCTGCAATCAAATCCGCATGGGCCTATTTGACTCAAAATGGAAGCAGCAAAAGCGGGGCGATAGAACTCGACTTCGGTTTGAAGGCTTTTCAGCAATTAATGGAAAAGGCACCCTTACCAATCGATGCCATTTCCTCTAAAAATAACTCACCGGTGCTCTTGCCCGCCCATCTCGAACTTCTAAGTCAGACTTCACCCATTCCAAGTGCCGATCCGGAAATCGCTCTCTACCTTCATGGCAAGAGCCGACAGTCGGATTCCGTAACGGTGATTTGGCGAGGCGATATCTTACAAGGATTTCCGGAAGACGACCGGATGCGTCGCTTGTTGTTGCTCATTCCCCCGCGCTCAACTGAAGCCATTGAATTACCCGTTTGGGCCGTAAGAAGCTGGTTAGAGAGAAAGAAAGGGACCCTGAACCGTCTTGCCGACATTCCCCTTCCTGATCCTGAAGAAGAGAGCTATTCAAATGAGTCGACGGCTCGAGCAGCCTTTCGCTGGAGGGGCGATGATGAAAGCTCGACCTGGATTCTTTCCGGCAAAATTCGTCCTGGCGACACTCTTATTGTCCCTGCAATTTATGGGGGAATGGATGAGTTTGGGTGGAATCCCTCTCAGGTCGGTCCAATTGACAAAGAAGAGGCCAAGGCAGTCTTGGATATTGCTGATGAAGCAAATGATATTTTTGCAGGACGACGGTTCGCGGTTCGCATAGCCCCGGGTTTACTAACCGACACAAAAGATCGCTTCATTTCCCGGGAGGAAATTGGAAAGGCGATTACCACCGCCACTTCGCAGCGGTGGCAAGATTTGAAACAGGCATTGGAAAGCCTGAATTTATCTGAAACCTCGAAAAAACGGCTATCAAAACTCGATCACGCGAAGGGTTCCCGAAATTCTGTAAGGGCATACACCGATATCTACACGTCCAAGGACAACTCCAATTCTCAAGGAATAGTTTTTGTAGCGCAATTCGGAATCAAGCTTTCGGAGGGCGAGGCTACAAAAGGCGAATCCTCTATTCAAAGTGAAAACCTTGGAGGCAGCACAAGTTCGACGGAAGACGATGCAGCGGGCTCAGTTCCTGGATTCAGCCAGACCTTGGAACAACATAGTCAAGAAGTACGAGATAAAGCACAAGAGTTTACTTACAAAGCGGGCTTGCCCAGCCAACTTGCCGAAGACATCTCTCTGGCGGGATTTCTACATGATGCGGGGAAAGCGGATCCGCGCTTTCAGGCATGGTTAAGTTACGGCGATCCCCTCGGTCCGGATCCGGATGACCCCGGGTTGGTATTGGCAAAATCCGGCCGTTGGTTGCCAAGCAACGCGAGAACAAAATCCAAACTGCCGGACAATTGGCGTCATGAAGCATTTTCTGTCAGGCTTGCCATGCTTCACCCTGATTTTATTAAAGCCAATGATCCCGGTCTCGTGCTATGGCTGATTGGTACCCACCATGGGTATGGACGGCCCTTTTTCCCCCATCTTGATCCGCATGACCAAAAACCGCGTTTGGTGCCACCCGTTTTGGGTTTGGATAAGCATGTACCTCCGGGACATGGCCCACAGTCCCTTGCGTTTGATTTTGAAGGTCTCGATTGGGCGACTCTTTACCAGAATCTGAAAGCACGGTATGGCGTCTGGGAGCTTGCACGCATGGAGGCGATAATTCGTCTTGCCGACCATCGTGCATCCGAAGACGCAACAATTTTACGAGCAGAAGCTGGAGAAAATAAATGATAGCGGAAAAGCGTTATCGTTTAGGTGGAATCGAGCCGGATAATCTTCTCGGCCTGCTTGCACTCCTGGGCTTACTCCGAACAATAGAAGCCGTTGATCGCATTCAACCCAACTCCGAAAGCCTGTATCCACGCTTGGCTTGGGACTTAGACAACCCACCAATCCGGCCCATCCTATTCCTAAGCAAGCCACTCGGGAGGGAGGACCTGACACAGACCGTAGCTGATGGGTTGTCGATTTTGGCAAAGGATTATGATTTTAACGGCCGAAAGGATCTGAACTATTCCAGGGATGAGGCGCGCGATTTTCTGAAGCAAACATTCGAAGGCGCGAATCGTTCCGAGCATAGCTACTCAGATTTGACCGCTGCCCTTGTTACTGATGCCGCGATCAAAAACAAGAAGGAAGAGGTTATCGATCCTACGCCGCTTTGCCTCCTATTCGGCCAAGGTCACCAACATTTTCTCGATCGGCTCGCTTCAATTCCAAAAGAAGATGCGCCCCCTCCGCGCGGGCGTGGTAAACAGGCAAGATCCATTTCAGCCTCAGAATGTATCTCGGAAGCCATTTTTCAACCTTGGCATCGTAATGATCCCACTTTCTCCTTAAGGTGGGACCCGGAAGAAGATGTTCGCTACGCTCTCATGGCCGGAAACCCGACGGATGCCTCTTATAAATCCGGCACCCAACATGGAGCGAACCGTTTGGCTGCCGTTGGTTTAGCGGCGCTTACCGTTGCACCCGAAACACGAGGCGGACAGGTAAGGCCATCAATTCTCGGAGGCAAGTTTGGACGCCGAGGGGAATTTTCCTTTGCATGGCCTATATGGCGTGATCCAGCCTCCCTTGCCTCCGTGAGGGCTTTATTAGGTCATCCGAAATTGTATGACCCAAACTCCTTATCCCACTTGAGTGTCGACCATGTCCTAGTCGCCCGTCGCATCTCCGTTGGAAAATTCATGAACTTCACACGCGCAAGGATCCTGGAAAAATCTTCGTGACGGTTTAGAACCAAGGAATACTGAAATGTCCGATCCGAATTTTTTGTGTCAACAAATAACCTCCAACCGGATTTCTCCATTGGCAAGGGTGGTAAATTCGTTTAATTCGTGACTTTAATCATCCAACATTGCGCACAAAACGTGCGTACTTTGAATCTTCCTTGATTCGATTGGATACCGAGTCATAAGATCTTTCTGCTTTTGGGAAGGCTGGCCTATGGAACCCGGAACAAGCGAGACTGGCCTTCTGCCCGCGAGGATGCTCAACGAGTATGCCTACTGCCCACGACTCTATTGGTTGATGCATCTCGAAGGCCGCTGGTCGGACAACGCCTATACCTCGGAAGGCAAGCGCCTCCACCGGAGAATCGATTCTGAAGAGGAGCTTTTGCCAAAGCAGGAGGCCTTGTCTCTCCCCGAAGGTGATCTCGAGCCCAAGGTTGCGCGTTCAGTTACGCTCCAAAGTGAAAAGCTGGGCATTACGGCCAAGCTTGATTTAGCCGAGGTTGAAGGTGAAATGGGCACCCCCATCGAAACAAAGAGAGGCAAAGTACCAGACAACCCCGAGCGTTCCTGGGAACCCGAGCGGATCCAGCTCATGGCGCAAGGTCTTCTGCTTCGGGAACAAGGACTGCGGGTAGAATTCGGCATACTCTACTATCATGGCTCGCGGACTCGCGTGCAAATCCCTTTCACGCAGGAACTTGAAGCCAGGACGTTGGCCTTGATTGCCGAAGCGAAGGACTTGGAAGTCTCGCGAAAAGCTCCGCAGCCTCTAGTCGATAGCAGGAAATGCAACCATTGCTCCCTGAATGGCATCTGCCTTCCCGACGAGACCCACGTTTTGCAAGTCCAAGCAAACGGGCATTCCGATTCTACAGTACAACTATCACCCGATTCAAAAGAGGTCCGGCTTCTCTATCCACCCAGAGATGACGCACTCCCTCTTTACATCCAAGAGCAGGGTGCATTCGTAGGAAAAAAGGGCGATTGCCTCGCTATTTCCAAGCAAGGGACCGAGCTGGCCAAAGCCCGCCTCAAAGATGTAAGCCAACTGGTCCTTTGCGGCAATGTTTCCGTTTCGGCCCAGGCCATTCATTTCCTTTGCGAGATGAATATTCCCATTGCCCATTTTTCCATGGGGAACTGGTTTTACGGAATCACCGCCGGGTTCGGGCTCAGGAATGGGTACGCGAAAGCTGCACAGTTTAAAGCGGCCACGGATGAAGCCTTCTGCTTGAAAATTGCCAAAGCATTTGTGCTTGCGAAAGGCCAGAACCAAAGAACAATGCTGAGGCGCAATAGCGATAAGGATTTGGATATCGAATTGGATGCAATGTCGCGCTTGCTGAAAAAAGTGGATTTGGTATCCAGCCTGGAAGAACTACTGGGAATTGAAGGCAACCTGGCCAGCAACTACTTCTCCCAGTTCAAGCATCTCTTACGCCCAAAATCCGTCAGCGAAATTTCTTTTGATTTCACATCCCGAAATCGCCGTCCGCCCAGGGATCCTGTCAATGCCCTTCTGAGCTTCGGATATTCCATTTTGGCCAAAGAGTGCACTATCGCCCTTGCGGCGACCGGGCTGGATCCTTTTTGGGGATTCTACCACCAGCCCAGGCATGGGCGGCCATCACTTGCGCTCGACTTGATGGAAGAATTCCGTCCCCTCGTTGTCGATAGCGCGGTCATCACTGCCATCAATATGGGTCTCGTCAAAGACGGTGACTTTGAATTCGGAGCCAGTGGTTGCATGATGACTTCATCAGGGCGGAAGGCCTTTCTAAAAGCCTACGAAAACAGGCTGGACCAGATGGTCACGCACCCCGTTTTCGAGTATCGAGTCAGTTGGCGGCGGATCATCCGCGTCCAAGCCGAACTGCTCTGCCGTTACATCCAAGGCGATGTCCTTGATTATCCGGGGATGGTGACACGATGATTCGAAAGAGATACCTTTTCAGCTACGACATTACTGAGGACAAGTGCCGAAACAAGGTTTTCAAAACACTTATGGGCCAAGGTGACCATGTCCAATACAGCGTTTTCATGTGCGACCTCAGCGACAAGGAACTACAGGTCGTAATCGGGCGGCTCTCCGAGTTGATCAATTCCAGGGAAGACCAGATTCTGGTTTTCGATATGGGCAGCACTGAAAGGGAATTGGACCGATTTGTGTCGACCATCGGCCAGGATTTGGAAGTGGCTCAAAGAGTTCAAATCATCTGATAAACATCCGATCGAGCGAAGGAGTGATCGCTGAATCCCGTGTGTCGTTCGAACCTTAAATATCCCCGTCACTTACAATGTCCGGTCTACGAACCAGGATATGCTCTTTGCCAGTTTTTATGAGGCCGCTCGAAAACGGCCTCATAAGCACCCAGTTTTGTTAGGTTTAAATAGGGTGATCTTTCCCCGCCGTAAAAAGCGGGGCCTCATTGAAGCCCACGCAGCGCGCCCCATTCTCTTCCCATTCGCAACCTTTCCCCGCCGTAAAAAGCGGGGCCTCATTGAAGCGTATTCGTTGCCAAATACATGTATGATTTCGAGACGTCTTTCCCCGCCGTAAAAAGCGGGGCCTCATTGAAGCAGAATCAGATCCAGCAGATGGGCCAACAGTTGCAGGCGCCTTTCCCCGCCGTAAAAAGCGGGGCCTCATTGAAGCGCAATCACTTAGGTGGGCGTCCTCAGTTCCGCTGCACCTTTCCCCGCCGTAAAAAGCGGGGCCTCATTGAAGCTAAT
>OBEQ011445423.1_pt1 | contig 15772 bp, 16 predicted proteins | sample 1670901 | NCBI WGS metagenome assembly OBEQ01 (sample SAMEA104232315, study PRJEB22302) | groundwater metagenome | biome: forest; feature: aquifer; material: groundwater | place: USA | collected 2011-08-07 | depth 5.4 m | reverse complement strand
TGAGGCGTTGGGCCCAATTGTGGGAGTAGAATTGGCGACCAGTCCGGTCGTTAACGAAAGCGACATATTCGCTTGGCCGAAGTCCATATTTGCTTTCTACCCCATCCTGTTCTATTAGAAATTCTCGCGACATCCCTTCAGTGAGCGGCTCATTCAGGCCTCGCATTGATTCCGGCGAGATGAAACCGCCGGCCTTACTGCCTCGTTTCCTCCGAACGATTAGACCCGCTTTCTCCACAAACACTGGCCGGTGTCCAGGATTTGCAGCGGTGATAACAATGTAAGTTTTTTCACCATACTCGGCTGTCTTTGGGTGCACTTTCATATTCCGGCTCATTCGGACGACTAGCCGCACGCGAGCTTCGAGAAATTCCAGAATCCGGAATCCAGCCAAGAACGTCGAAAGTAACGCGCCCCATACTGCCAGGAACTGAGTTACGACATCCGAATGGGCCATTCCTTGGGCGTTCATCTTAATAGATACTATGTAACCCCACACAGTTGCCTTTAGCAAGCTGAGGTATCTGGGCATCAAAATCATCATTCATTACGTAAATTATGGCCGTTTGTTTCAGATAATACTCAATGTTTTGGACTCTCTCTTTGAAATCTTCGGGTTTTCCTCCAACGGCATGGCGTAGAAAGCGCGGGAAAGCGTGGGCCAGCGGGTTGTAAAGAAAGCTTCGGCACCGAGGATTTGGGGCAATTGCGAATCAGCTTCTTTGGGAATGTCCTGGCCCCATTCGACTTTGAATCCTTTCTTGCCCAACGCATGCAAAACTTCGTCGTAAGTGAAGCGCGGGACTTCTTTCGGAATGTTGTACTCCGCGCCCAGCAGCTTCAATTGCGGGGAGCAGTTTTTCTTTACGCTTTTCAAAACGTGCAGGAAAAACTCTTCCAGAAAATCTATTGCCTTGGCGTCGTCGATGAAAGCCGCTTCGATATCCATCTGGGTGCTTTCGTTCAGGTGCACCGTCGTATTGTGCTTTTCCGCGCGGAATACGGGAACGGTCATGAACACTCGCGTCATGCCTCCCAAAACTGCGAGTTGCTTGTAAAGCTGGGGGCTTTGCGCCAAAAACGCTTTTTTCTCGAAATACTTCACTTCGAAAACGTCGGTCCCGCCTTCGCTCGCGCTTTCCAAAAGCGTCGGGGGGTTGATTTCCTGGAAGCCCAATTCAGCCGCTTTCTCGCGGAACGCTCTTTGCAGTTCGGCCCTTATTTTGAACGTTGCTTGAGTTTCCAAACGCCGCAAATCCACTGACCGCTTGTCCAAACGCACGTCTATGTCCGCAGGCACTTTTCCCGTAAGCTCGAAAGGAACTTGCTTTACCACTTTTCCGAGAATTTCGATTTTGGAGGGGGTTATCTCACAGCCGAAGGCGGAAACGCCGGGGTTTTTCTTTACTGTACCCTCAACGTAAACCGAAGTTTCTTTCACCAGCGAACCGGCTATTTCCGCAAGCTGGGGCTGGTCGGCTTTTTTAATCGTTATTTGCGCCAAGCCTTCCCGCTCGCGCAAGACGAGGAACAGCAGTTTCCCCACGTCGCGCTTTTCGTGAATCCACCCGGCTATCCTCACATGCTTTCCGTCAAGCTCGGGAGTTATTTCACGTGGAGAATGAGTCAAATCCATGAACCTCAACCTACAAGCCTACTCAAGCAAGCTTTTTTTAAGTTGTGAAAATGGGGGATCTGAGACTTTCGCGCTTTCTTTTCCAGGGTTTTCTTTCCTTGGAAAGAAAAGCCTTCGAACTCAGGTCGCGAACTCCCGAAGCTCGCAGGATGCCAGGCTACCCCAATCCCCCTTTTCTTACAAAACTTGTTCGGTAAAGCAAATAAAATCGACTGGTTGATGCGTGCGCAGAGGCAACGTATTTATTGCCGGAATTGTTTTTGCATTAATATAGAAATCGGTTCGCCGATTTCTATAGCTGCAGAAGTGTCGCTGCACTTCTGCATTAAGAAAACGCGTTCGTCGCGAAGGGGATTTTGAAGTCAAATGATTGGAGATTCAAGGCAACCGCGCATCGTTTCGATAAGCAGGCAGCAAAAAAGCCTTCTCGACTACCGCGAAGCGGGAGAGTACGTGCCGTACAAACGCCAAACTCCCGCGTTTTACGCCGAAGCAAAGCAATTGTTCACCGATAACGAAATAATTTTGCTGGCAATATGGCTGGTCGTATCGCCTTCCGCTGCTTTGGCGTACTTGATTTGGATAAAGTACGAGCACTTGAGGCTTCTCGCGTTGTTGTTGTTCGCGGTGGGAATAATCCACGCCGTCTACCAGTGGCAGGGTTTCTATTCTTTCGCGAGAAACCTCGCGGGGTTTTGAAACGCGAGTGGTTTTAAAGAATCCGCAACAAAATTTTTGGGTGGGCCTATAGCTCAGCCTGGATAGAGCAACTGCCTTCTAAGCCAGACTTTTCTTTTACGAAAAGAAAAGTCAGGCGTGTCAAAAGAAAACAAAGAGAGCAGGAGGTCGGGGGTCCGAATCCCCCTAGGCCCGCTTTGTAGAATAAAACGCAACTGTTTTTATCGCTTGGTGCGTTTTGCATAATGCAATGAACAAGCTCAATGCGTTCCCTCTAGATTTGGAGTACGACGACGGGGAAAAGAAACTTTATTTCGAAGGCGTTGAACTTTCCCCGCAAGTGAGGCTTTTGAGGGAAATGGAATCGGTCTGCCTCGATAAGGAGTTTTTCGCAGGGGCAGACAAAAACCGAGTGCAATATTACATGTTCAGGGGAATCGCTAAAAAAGAGGATGTGGAATTGTTCAAAAGCCCGCCGCTCGAATTGTCTTACGACATTACCATCATACCTGCGTTTGAATTGGGAAGGGAGTTCAACAAAACCGTGGGGCACTACCACCCCAAAAGCCCGTCCGGAACGCGTTACGCCGAAATCTACGAGGTTCTTGAAGGCGAGGCGCATTCCCTCCAGCAGAGGCTTGACGATGAGACGGGAAGAGTGGACGATGTTATGCTCGTCACTGCGAAAAAGGGGGAGAAGATAGTAGTCCCTTCTGGCTACGGGCACAATTCCATAAACCCCTCGAGCAAAACCCTGGTTTTGGCGAACATCACGGGCGTGTTCAAGAGCGAGTACGACCCGTACAGGCTGAAAGAAGGCGGGGCTTATTACGAGCTTATAGACGATTCGCCGGTCCCAAACGAAAAATACCCGGACCTTCCGATGATTAAAATAATCAACGCGATGGATTTGCCGTTAAACCAGCAGTTCGATGGCGATAATATTTACACGCAGTTCGTGGAAAACCCGTTGAAATTCGAATTCTTGAGAAAATGAATTTCTCTCGCGCATATGCCCCTACCTGCACTTGATTGTTATGCTTTCGCCGTTGTTCGCTTCGTTCGACTCGCTTATCCTAAAGTCGAAGTCCGCCATTGTGCTAGCAGGAAAGTTGCCGGCCCTGACGCAAGTGAAGGAAAACGTGTTGGTCTTAGACATTCCAACGCCAAGCCCGGGCTTGTTGAAAACGAAAGTGCTGTTTCCGGCTACAACGCGGGTTCTGGAAGGATTGGCGTAAGCGGCGCCTATGTTCTTGGTATTCTCGCGAATGGTCAGGTTCGTTCCGACCCTTCCCGAAATCGTTCCGTTCACCGCATCGGGGAAACGGGAAATCAAGTCGGGCTTGCCAGGGCTTGACGAAGAAGAGGGGAAAGCGGAAGGTGTGGATGAAACCGAGGGAGAGTAAAACGAAGGCATTGGCGCGAGCGCCGGTCCACCTTGAAAAGCGAGGGAATAACCTGAAAACATGTTTTTCTGAAGAATCGTCGCCCGGCTTAGAGATTCAACAACGAAAACCGAAGAAAAAGCGAGTATTGCGACGAAAAGGGCGATTATCATGAGCAAGCGGTTGGTAGCGCTTTCGGAACTCCACTTTTTCGCCATTCAAAACCCTCCAAACTAGTGAAATAGACCAGTGCGGAGGAGTTAAAAAGCCTTTCAGAAAAAAAGGAAAAAAACAAAAAAGGAATTTACATGTCCATGCCGCCCATTCCGCCAGAGCCTCCGCCCGCCGGAGCCGACCTGCCTTTCGAAGCGATTATGTCGTCGATGCGCAATATCATTTCAGCCGCTTCGCTTGCAGATTGGATCGCTTGCTTCTTTACGCGCGATGGTTCTATGATGCCTAAAGCGCCCAAGTCGTGCACGCGCGCTTTGTAAACGTCTATCCCCAAGCCCGGGTTTTTCTTCTCGTGCTTGCTTCTCAATTCCACAAGCGTGTCTATCACGTCCAAACCGCAAGATTCCGCCAAAGCGCGGGGGATTACTTCAAGCGCGTCGGCAAAGGCTTGAATGGCCAACTGCTCCCTTCCGCCCACTTCGATCGCGTATTTGCGCAAGTGCATTGCCAACTCCATTTCAGTGCTTCCGCCGCCTGTTACGTATTTGCCGTCTTCCACTGCGGATTTCACCGAACCGATCGCATCAACGAGAGCGCGTTCCGCCTCGTCAACAACATGCTGCGTTCCTCCCCTCACTAAAAGCGTCACGCTCTTGGGGTCTTTGCACTTTTCAACGAAAACCATTTGTTCGCCAGCAATCTTGCGCTCTTCCACTATGCCCGCGTGACCCAAGTCCTTGGAGCTCAAGTCTTCAAGAGTGGTTACGATGCGGGCGCCCGTCGCCCTGACGAGCTTTTCCATGTCGCTTTTCTTAACGCGCCTGGCTGCGAGAATTCCCTTTTTCGAAAGGTAATGCTGCGCAACGTCGTCAATGCCCTTCTGGCACATCAAAACGTTCGCGCCCGAAGCGGCGACCTTGTCGACCATTGTCCTGAGCATTTTCTCTTCCTGTTCCAAAAACGCGGTCATCTGCTCTGGAGAGGTTATGGTAATGCGCGCGTCCGTCTCGGTCTTTTCTATTTCCAAAGCAGTGTCGAGCAATGCTATCTTCGCGTTCTCGAGCTTCTTCGGCATTCCCGGATGAACTATCTCCTTGTCGATCAAAACCCCGTTTATGAGCGTAGTCTGCATGACGTCTCCTCCCTGCTTCTTCTCGAGCTTGATGTAATCCTTGTCTACAGTGATTTTGCCTCCGCTCTCGACTGCGACTTGCGTTACAGCGCCTACGACCATTTTCGCGAGAAAGTTTCTAGCCTCGCCTGCCGAAACGGTTTTGCTTCCCATCGCGACAGCAGCGATTTTTTCCCGCGTCTCCTTGTCCTTCAAACCCACGGTTTGCGCTACGGACTGCAACTCTTCAATCGCTTTTGCAGAAGCCATTTTGTAGCCTGCGATTATGGTTGACGCGTGGATCGACTGGTCGAGCAAGTCCAACGCATTTTTCAAAAGCTCTCCAGAAAGCACTACTGCAGTCGTAGTTCCGTCGCCCACTTCCTCGTCTTGCGTTTTCGCGATTTCAACCATCATTTTGGCTGCCGGATGCTCTACGTTCATTTCCTGCAAAATCGTAGCTCCGTCGTTCGTAATCACGATGTCCCCCATGTCGGAAACCATCATCTTGTCCATTCCCCTCGGTCCGAGCGTAGTCTTTACTGCTGACGCTACGGCATACGCTACAGCAATATTCGTCCTTTGCGCATCGCGGCCCAATAGTCTTGAAGACCCTTCCGGCAAGACCAATACGGATTGCCCTGAAATTTGTCCTTGACTCATGTTACATCCACCTCGAAAATTGAATAAACGCTAGAATTGAGATTGTTAAAATTAAATGCCCCTAAAATTTGTTAAAATGCGATTCGAGCTTCCACCGCCCGAAACTACTATAATCTATAGGTGAAAGCGATTTTTTAAAGCTTTAGCCTGTTGCCTTCCTACGCTCGCTTGCTACGGGATTCAATGACTTTCTTCTTTCCCTCTATTTCCTTGTCTTCTATCTTCTTGAACAGGATTTCCGGAGCGTTTACGCCGTGCCCCGCTTTTACCCCCAATTCCAGGGCGTCATTCCACTTTGTCCCGTCGAAATCCAAGTTCAGCTGGGCGAATATCCTTCTCGAAGTGAAAGGAACGAAAGGCTCGAGGATTATCGCGATGCTGCGCAAGGCATTCGCCGTGAGAAAAACGCTTGTCTTCGCTTTCTCGGGGTTGGTTTTTATCGCGTGCCACGGCGCGGAATCGTTGAAATACTTGTTTGACTCCCTAGCCAAATCAACCGCGCAGTGCAACGCTTCTTGGATTTTGTAGTTCAAAAGCAACTCGCGCGTTTTCTTGACTTTCTCGGTGATGGTCTTCTTGAACGCCTTGTCGGAATCGTCAAACTTTTTCGCCGCCGGGATTTTCGAAGAGTAGTTGTTTTTCACGAAAACCAGGCAGCGTTGGAGGAGGTTTCCTATTACATCCGCAAGGTCTCCGTTCACCTTTGTTTGAAATTCGTTCCAGTAAAAGTTCGTGTCGCTGTGCTCGGGAAGAATGGAAAGCAAGTAATACCGCCAATAGTCGGGGGGAAACCAATCCAGCGCCTCGTCCGTGAAAATGCCCCATTTTCGCGAAGTCGAGAACTTCTCTCCTTCGTAATTCAAAAACTCCAGGCTTTTCACTTGGTACGGCAAATTGGCGTATTCCGAAGCCAGCAGCACAGAAGGCCACGTCACTGTATGGAAAGCGATATTGTCTTTTCCCAGAAAATGAATTATTTTCGATTGGGGCGTACGCCAGTACTCCTCCCATTTTTCGCTTTCCCCCCGCTCGTCGAACAATTGCTTGGTTATGGAAATATACCCTATGGGTGCGTCGAACCACACGTAGAAAACTTTGTCTTCATAGCCTTTCAGCGGAACGCGTACTCCCCACTCCAAATCGCGCGTTATGCACCTTTCCCTCAGCCCTTCGCGAATCCACTGCAAAGCGAAGTTACGCGCGTTTGAAGGCCAGTGCTTCTGCTTTTCAATCCACTTGCGCAAAGGCTCTGCAACCTTGGGCAAATCAAGAAACAAGTGCTTGCTAACGCGAAAGTCAATGTTGTTTTTCCCGCATATTACGCACGCAGGATTCAACAGTTCGATGGGGTCCAAAACCCTGCCGCACTTTTCGCACTGGTCGCCTTTTGCAAAAGCATAAGCGCAATGCGGGCATTTGCCCGACACGTAACGGTCGGGCAAAAACCTTTTGTTATTAAGACAATACGGAAGCTTGAGCGTTTTCTCGGAAATCAAACCCTTCGCGTGCAAAAGCTTGAATATTTCTTGCGTAGTTTCGTGGTTTTGCTTCGCGCTTGTCCTTCCAAAGTAATCAAAGCTCAAGCCCCACTTTTCGTATATCTCCTTCTGGATTTCGTAATACTTGTCAACGTAAGCGCGGATGGGCGTTTTTTCTTCCAACGCGGCAACCTCGCAAGCCGTGCCGTGCTCATCCGTGCCGCAAACGAAAATCACATCCTCACCCTGCAGGCGCAGAAAGCGGGAGTAAACGTCTGCAGGAAGCAGACTCCCGAGTAGGTTGCCCAAGTGCTTTACCCCGTTAACGTAAGGCAACGCGCTTGTTACAACTATTTTTTCCTTTGCACTTGAATTCTTGCTTTTCAAAAAGCCAACCACCCAGGTTAGAGAAAATACTATATTGCACCAGGGAAGATTAAAAACAAACGGAAGTCTAAAGAAATCGTGAAAACCGTTATTTTGCTTCTTGCCTTCGCAACGTTCGCCTTCGCCGACTTGGGAGCGGGGGAAAACAAAACCGTTGGACCCTACCTGCTCGACGTGGGCTGGGATCCGGCACACCCTGTCGCAGGGGAAAAAACCTCGCTGGCGATAAACGTCGTAGACGCCCAAACGCTCGAAAAAACAACCTTTTCAGGCGCTTGGCTGAGAATAAGCAAAGGAGAAAAAATCTTTTTCGCTGGAAACCTGCAGATGGACGAGGGCTCGACTGCACTCACATTCGTGTTTCCCGAGGAAGGCGAGTGGACTTTGGACGTGCAATTCGCGGAGTACAAGGAAAAGACGACGGTAAAAGTCCAGCCCAAGCAAGTAGGGGAAAACTTCGTTTTCGCAATCGTTGGGATACTGTTAGTAGTTTTTGCGCTGGTTTTGTTCAAAAGAAAGCGCGCTAGCGTCTAGCGTGCTTTTCGGCAAGCTTTGCAATCTTGTCCAAAAACTCTTGCGGCGGCTGCGCAAGGTTTTCGCCCAAACGCCAGTATTTCGCCTGGTGATAGGCCAAAGGCTCTTTTGGAAGGTGGGACAATTCCACGACCTCGCCGACGAAAATCGGGTGGTCGCCTACGTCCACGACTTGAAGTAACTTGCACTCGGCATTCATCACTGCGCCTTTCACCATGGGCGCCTTGATTTTCTTTCCTTCGTAAAACTCGAAACCAAGCTCTTTCAGCAAAGCAACCTTATCCACGTTGTGTCCGGAATAGCTTCCCGCGACGCTGGACATCGCGTTCTGGTCATGGGCGGCTATGCTCACCCCGAACTCCTTGCTTTCAAGGATGTTCTCAGGAGTGGCCTTTCCCCTGCCTATCGCCACTGCAATCAAAAAGGGAGCGTAAGAAACGTGGTGCGTCCACTCGGCAGCCATTACGTCCTCGCCCGCCGGCCCTTTGCTCGTGATCAACCCAACGTTCGTAACGAAACTCCTCGTCCTCTCGTCTCCCCAAGTAACATCCATCCGTCAAAACACCTCGAAAATAAAACAAAAATTAAAAAAACAAAAAATAAAAATTCAAAATCTGAACTCAGCAGCAACCCGGTCCATTCACTTAAATCACCTCTGTAAATTGAAAGGGAAAGAAGGTCCTTAATTGGCCTTCTTCAATTCTTTGATTCGCTCCGCAACTCCCTGCGCTTCTTTTTCAAGCGAAGCTTTGTAGTCTTCGAGCATTTCGATTTTCTCTTCCTTGGTCAGGAAGCCTCTTCCGCTGCAACCGCAGTTGTACCCGTCCATTCTCATTCACCTCCCGATTTGTTATCGGACATACGATATACTACGAAAGGCATATTTAAATATATCGGTCGTCCAATACGTCTTATGAAAAAGAAGGGCGGAGTGGCTTGTTGCGACATGCGGGGGATGCTGTCGTTCTTGCTATTGTTCTTGATATCGAAAAAGCCAATGCACGGGAAGGAAATAGCGGATGAGCTTGAAAAGCGCAAGGGCGAGAGGCCGAGCCCTGGGACTATTTACCCCGCCTTGAAGGGCTTGAAGCAAGCGGGATTCGTGAAAGAAAAGAAAGTCGGAAAGGCGATTACCTACACCATTACGGAAAGGGGAAAGGCGGTTTTGAAAGTCTCGAAAGAACGCTTTTGCAGGACTTTCACCGAAGTTTTCGAGCGTTGAAGCACTATGAATAAAATGAATAAGCTAAGTACTGAAATAGAGGGGATTAAAGAAAGAAATGCCAAAGTTGAAGCTGACAAAGCATGGGAAACCAGTTGGGCGAGGAAGTTTGTAATTTTTATTCTGACATATTTAGCCATAACAGTTTACTTTTATGCGACCGGACTTCCTGACCCCGCCATTAACTCGCTTGTGCCTGCGTTGGCTTTTGTCATCTCTACCCTAAGCCTGCCTTTCTTCAAGAAATACTGGGTTGAAAACATGTACAAAAAGTAAATGCTCCGCCCGGGATTCGAACCCGGGTTACTGGCTTTCCTTACTGCCTTTCTTTTTCGCCAGCGTTTTTCTTTCGCGAAAGAAAAAGGCTGTGTGAAAGGCCAGCGTCCTGGACCGGACTAGACGAGCGGAGCTCACTAGAAAGAATAGAACAATTGTGCTTGCGCGTTTAAATGATTTTTCTTTCGCGCAGTTTCGAGAAGACGAGCATGGAAACTTCTTCTTTTCCTTTGAGCTTGCCTTTCTCGACGCATTTCACCACGAACCAGCGTTTTTCCTTTGCCAAGCGCAAATAATTGTCGTATACTGCTTTGGCATAAAAAGCGTCTTTCTCGTGAATGTCTTTCTTCACCCCGCGGATTTTGTTCTTTCTTTTTTCGATGAGTTTTCCGCTTTGCGCGGGTGGGACGTCGAGAAATACGACTGCATTCGCTTTGGGCAGCCCTTCCTCGACTTTTTCAATCCAACCGAGCATGTTTCTCCTGCGCTGCGCGCTCAAGCCTGCAGTTTGGTACGCAAGGTTCGCTTGGGTATAGCGGTCTAAAACCACCGTAAACCCTCTCCGCAAATATCCTTCGATTTCGCTTTTCCGGGAATAGCGGTCTAAAGCATAAAGAAGGGAAGCGAATTGCTTTGACACCTTTCCCCTCTCGCCGAACTTTCCTTTCAAATACAGCTCGATTACCTTGCCTATCGGAGTTTCGTAGGAAGGAAAATCCATCAAAACGGCCTTGCGGCCTATTTTCTTGAGGTTTTTTACAAGCAATTCCGCCTGCGTTTTTTTTCCTGAAGCGTCAATTCCTTCCAAAACTATTACGGTCAAAGAAACACCTTTTCACTTCAACAAGTTTTTCAAGATCGTTGCGGAAAAGGGGATGAGAAGATTGTCGTCGATCTTGAAGTCTATCGCTTCCACTACTGCCAGAAACAGCGAGTAGATTACCGCGTTTTGCACTCCCAAGAAAAACATTGAAGACGCAATGCCGGCGAGGGTGAAAGCGCCCAGCCCTTCCCAAGTTTTCTTTTTGCTGAACGGCAGGGGGCGCGTTCCCGAGATGCCTACAAGCGTGGCGAAACCGTCTCCGAACGCGAGTATTGCGGTTATTCCCATTGCGAAGGAAAAGTCTGTTGCGGAAAACAAGAACAAAGCGCCGGCAACGTAAGTCAAGCCGCCCCTCGCAGGAATTTTTTCCTTCCTGTCGAATTGCTCCAGCATGAAGTCTATGAAACGGTTTTCGAAACCTTCGAGCTTCAACTGCACAAGAATCAAGCCCAAGAACAGGATTGTTCCCAAGAGGAGGATCGTGTTGTCCCGGCCGGCGAAATTCGCGATAAACAACAGCATGGCTCCGAAAAGCATGTGCAGCATTTGCCGTCCCAATTCCATTCGCATCAACTCAAGGCCAGACTTTCTTGTTCAACAGGTTTTCGTTAAGCATTTCGTCCAAATCAATGCGGTACTCCCCGCCGTACAAGCGTTGGTTTAGTTCGTAAATCGCTAGGAAAACCATAACTCCCAAGGCCATTCCTCCCGCAACCTGGTCTATAGTGTGCACTCCTAGCCACACTCTCGACAGGGAAACGGCTATCGAAAGGATGAGCAGGGGCCAAAACAAGAAAGTGCCCAACGCCCCAAGCGCTATTACTATTGCGACGACCGCGTGCGTCGACGGGAATCCGCTGGAAAGAGGGCACGGGATGAGGGAACCGCTTTCGACGCAAGGCCGGTCTATGCCGTAAAACGCCTTCAACCCAACCCCCAAAAGAGCCGCTATCACTAGCGAAGCGACGAAAACCTTTTGGTTTTTGGTGAGGGAAAAAACCAAGACGAAAGAAACTACTGCAAAGGCGGCAAACCCCCAGGTACTGTTGAAGAAAAGCGCGATGGCATTAAAAATCAGCTCGAACATTTGGAATCTCGAAAGGTTTTAAGGAAACAAGGCTTTTTAGTCTTGCGAAAGCAAAAAAAATTAAGTGCCTATGCCGGAGTAGCTCAGTTGGTTAGAGCGCCAGTGAAGGAGAAACCAAGGTTTCTCCTTTCAAGCCTCATCCTTTTCGGGGCGGCGAAACTCATAACCTGGAGGTCGGGTGTTCAATTCTCCCCTCCGGCATTGCTTTTTTTCAGGCGTGAAATGCTTCCAAGAAATAATCTTCACCCTGCTGCCGAACGAAAATGTCGTGCATGGGAAGGGAATGCTGGTTTGAAATTATAAACTCTTTCAGCATTATCAAATCTGAAGGTATCATCTTTTCAGGCAATTTGTCCAATTCAAACCACTCCACCTGCCCTTCGATGGAACGCGTCAATTGCAGTTGCTTTGGCTTGAGCTGGCAGATGAACAGCAGAAAATGCTGTTTTTCCTTTCCTTCGCTCTGGGGTTTTATTATTTCCGAAGAAATGCCCCTCAAAGCAACAAACTCGGAATCCAACCCCGTTTCTTCCCTCGCTTCGCGCACCGCTGCCTCTTTGAGCGTTTCCCCGAATTCTATCTTCCCGCCGGGAAAACCCCAGTGCCCGTAGTAAGCCTTTCCCTCGCGGTCGTGCTTCAAAAGAAGAATCTTGTTTCCCATCAAAATCGCCGCGAGAACAAGCGCCAACGGCTTCTTTTCCCCTTCGTTCAACCTATTTTTCCCCTCGCAAAATCTTTCGTCCCGCCGCCCTTTGCTCCCTTCTCTCTAATAAGTTGCTCAGCATCTCGATTACTGCCTTTGGCAGTAGCCGCAAAAATGTCGCCTCGCAAGTTTTGAACAACAATGTCAAAACCATTCTTAGAAACGGTAAGCACTATCTTCTGAAGAACATCTGCATCAAAGGTTATGTTTGCCTCGATAAGGTCATTCTCGCCGTGTTTCTTGTGCACTTCTGCTTTCTGAATCAAATCAGAAATAATTTGGTCAACAAGCGATGTTTGCAGCGCCTCAATTTTCTTGCCGCGTTCTTTCCACTCTTCGAAAAACCTTTCCACTGTTTGCGGAAGCTCGTCCAAATGCACGCTCAAAACGCTTGCTGCGTTTTGCAAATACTCCTCGTGTTCGCTCACGTACGCAAGCGCGCGGTCGCCTGCCTTGTAGCGCATACGCAAGACCCCGTCCTGCACTTGCTCGATCGCGGTTATTTTGATGAATCCTCTATCCTTGGTGTTTTCGCAGTGCGTTCCTCCGCAAGCTTGCACGTCCCAGCCTTCAATATCCACAATCCTCACTTTGCCGCCAGGCGGGCCTCCTCCCTGATAAATAGTGAAGCCGTATTTTTGCTCTGCCTCCCCGCGAGGCTGGAAAGAGCATTTTATGGGCAATCCTTTCCGCACGACTTCGTTCGCCAACCGCTCTATCTCCGCCTTTTCTTCAGGAGTGATTTTGCGGTAGTGGGTTATGTTCACGTGCCCTTCATCCTCGTCCTTGCGCGAGCCCGCCTGCCAAACGTGTGCGCCCAAAACCCTTTGAGCCGCTTTGAGAACGACGTGCGTTGCGGAATGGTGTTTTCGGATGTCCTCACGCCTTTTTTCATCCAGTTTTAACGAAACGGCTTTTCCTTTCGCAAACGCGGAAGATTTTTCCAGGTAGTGGACGACAACGCTGTCTTCTTTCTGCGTGTCGCGAACGAAAACGCCGTCAATCCAACCGTGGTCTCCGCACTGTCCTCCTCCCTCGGGATAGAAAACCGTTTGGTCCAAAACTAGCTTGTCTTCCCTTGAATCGAGAACCTTTGCTTCCAAAGAGTAAGCGAAAGGCTTGTCGTAGTAAACCAATTTAGTGGGTTTAACCGAATCGTCGAATTCCTTCTTTTTTGCAGACGCTTGTTTTTCCAAAACGTGCTTTTCAGCGAGTTTCTTGTAAAAATCGGTGGGCGCAGACAACTGCAGCCCTTGTTCTTTCGAAATCCTTTCCACCAATTCCGGCGTAACGCCATGGCTCTCGTACAAAACCATCATTTTCTCGGAAGTCAAAGGCTCTTTGCGCGAAATAATCTCGCGAACTTTATTCAAGGAATTTTTCAAAGACTCGTCGTACTTCTGCTTTTCAACGTCGATTATTTCCTGCAATGCAGGCAAGCGTTCTTCAAACTCCGGCCACAACGGCTTTAGCTCGCGCGCGTGGAGTTTCATCAAATCCATGATGCTCACGCGCAAATCGTAGTCTTTAACGAAAGAAAAACAGCGCCTGAAAAGCAAACGCAGGTTGTAACCCCCGCCCGTGTTCGACGGCAGAGCCCCGTCGCTCAACGCCATCAATAGCGTTCTCGAATGGTCTGCCAACGCATATATCGCCTGCATGGGCGAGATTTGCTTTTCCATTTCGTCTATACTCAAGCCGAGCATTGAAGCTATTTTTTGCTTTTCCTCGCGCATGTTGCGCACAGACTCTATGTCCAAACCAGCTGAAAGCGTTGCGTATTTCTTCAGCAAAGCATCGTCAAAACGCAAGCCCGAATGTTTTTTCGCGAAATCGATTACGGAAGGAAAGACTGCATCATACGCAGTCAATTCGCCCGTGTAATACCAAAGCAGGCGTTCAAAACCCCATCCGACGTCGACAACGCGCATGGGCAGTTCTTTCATCCCTTCTTTTCCATCCCAATAGTACTGCATGAAAACGCTGTTCACCAATTCGCTTCCGTTCGCAAAACTCTCGATGCAAGGCCCGAACGCACTAAAGTCGGGCATGGTCCAAACGTCTTCCGCGTAAGTCAAGTCGTTCTTTTGCACTTTCAACACGGTAGTCAAGAATTCGTAGTTCAACCGAATGCACTCGTCAAGCCAATACGCTTTCTTGTCTTTAGGATAGTTGAAAGACTTTTGTCCCGCCATCATGAAACCCGAAAAATGCCTTCCCGTGACGCCAACGTTCGCAATGTCGACAAAACGCATGCAAGGCTGCGGCACGACCAAAGGATTGGAAGGATATTCAAACACTACCTTTCCGTTTTCAAGCCGCTGGAAATCGACGACGTCGGCAATCACGAAAAACAAGTCGTCACGCCATTTTGCAAGCAAAGGATAACGCGGAATCACTTCGTGCCCGTTTTTCTTCCAGAAGCCCGCGAATTTCTTCCAAAAGTCCGCGTAAGTTTCTTTCACGGGGTTTTTCTTGAAGAAAGAGTATTCTTCGTGCGAACTGTCTCCGCACGAATCGCTTCCGCCCGCAGCCCAATAGTTTTTACCGCATTTCGCGCACGTCTTGCGTTCAAAACCCTGTTCTTCGAACAATTTCGCTTTATAGTACTTGCTAGGGTTTTTGGAAAACTCGTTCTTCAAATGTTCCTTCGACACGCCAGGCAAGTAAAGAGGCATAATCGGTTTAACGCGCTTAAAGTTTAAAAGAGTAAAGAGAAAGGGTGTCGGGTCGTAGTCCGCTTTTTGTTGCTCGCGACATCCGTCTAAGCGTCCGGCAAACGGGACTTGCACCCCTTATAGCCCAGCTCGTTTCACCCGATTTCCGCACAACGTCGCACAAGTTCATTCTGCGTGCAGTTCGGTATCGTTTCTATTCCAGGCTCGCGCCCAAAACGCGGGCACTTGCGTGCCTTCGGCCTTTGCTTTCGCAAAGGCGGGTGAGCGGAACTTCCTCAGCTGCCCCCCTTATGCAGGAAGGGCTACCGACAGTCGCGCACCCAACACCCTTAAAGTAAATATGCTTGAAGGAGCTTAAAAACGTAGTTGGGGGAGGAACAAAAACGGCATTGAGAAGAAGATTTACGAAACGAGAAAAAGAAGAAAAAAAGAAAATAAAAAAGAAAAAATGTTTTTTTGAGAAATTCTCAACGAATTTATCTTCTGCGTCTGCGTCTCTTTGCCATTTGTTGTATTCACCCGCTGAATTTTTTAATAAATTTTAATTTATCATCCGAACTCAATATATAAACATTTGCAATAACAAACAAAAGTGTTTTTGATGGAAAAAAATTCTGAAAAACTGTTGGAAGTATTTTATTCAGCAGAAGCGATGCTTGGAAAAAACTTTTTCGTGCAAGCTTCTTTCGAAAAGTACGCGGGATTGAAAGCAAAAGTGGAATTCAAAGGCGGAAAGGTAATCGCGAAGGTAAGCGACGGGTTTGAAAACGCCGAGAGAGAGGTGTTGGTTGGATTAGCGCTCACGCTTTTGGGCGGAATGTTCCGAAAAAAAATAGAAAACGCTTACACGAAGGCATACAAGGAATTTTCCACGCGCGAGTCTTCAAGCGGATATCACGACACTCTGCGCAAGCTGCGCGGCCACAAGAAAAACCTC
>OBEQ010457774.1_pt1 | contig 15776 bp, 11 predicted proteins | sample 1670901 | NCBI WGS metagenome assembly OBEQ01 (sample SAMEA104232315, study PRJEB22302) | groundwater metagenome | biome: forest; feature: aquifer; material: groundwater | place: USA | collected 2011-08-07 | depth 5.4 m | reverse complement strand
CCTGCGTGAGCAGACGCTCGACAAGGAGAGTCTGTTCAGGGCCCAGGTTCCTCTTGGGGAGTCGGAGCGAGAGGTTCGAATCGTCGCTGTCGACCGCAGCGACCGACGCTCTACGCTGGAGTTCTTACTCCCGGCGGTCAGCGTCAGCCCGCGTGACAAGAGCGTCGCGACTGCGCGGTCGTTGGGCGGTCCTGGGCAACTCGAGAGGGGCGCGCCCCGGCCAAAACTGTCGTTTGGCAGCTACCACGCCCTGGTCATCGGCAACAACGCCTATCGCCAGTTGGCGCCGTTGCGAACCGCGGTCAATGACGCCCGGGAAGTCGCGAAGATCCTCAGAGAACAGTATCGCTTCGAGGTCACTCTGCTGACCAATGCGAATCGCTATGAAATCCTATCGGCGTTGAACGCCCTGCAGCAGAAGCTGACCAGCAAGGATAATCTGCTCATCTACTACGCGGGCCACGGGTTCCTCGATGAGAAAAACCAGCGGGGTCACTGGTTGCCCATCGACGCGGAGCCCAACAGCACGGCGAACTGGATCGCCAATAGCGACATCACGAGCATCCTGAACAGCATGAACGTGAAGCAACTGCTCCTCGTGGCGGATTCGTGCTACTCGGGGACTCTGACACGTTCCGTGAACGGTCAGCTCGAACCCGGTTTGACCGCGGAAGAGCTGTTTGACGTGATGCGGAGGATGGCGCAACAGCGGTCGCGGATGGTGATGACGTCCGGGGGGGTCGAACCCGTACTCGACAGCGCCGGGGGGGCCCACTCGGCGTTTGCCGAGGTCTTCATCCAGGTGCTGCGTGAGAACGACGGGGCGCTCCTCGGCCGGGAGATGTTTCGTCGGTTACAGCTCCGCGTGGCCGCGATGGCCGAGCGGCTGTCGGTGCCGCAAGTTCCCGAGTACGCGCCCATCCAGTTTTCCGGCCACGAGGCCGGTGACTTCGTGTTCGTCCGGGTCGAGAGCTGAGCGTGGGGCGGTTCGGGTGTGGTCCCCGCGCTCAGAGGCCTGATGCGCTCGCCGGATCGACTTCAGCCAGCACGGCTGGCCAGATCGTTTCCCAGCAACACGAATGGTCGTAGGGCGGGATCACGACCAGCGTGTCTGGATCGATGGGACCCCGCGCGACCACGTCCTTCGGGACCACCCGGTCCTGGCCACCGACGTAATGGCGCTGGCGGATCCGGGCTGGCATTGGCGGTTGCCTGGCGGGGTTCAACGAACCGGTTAGACGGGAATAGCCGTGCAGGTCGGCCCAGGCATCAATGTCCAGGTTCGCCGCAATCGTGACGAGATCGGTCGTCTCGGCGAATCGTGGCGCCAGCAACACCGCAATGACGCCCCCGCCGCTGTAGCCGAACCAGGCCAGGCGCTCGAATCCGCCCGCTTGGAGGACTCGACGGAGAGCGGCCGCCATGCTCGACACCACCGCTTCGGAGTACCGCTCTCCCGTCCAGAGAGCGCTGGGGCATGGGGGAGTCTCCGATAGCCCGTGATAGCAGGGCCGGCCGAGATAGACGCTCGGGTTGGGATCGAGGGCCATGAGCCGAAGCAGCAGCGGGTTGCGCGGGGTCGGGTCCATGGCCGGGCGCCAGGCGAGCCAGGGCGTGCCATCGCCGTCGAGGTAGACGTGCAGCGTTCGTGACGGCCGCCGGGTCTGCTCGAAGACGACGTGTGAAAACGCTGTGCCGGGGACGACCTCGGCGCGCATCCCGAGGGCGGCGGCGTTCTGCGAGAATCGCCCGGCCGGCGAGCGACAGGCCGTCGCGGCGAGCAGGAGGCTCAAGCCGGCGATGGCCAGCGGCCGTCGCCGGGCGAGACGGGTCAGGGGTCGGGCGCCTTCACACCTCCCGCGTCACTCGAACGCGAACCGCACGCCCGCGGTGAACGAATGATTCGTCACGTTGTCCCGCCCGAGAATCGTTTCGTAGTAGACGAAGGCTGAGGCGCCCCGCTTGAGCGTTGCCGTGAGGCCAACCCCAAGGTTGAAGTAGTCCCGGTCCGGGGCATTGGTCGGCACCGAGAAGGTGGTGGCGGGATCGGCCACGAGGCTGCCCGTGATGAGACGGCTGCTCCCCTTGAACTCGTGCTCCCACTCGAACCGCGCCAGCGGCGACAACACGCCCCACGGCATGCTGATGGCATAGGACACCTGACCACCGAGGTCCGTGGCGAGAGACTCGACCCTCTGACTGTCAACCTTCAGGTTGGAGGTGGCGGCTCCCCTCTCCTGGAAACCGTCGACGTGGACCCGGATGTAGTTCACCCTCAGGGAGGGCCCGGCGGTCAGGGGTCCGAAGTTGAAATTGTACCCGCCGCCGACGGTGAGCGCGAACTGGTTGCCGTCGTTGTTACTCCTGGCTGTTTCATTGACTCCCGGGACGGTGATGTTGCGCGTCGTGTCGTAGTTGTTCCAGCCATAGGTGGCGATGCCGTCGAGATACATCTTTTCGGCCATGAAATAGGTGCCATAGGCCGAGAGACTGTAGCCATTCGTCGTCATATGGCCAGCGGAGGCATCGAGCTCGGCCTTGGTATTGAGGTAGCCGACCGCGGCGCCCAGGATCACGTGTTCTGTCCACCTGTAGTCACCGCCCAGCGTGAGGCCGGCGGTGTGGAAGTCGAACCCGGGCTCCCGGCTCGTCGCCCGCTGATCACCGAAGCTTCCCAGCCCGTTGAGGAAAAGGCCCAGTCCGCCGCCCTGACGCGAAGGATCGGCGCTGGCGCCGCCACCATCCCCGAGGGAGGGCATGGCGGCGTCCAAGGGCAACGACTGCCCGTCCATCTTGAACGACAGCCCGGACATGCTCATCCCCGTGGCGCCGCCGCGGAGCGCACTGAGGCGAAGCCCGATGTTCGTGGACTGGACGGTCGCCGTCGAAATCGCCACGCTCCCGATGACGTTGAGATCCTTCAGGCCGCCCTTGGCGAGGTCCCCAGGCGTGAGCGGCTGCGAGGAATAATAGCCCTCAGCGCGAAAATCGGTGAGCCAGCCTGGCCACACCACGGCCAAGATCGCGCACGCGATCGAGAGGGTCAGCGTCACCAAGACCCGAAACGACTTCAGGGTGCTTCGCATGTTCCGGCCCTCCTCGCGGAGCGGGTGAGTGTGGTCAGAAGCCCGAGCAACGTGAAGAGAATGATCGTGACCCACGCGCGAATGAAGCTGAGCTCGAAGGATGCCGCGGTCAAGAACGCGATGAAGGCGGCGCCGGCGCCGGCTCCCAGGCAATGAAGGTCGTGGTGCCGACTTCGGTTGATCTGGTTGACCATCGATAACCCCACCACGCCCAGCGCCAAGAACGACACAAGTCCGACGACGCCTTGCTCCGCGAGGAGCTCAAAGTAGAGGTTGTGAGCCCAGGGGGTGACGCGCGGATCGATGTGGATCCACGCCGGGAGCTGCAGAGCGTCAAGGTACGCACGGTAGTGCAAAACATAACTGTGGGGGCCGTGGCCGAGAAAGGGCGCATCGCGAAACATGGCCAGCGCCGCCGCCCATAGGGCCAGCCGCCCGCTGCCCTGCCAATCGTGCATGGCCTTGTGGATGAAACGAAATCCGACGAGTGCGTCGACGACGAAGGCGACAGCCACGATGCCGACCAGTAGCAGCAGTAGTTGTGTGCGGCGGGTTGATCTCTGGCTGCGGGCTAAGGCCGCGAAGCCAATGATCGCCACAACCGTCGTCAAGAGCGCAGTACGGCTTTGCACGACGCCGATGACGGTGATCAGCGACGCGAAGAAGCCGATGACGATCAACTGGACCAGTCGGCGGGGCCGGAGCGAAGCCGAAGCTAATGCCAACGGGGCGAGGACGGCCACCACAGTGATGTCGTTCTTCACGACCAGCATCGGACTCGGCACCGCGTGCGCCCACGCGTCGGCATCGGAGGTGTCACTGAACCACGATACGATCAGGAAGGTCGTGGCGAGCATGAAGCCTGCAACCGTGAGACTCACGCAGATCGCGGCAATTTGGTGTTGCGTCTCAACCCATTGCGACAGGATGAAGAAGAGCAGGAGCGCGGGAAGGAGTGGCGCCAGAAGTTGAAGACTACGAAGAAAGTGGGGAGCCATCAGCGAGGACAAAAGTCGCGCCGCAACAAATCCAAGGACAGGAATCACGGCCAGCGAGCGGGAGAGCTCCGGCTGCTTCAGGCCCATGACGGCGGCGAGAATCGCCAGCAAGACCAGGAAGGCCAGCGGGAGATCGAACTTTGGGTATAGCGGCAACGCAAGGCCGATGAGATAGCCGCACACGCCGACACACGCAATGGTCGAAGCGTTCGATGCAGGCCGCGCCGACCTCTCGAGCTTCGCGGGAATCGCCATTCTCCTCGTACTCGTCACCGCATGTGTGGCTCGTAATGAAAAGCGCGAGACCCGGGAAAGTCAAGAGGCCCCCATCCCCCTCCTAGCGCAGCTGCTTTCGGTGACACCGCGCGCAGGTGACCTCGAAGGTATGGCAGGTAGAGCAGCTCCGGAGGTTCAGAGTGGCGAGTTGACGGTGGCCGCCGGGCACGAACGTCTGTAGCGGGACGTGGCTACGCGGTACCACACTGTGACAGGCAACGCAAAAATCACCGGTATGGCACGTCGTGCACGTCTTCCGGTCCAGAGCCGCCAGGCGACCATGCTCCCACTCGGCGAAGCGGAGCGACGCGTGGGACCGGGGCTGCATCGCGCTGTGGCAGCCCGCGCAGCTATTCTGGCTCACGTTCACGACGCCGGTGTGGCACACGCCGCACTGGGCATTGGCGTCCTTGGCTTGGGGCCCATGAAATGCCCGGAAGCCCTCGGTGTGAACGAGGGTTGGGGAGACAGGATCGGACGGCCGTGGGCGCAGGTCCGAACGCATGACCGTGTGGCAGACCTCGCAGTTCTTGATCAGATGGTCGGCCCGGACGAAGGTCGCATTGTTATGGCAGGTGGCGCACTCCCGCATCGTGGGAAGGCTCGGGGCCGCTTCCACGGCGCGGCTTTCGAGCACTGGCGTGTGGCAGACCGTGCAGTCGATGGGGGCGCCGTCCCGTCGTTTGATATGGCTGCCATGGTTGAACGGACGGAGATCACGGTAGGGGTGTGGAGCCGCCGACGCCGCGTAGATCCCCGCGTGAGGATTCGTGGACGGATGAGGCTTCGCTTCCGGCCGAGAGTCTGCCCCCCCGGCGGAGTTGGCAGCCACGGTCTTCACCGTCATGTTCCGATCGATCCGGTCGAGCGTGTGGCAGGTCAGGCAACGTACAACGACGTCCACCTTGACCAGGACCGGGTTGGCGGAATTGGAACCTGAATGGCAGGTCGCGCACTCCGGATGGCTGGCTCGGGCCGGGCGGGCCGCCGTTGCTTCGACCTTGTGGCAAAATGCGCAATCCTGCCTGACCCCGAGGCTCTTGCTGAGCTTCGGACGAGGATCAACGTGGGCGGCATGGGAGAACCTGGTGAGCGTGAGGTTACCGGAGGGGAATGGGCCAACCGCATCGCCTTTGCCGGTGTGACAGGTCTTACAGAGCACGGTCCCCGTGGAGGCCGCGGTCACCTTCTCCTTCTTGAAGTCGTCTTCGTGACAGCTGACGCACTCCGCGTGCCCCGGTCGCACCGAGAAGGAGACTTCGTGACCCGGCTTCGGGGTCTGGGCCGTCTCATGGCAGGCCGTGCAGACGATCTTCTCCTCCTGGACATGCCGCTGGTGAAACGGCTTCGCGCCCGCGGCGGGTCGCTCGGGGGCCTTCGCCTGGCCCGTGACGGGCGGAGTCTTCACCAGCCACCAGAGGGAAAGGCTCAAGAGGGTGAGCGCCACCAGGAGCCATCCCCGTGGCCACCGCCTCTTCAACCGGAACGTGTCGTCGCTCATCGCTCTCCTATTCACCCGCTCCCGAATCTCCAGCCACCACGCCCCTAGTAAAAGATATCGAACCCGACCCGCAGGGTGTGCTGGCGCGCGAGGTCCGGGTTGAACTCAGGGTTCCCGCGCCCGATCCCATACTCGAACTTGAGATCCATCATCCGGTGGACGCGAACTCGTGCCTGCGCGTACCCTCCCGCCACGACGATCCCGTTGACCTCGGCGAGGCGTTCACGGCTGTCATACACGCCGACATAACCGCCGACCCGCATGGTGAGGCGCGCGCCAAGACGGTAGCCGATTTCGGTGCTGACCTCCTGATACACGGTTTCCCCGGCGTGGCTGACGTCATCGAAAGTCGTCGCCTTGTTGAAGGCGACATTGGTCGAGCTTCGATCCATGTGCCGGTAGCGGTACTGCCAGAGGAAGTTCCACCGGTCGAATGGAGTCAGATTCATTCGCCCCACGACCTGCTCGAAGGAATTGTCGAAGGCACTCTCTCCCCCGTCGACGAAGCGGGCCGCGACGCCGGCCCCGAGCGTCAACCACGAATTGATCTGTCGATCGACGTCGAAGGTCAGCTGGGTGGCCGGCCTGATCCGACCCAGGAACAGTCGCCTGAGCTGTTCGTTTGTGCCCGTTGGGGGCTCGCGGTCGGCGAACATGTCGTAGGTGAAGTCTTGGTCCGTGAGCTGACGAAGGAACGTCCCCCGGAGGGTCCACGGGCTCGAGGGCGACGCATACCAGGCCCTCGTGCCCAACTCGACCGGGTGGTCATTCCGAAAGGTCAGAAAGCTTCCCGTGTGGACGTCGCCAATCTGGTGGTTGAGGTTGAGCGCGTACCGGTGAATGCCGGGAAGGAAAAAGTAGTTGACGGTCGCCGAGGTGCCCGGCCGGAACCGATAGGAGGCGCTACCGCCCGCCGTGACGTCGTCTTCCTGGTTGCCAAACAGGTTGACCCGACGACCGGAGAACACGGCGACGTCGAGCGCGGAATCACGATAGCTCACCGTGGCGCCGTCCAGGATCGGGCTCCCGAGCAGGTCAGGCGTGGTATCGAACGCGTACTGCCTCCCGACGCGAAGGCTGGTGTGGGAGAGCGCTCCCGTCCCGAAGCCGGTCCACTCGGCGTAGGCATTGAGTACCTGGGCGCGGTTGCCGTGGGTGAAGACATCGAGGATGCTCTGGAACGGCGAGCCGGAGGTGAGCCCGTCGAGCCCCGAACGGTAGATCATCGAAACGTAGGTATTGAGGCGCGGATCGCCGTAACCGGTCGTGCCCAGGATAAGGTAGGAGTTGAGCCGCTGGTCGTACGATGTGAAATCCTGAGGAAAGCAAAACCCTTGGCGGGTCACGGTGCCCGTGGGGCAGTTGTCGACCACGAAGGTCGTCGTCGGCTTGCCGGTGAACTCGGCGAAGTTGCGAACGTACGTGGCACCGGCGCGGAAAGTCAGGTGGTCGAGGAAGTTCTTGAATGGGTCCGGGTCCGACGCTGAGGGTGGGGGAGGGGGAACGGGAGCGGCCTCCACCGCTCGCGGAGCCTCGATGCCTCCCTCGCCGTAGACCCGCTTCCAGTACTCCCCGATGGTAACGCTCGAGGCTGGCGGCTGACCGACTTGGGCGACTCTGACGGTTTCGGCGGGTTGCTGCATCTGGGCCAACGCGGGACGGGCGTCCCTCATCACGCTCAGCGTGGTAAGCACAGCGCCGAACGCGAAGAGACCGCAAACCGGCAGAGTCCGGGAGAATGCGCTCAGCAACGCCTCCCCTCTTGCGCGGCAGGCGCCGTCGTACCGGCGCCTTCCTCGGCCAAACTTACCCCGTACCCTCTTACCCTCGGTACTCTTCATCCGCTTCATCGACGTCTTCGCGTGTCCGGTAGTCATCGTTTGCGTCTGCTGCGGATACCAACGCAGCCAGTAAAGCGAGAGCAATCCAACACGCATCCACCCTAGCTGCGGCTCTCATCGGCCATCGACACCCTTTTCAGCTTCAGCACCGATCCCACCTTCCAGCCCATCCGAGGGCTCCGTACCGTCCTTAGCCGTGATCGCCGGCGAGTCCGCCGGTGATCGGCCCTTAGGCCAGGCCTCCGGTGCCGCCGAAGATGACCAGCGAGCACGGCATCGGGATCAGGGTCTGCGCCAGTCCCTCGGTCAGCAGGTTCTGGATGAGCGTGTCGGGCACGAACCCCCTCACCGCTCCGCCACCCCTCGAGGGCCGCGCAGCAGCGCCAAGTGCAAATCGATGATCTTCTTGAAGCTGGCAAAGGGCTGAGCGCCTTCCACCAAGCGGCCGTCGATGAAGAAAGTTGGCGTCCCGGTGACGCCCGCTTGCCGGCCATCAGCCAGGTCCTCGGCCACCCGGGCCGTCGCCTTGCCGTCGTCGAGACACGTCGAAAAGGCCTGGAGGTCCAGGCGGAGCGCCTCCGCGACGGCCTGCAACCTGTCAGGGCCGAACTGCGGAGCGTTGGCGAAGACCTGATCGTGGTATTCCCAGAACCTTCCCTGCTGCGCCGCGCACTCCGCCGCCTCGGCGGCACGTTTGGCCTGCGGATTGCGCTCGAGCGGGAAGTGGCGGAAGACGAGTTTGATCTGGTTTGGGTAGGATTCCAGAATTTGTTCCAGGACTGCCTGGGCCTTCGCACAGAAGGGGCATTGAAAATCCGAGAACTCGACGATCGTGACCGGGGCGTCCTTTGGGCCCTTGAACGAGGCGCCGGCGACGACCAGATGCTCGGCGCCGACCGGCGCCGCCAGGTGGATTTGCACTCGCGCCTTCGATCTCAGGCGTTCGACCAGCCGCTTCGTCAGCTCGGCTCCCTTCTGTTCCTCGAGATACCGCCTGAACGCCGCCTTGGCCACCGGCTCCGGTGCCGGCACGGAGTCCTTGCGCTCCTGGTAGAACGCAGCGACCTCTTGGTCCGTCACCCGGACCTTGGCTTTGACCTCCGCCTCGATCAGGCGTTGGACAGCGATGCCTCGCCTGGCCGCCTCGCGCTGGAGGAGCTTCTCGCTGATCAGCTCGGCGAGTTTCAGACGCTCGAGCTGGTAGCGTTGTTGCGGCGACTTGTAGACGCGGGGCCCGAGAGCTCGGTCCAGCACGTCGGCGGTGATGCGTTCCCCTTCGACCTCGGCCACCACGCGCTCTTCCGCGTGGACTCGAGGCGATGCCGCCCATCCTGCGCCCACGGCCAGAAGGACGGCCACCGCCACGCCCACGGTCCGCGAGCGGCGAAGCAGACCGCTCGGGGTGTTGGAGCGCCTCCGCCTACGGCTCGGGTTCAGAGCGGATCGGCGGGATCTCGTGGTCATTGACGATTTGCTCGCCCGCCCTGACGTCTGGGAAGGACCGGTATGCGCATGGGTCGGTGGGCCGCTACGGTCTCATCCGGCGTCCCGCATCTCAGGGGCCCGGCTGCGACGGGATCTGCGGCGTTACCACGTTGTTGATCATCTTCTCCATCGCCGTAGCATCCAAAGGCCCGGTGCCGACGTGGGTCGTCGGGCGCACCTGCTTGATCTTGCGGACTTTGAGCGTATGGCCGTCAAAATCAAAGTCCGTGAGATTGGCAAACTCATCGATGTTCAGCAGAACCTCCTCGCCGTCTCTGACGGGCAGGCCCGTCTCGGGGTTCGTGATCGAGAGGTCCCCCTTGCCGTTGGCAAAGATCCGCACCCGTCGGGAGATGTTGATGATCCGGGAGCCGCCCGGCGCGGTTCCATCCAGCACCCGCGTCGTCCCCGTGCCCAGGCCGAGCGCTTTGATGACCTTCTCGATATTCTGCCGATCCACGAGATTGGGGTCCAGGAAACCGGGCTTGAGATGACAATTGTCGCAGTTGCGCGGGATCTTCCGCACGGTGTGGGGAAACAGCGGGTTCATCAGCATCGCCGGCAGGTGCAGACCCTTATCTTTGGTACTGAAAACGAAGTTGGCCATCCGGACCCCGCAGGTGCCACTGGGACAATCGAGATTGTCGATCACGGGTTCCGGGCACGGTTTGCTGGGCGTTAATGTTCCGGGATCCTCAGCGCAGGGTTTGCTATCGACGCTGGAGTGAAATTTGGTGGGATCGAACCGGCACGGCTGGCCGTCGTTGGGCCCGCCGAAGCAGACGCGCGGCCCCCCTGGGCTGGTGGCGTCTGTTCGGCTGAGCGAGCCGCCGACGCACGTCCCCGGGGCGCTGGAAGTGCTGAGGTTTCGTTGGCACCCCCCGGCCTTGCAATCGCAGTCCACCGAGCAACTCTGGCCCTCTCGCTCTCGCGGCCCCCCCAAGCCTGCAGCACACTGCTTGCACGCTCCCTCTGCCGCCCCCTTTGCTCCATTAGCGGTGATCTGCTCGGCGACCCGGCCGTCAAACGGCCCGCCGAAACAGGTCAGCTTCGGGCAGGTCCCGCCGGGACAATCGCTGTTGTTCTCGCAGAGCCCGCGGTCATTGCTTCCGCCCGCGCACCGGCTGAACTCCAGGAAGTTCCCCTCGGAGAGATTGTTCTCGCCTCCTCCGCCCCCAGCCACCTTGTTGGCGAACACCGTAGCCTGGCCGCCGGTGTGGAAATTCTGGATACGCCCCTTGGCGTTGATGCCGAGAATGAGCTGGTCGAACGTGGTCACGAAGCGCGGCTGCCCCTGGTCGGCGTTGCGCGTCTCATTATCCATGTAGCTCCGGCTGAAGAAACCGCTAGCCAGCTCCGGACGATCAGACGAAGTATCAGTCGACGTGTAGTCGGTGATCATGTGGCAGGAATTGCACTGGTCGTGCCAGACTGCATGGCACGTGTAGCATTCCAGGCGGCCGTGCAGGAGGTGCGAGGGGCCCTGCGTGTTGGGGTTGCGCCCACTGTCCATGACCTCCTTGATCTGCGGAACGCGCCGGGTCTCTCCACTGCTGTTGAGCCGCAGGGCGACGCTTCCGTTCGGGTTTCGGGAGAGACCCTTGACCGGGTTGCCGAACCGGGTGGTGAGGCTGGTGACCGCGAAGGCGCTGCCGTGACAGGACTCGCACTGGATCTCGACCTTGTGGAACCGATCGGTGTACAGATGCCCGTCGCCGTGCATCTCGCGCTTGGTGTGGCAGTCCACGCACGTCATCCCGCGCTCGCCGTGGACGTCGGGCGGCGTCTCGTCGAAGCTGTTGCTGCGGTCCTCGTCCCTGATGAAGAAGGGATTCGCGCCTGGCCCGATGTTCCGCCGCCACAGGCTCAGCGTATTGAACCCCTTCACGATGCCCTGGCCCATGATGCCCTGGCCCCTGTCGAATCGGCCCGGATCGTAGGGACGGCCCTCGAAGAGGATATCGCCCGGCTTGAAGAACAGCCCGCCGAACTTGAAAGTCGGATCGATGTTTTTCGTCGCCGGATCCAGATTGGTCGGGCCGGGATAGAAGCCGCCCCTGCGTCCGCCGATCACCCCTGAGTCGTCCTGTCTGAAGAGGTTCTCTCCGTGCTCGTTGAGGATCCTGAACTCCGGCAGGCCCCGGTCCCCTTGCGGGCGCTCACGGAATCCGAGGAAGCGCTGGGTGTGACGGGCCCCGCGGTTATGGCAGTGCGCGCACTGCTCGACGGGCGCGAAGCGCGTCATCAAGTGTTTGAACGGATGGCCGGGCTCGTTCTTCGGGATCATGTCGTCGAAGGTCTCGCTGAACCCTTCGCTCCGGTAGACGACATGGCAGGCCGTGCATCCGGTCGAGCGATAGTCGCCCGGAGCCTTCGAGCCCGCCGTATAGAGGTGGCAGCGGCTGCAGTCGGTCTGGACGTAGAAGGTGATCATGCCGAGGCTGTCGCTCTTCTTGGCGGTGCGCCGCTCCTCGTCATTGCGCGGCACCTCGCGCGCGATGGTGGGCACGGTCCCGGGGATCGTCGGGTCGAAGTGGGGGTCGACAAGGGGTTCGCCGCGGGGGAGGACGATGGCGAGCTTGGCAAGCTTGTCGGCGTCGGTGCCCACGAAGTCCTGTGGGCGCCCTTCGCTCGCGCCGGGATGACCGTTCGCGTAGAAGACCCCGCTCATGAACCCGGCCATCGTGGCGTGGAGCGAGCGGCGCACCCGCTCGACGATCTCCCCGTGACACTCGCCGCAGGCCTGGTCGGCCACGAGGAGGTCGCCGGGATTCCGGAAGCGCCGATAGGCGAGGAGCGCGGGGTCACGGTGGTCGTTGTTCGCGGGATCGTCACCGGCGACGGACAACTTGGAGCGATATACCGGGATGCCGCGTAGCTCTTTGGGTGCGGCGTCGGTGGTGTGGGTGTCGGCGCTCAAGGGGAACACGAGGCGATCCCTCGTCAGGCCGAAGCCTGGCGGGCGGGGAACGTGGGCTCCTTCCTTCGAGGGGCTGCTCTGGTCGCCGCCGTGACAATCCACGCACCTCAGGGCGAAGAGCGGATGAATCTCCTCGACCGCGACCAATCCACCGTGACAGCCAGAATTCTCGCAATTGTTCTTTTTGAAGACCGTGGTCGCTTGCGCCGGCGGCACCAACCGTCCAAGAGACAGCGTCATGGATTCCCGGTGCCCACCCGGCAACACCAGGACGGCGAGGACGGTCACAGCGCAGAGATACGGCCACAGCGAGCGCGGCCGCCACGGAAGCCGTCTCAGTCGCTCTTGCATCCTTCCCCTCCACTCAGCGACGGCATCCGTCCCCGAAACGCAGCACCACGGCGCCGGGGAACGTCGTTGTGAGCACCCAGCAGAAGCTTAATCTCAGAAGCTTGACCTCAGTACCCTGCTGCGAAGCTTGGCGAACAGGTGCCATGTTACTTCACAAAGGATCGGACAAAGGTGGCGAGCTCTTTCGCCTCGTCATCCTTCAGCTTTCCCTTATAGGCCGGCATGATCTTTGACTTCCCGACCCCGCCGCCCCCCTGCCAGATGATATCCAACACATCTTGATTGCTCAGCTTCGCCATCTCTGCCTTGCTCGTCCAGTCGATGGCCTTGCCCTTCACCTTCTTCAGTGACTCACCGTCCCCTTTGCCCTCCGCTCCGTGGCATTTCACGCAGTGAAGCTTGTAAAGCTCATTGACGTCCGCCGCCGGGGCCGGAGACGCGCTGAGCGACAAGGCAGAACCCAGGAAGAGTCCAAGGAGGCTCACCGATCCGCGCCTCATCCGCATAGCACCCTGTCCCCCACCAGCTCCCGATTGCGTTCGCAGCAGAACATGGGACTCACCCGGCGGTTTGTCAAGTACTTTTGAAAATAGCGGGACATGCGCGCGCGGTCCGGGCGCGCGCTCACGGCCACCACGTCCTTGACAATCCCGGGACGCTCGGAAACAATCGGCGGGTTAGCCAAGACAGGGGGGGAGCCGAGTTGACCGAAGGACGACCTCGTCGAATCCTCATCCTCGGCGGAGGCTTTGGGGGCGTCTACGCCGCCATGGCCCTGGACAAGCGCGTGGGGCGCGATCCGGGCGTCGAGATCACCCTGGTCAACAGGGAGAACTACCTCGTCTTTCAGCCGCTGCTTCCCGAGGTTCTGGCGGGCAGCATCGGGATCGTCGACCCCATCATTCCGATCCGACGGCTCTGCCCCCGGGTCAGGCTCTATACCCGAGAAGTGGAGGAGATCGACCTGCTCGGACGAAGGGTCGTCACCTCCCCAGGGGTACACCACCAAGCCACCACGCTCGAGTACGACCATCTCGTCGTGGCCCTCGGCAACATCACGCGCCTCGGCGAGGTTCCCGGGCTTCAGGAGCATGCCCTACCGTTCAAGTACCTGGGCGACGCCCTGACGCTGCGTAACCATATTCTCCACGCGTTGGAGGAAGCAGCCGTCGAGCAAGATACCGAGGTCCGGCAGAGCCTCCTCACATTCGTCGTGGCCGGCGGGGGCTTCTCGGGGGTAGAGGTGGCTGCCGAGCTCAACGACTTCGTCCGAAAGGTGGCGGGAAACTATCGGGGCATCCAATTCCACGAGATCCGCGTGGTGCTCCTCCAAGGCGGCCGGCGCATCCTTCCCGAGCTGCCGGAGGACCTGGCGAATTTTGCTCACACAATCCTCCTGCACCGGAAAATAGAGATCCGCCTCGAAACCAGGATTGCAGGGGCGACGGCTGACTCCGCCATCCTTAACACGGGGGAGAAGATCCCGACGAGGACCCTTGTGAGCACGGTGCCGACCGGCCCCCACTCTCTGCTCGCCGCGCTGCCCTGGCGGATGGAGAAAGGCCGGGTCGTCGTCGACGAGTTTCTCGAGGTCCCGGGGTCTCCAGGGGTCTGGGCGGTCGGTGACTGCGCGTCGGTCCTGGATCGAGCGACGGGCCAGCCTCATCCCCCCACGGCCCAGCACGCGCTCCGTCAGGGAACGTGCGTCGCGGCGAACATCGTGGCCGCGCTTCGAGGGCGTTCCAAGAAGCCCTTTGCCTTTTCCACCCTGGGACGGATGGGAGCGCTCGGCGCCCACTCCGCCGTGGCCGACATCATGGGAGTGAAGCTCTCCGGTTTCCTCGCGTGGCTCGTCTGGCGCATGATTTACCTCATGAAGATTCCTGGGATCGACCGCAAGGTCCGGGTCGCCATGGGGTGGCTGCTCGACCTCGTGCTCCCGTCGGACATCGTCCAGCTCAAGACCGCCCGGCCGGCCGCGGTCAGCCGCCAACACTTCGAGTCCGGCCAGGTGATCTTCAAGGAAGGGGACGTGGGGGATCTCGTATACGCTATCGTCAACGGTGAGGTGGAGGTTCTCAGGGAGGAGCCCGGAGGCCCCCCGGGGGTGCTCGCCAAGTTGGGTCCCGGTCAATGGTTTGGAGAGATGGCCCTGGTCAGTCGTGTGCCCCGAAACGCGACGCTGCGGGCCCTGACGCCGCTCGACCTGCTGACGCTGGATCGGGAGGGATTCAACGCTCTCTTCACTCACGTCCGGCCCATCCACGAGTTCTTTTCCGAACTGATCCACGAGCGCGGCCACGTCTCGAGCTAGCGGACCCCGGGTCTCTCATGCAAGTCCGAAGCTCACGCTCGACCGCCGGAGGGAGATGTATGAAAGGCCCCGCTGAGGTCCGGTCCGGCCGTCGCTTGGGCCCTGTGCTCCTTCAGGTGCAGCCGGCTTCCGTGTTCGTCGGCCACGAGATCACGAGCTACGAGGAGTGGGGCCGGGAAATCACCATCGGCTTGAGCATTCTGATCCTGGTCGTTCTCGTCGCGACCCTCGTCTTTCGGCGAAGGCGCCTCCTGGGGCCCACCGCCAAATGGCTATTTCTGCTCGGCATCGTCGTTCTTCCCGGGTTCGTCTCGATCGCGGGCGGCTTCACGGTCTTCAGGATGGCGGAGCGGGCGGAGTTCTGCGGCTCCTGCCATCCGGTGATGGATCCGTACATCAACGATCTCCTTGACCCCAAGAGCCAGACGCTGGCCGCCGTCCATAACGTCAACCGATTCATTCCGGAAGGGCAGTGCTATGCCTGCCACGTGACCTACGGGGTCCACGGGACGTTCAAAGGAAAGCGGAACGGGATGAGCCACGTGTGGAAGTTCTATACCAACACGTGGACGCTCCCCATCAAGCTGTATGAGGAATACGCGAACTTCAACTGTGTTCACTGCCATGCCGGGGGAAAGAAGTTCGAGGAGGACCAAGTTCACGCGGGCCTGGCCGACGAGCTCAAGTCGGGACAGACCTCCTGCGTGAGCTGCCACACACCTGCCCATCCCCCTCAGCCCGCAAAGCGCGCCAGCGCCGGGAAGAGAGGATGAGCCCGATCATGACCACCTTCCGAGCCTTCGACGACGAGAAGAAACAGGCGCTCCTGTTCGTCGCTGCGGCCCTCGCCGCCGTCTACGCCCTCATCACCATCGCTTCGATGGTCAAGCTGACTGCGCTCACGATGCTTCTCTTCATGGGCGCCCAACTGCTGCTCCTCGTGGCGACGCTCTGCTACATCGTGGTCATCATCATCACGCGGGAGAGCGTCGCCCGACAGCACT
>OBEQ012695367.1_pt1 | contig 15777 bp, 14 predicted proteins | sample 1670901 | NCBI WGS metagenome assembly OBEQ01 (sample SAMEA104232315, study PRJEB22302) | groundwater metagenome | biome: forest; feature: aquifer; material: groundwater | place: USA | collected 2011-08-07 | depth 5.4 m | reverse complement strand
TAAACAATCCGATACCAATCCTGCAATGATGCTTGGTCATCTTGAATGTGCTCAAGGACATCGCAGGCCACAGCCAGCCTGAAACTATTTTCAGGCCAGGGAAAGGGGTGATCAGCCTCAACTAGGTCAACCGTAATATTAAGCCGCCTCGCAAAAGCAACGGCCTCGTTCGAGGTGTCGACGTTCGTGACTGAACCAAAACGTTCCAGCGTCGACACCATCCCGCCAGTGCCGCTACCAATATTCAGGATCTTTGTCGACGCCGGATTGAGATTGAGCAGTTGCAGCTGTTGCGCGACGATGCGTTTACGACCCACAAACCACCAGTATGAATTTTCCAATGCATACATCGCCTGGTATTCGTTCTTGCGCATAGCCTGACCAATATTGATCCGCTTCGGGACGACGAGTCACCGATCGGAGCGGTGATCATGAATAATATTCTTCATCTAGTATATCATATCTTCAGGCTCGGCTGGTGTTAGGCTTCCTCAACCCACTGTCCTTCTACTAGCCGCCGGGCTAAAATAGTCCCAGCGGCGGACGATACTGTAGCGCTTCAGCAATGTGGTTGGTGGTGATTGTTTCGGCGCTGGCTAAATCAGCAATCGTCCGGCTGACTCGCATCAAGCGGTGATAGGCGCGCATGGAGAATTGCAATCGTTCCATCGCTTGACCCAGTAGTTTCTGCTCGGCCTCACCCAGCGGGCAGGCGGCCACTAAATCAACGCCGCGTAATTGACTATTCGTTAGCCGCGGATCACGGCTGCGATGTGTTTGTCGTTGACGGGCAGTGGCAATACTTAGTCGCGGATCATCGACTGACGTGGTTGGACTAGCTTCAGCGGCGGCTACTCGCGGCACGGCTACAAAGAGATCGAATCGGTCGAGCACCGGTCCGCTGATGCGTTGTTGGTAGCGCCGAATCTGCGTTGGTGCGCAATGGCATGGACGCTGGCGATCGTGTAAGTAGCCGCAGGGGCAAGGATTCATGGCCGCCACTAACATTCCGGCGGCCGGAAATTGCGATGTCCCGGCCACGCGGCTAACCGTAATCACGCCATCCTCCAGCGGTTGCCGCAGGGCTTCGATATGGTCACGCGAAAACTCGGCAAATTCGTCGAGAAATAAAATCCCATGGTGGGCTAACGACAACTCGCCCGGTTTTGGCACGCGACCGCCGCCCACCAAGGCCGCCACCGATGAGGTGTGGTGCGGTTGACGGAATGGCCGCTCGGCAATCAGTGCCTGCCCGGAGCGGAGATGACCGCCGACACTATGAATCCGCGTCACCATCAACGCTTCCTGTTCGCTCATCGGCGGCAACAGTTCACGCAGTCCGCGAGCCAGCATCGTCTTGCCCGATCCCGGCGGACCCATCAACAGGACATTGTGCCCGCCAGCCGCGGCGATGGTCATGGCTCGCTTGGCACCGGTCTGACCTTGGATGGTTGGCCATATTGACCAGGGCGGCGCCACGACATTAATTTTCGATTGTTCGTCGTGCTTTGGCCAGGCGTCACCGGTCAGAGCTAGATTCATGACCTGCTCTAAACTTTCAACCGGAATAATTTCCACGCCAGAAATCAACGCTGCTTCGGCTGCGTTTTCTTTGGGTACGAATAGTTTTTTCTTTAAACGCTTCGCTAAATCGGCAATCGCGACAATGCCGTTCGTCGGCCGAACATGACCGGCCAGATTGAGTTCCCCGATCAGTAAACTATTGATGAAAATATCAGGAATTTGCCCGGTCGTGATGAGCAAGGCCACCGCCACCGGTAAATCAAACCCCGAGCCTTCTTTCCGCCATTCGGCCGGCGACAAACTCATCGTGACCCGCGTGGCCGGGAACCAACCACCGCTGTTTTTGACGGCCGATCGAATGCGTTCCCGCGCCTCTTGAATTGATGCGTCCGGTAGACCGACCACTGTTACTCGTGGTAATCCGGCATGAACGTCAACTTCAACCGTGATGGGGCGGGCATCGAGGCCGTAGAGAGCGGCGCTAGTGGTTGTACCTGGCACGAGATTAAGTAAAAATAACCGCACATTCTGTGCAGTGCCAAGTCACTGAGTTGATAGTAGAACGCTATCGTTATTTTGTCAACACCCGTTGTTACTACACTGTGTAGTAGGTAGCGCTCGGTGCTTTCTTTACTGAGCGCACACTAGAAAGTGTGCGCTCTACCTGACGGTCGAGCCTCCACCCCGTCACCCTGAGCCCTAAGGATGGCAACGTCCCTCGAATAACCATGCGAGGGGTCTCCTCATTACCCAGGCGACTCTTTAGCGAACAGACATTACTCCAGAAAACAACGGGATGGATGTGGTTCAACCAACTATGTCAGCTGAACGCAACCGCGGCCGTAAAAAAATAATTATCACTAACCCCACCCCAATCATTACATCGGCCAGATTAAACACCGGCCACCACCGTCCCAGATACATCAAGTCGATGACGAAACCGTGCATGATGCGGTCATACAAATTACTTCCGGCACCGGTCAGAATCAGAAAACATCCAAACGCCCCGATGAAATTTCCCTGCTGGAGCATGCGACGAGTGATGTAGAGCACAATCACCATCGCCGCGATCATCAACCAGATAGCCACGATATTCGGCGCTGGCCAACTAAAGACTAAGGCGTCATTTTTGAATACAACAAATCGCGCCAAACCAAAATCGTGCGTTACTCCGCGCAGTGCTAAAACTTTTAACCATCGGTCAGCGGCCAACAGCCCACTGCAAGTGAAGAAAACAACAAGCCACTGCATAGGTACAGTCTAGCATAGTATTTTTTGGATGCGATAAAGGCCTGTCGGATGCCGATATAATTGTGATTAAATGGGCCAAACAGGCCTTGTAGAAGATAGGCCAGCGACCTGGCGTACATACTGCGTTCGAATCTTCCAAACGCAAAATGTACACCAGTAAGCATGATACCGTTTCTTCGGTGCTCTATGAATACCGAGATGTCGAAGAGCGTTGCTCGACCGTCCTCATGGTCCGATCCCGGCCGATGTTACTCGTTACCAGAATGAACCTTTGTTTTATTTTGAAACGGTGCTCGGTCACCTATCGGATAGTCGAGACAGTTGCAGAACCATTCACATCCTTAGCTACTTAAATCTTTAATCTTACAACTCGGAATGGTTACACTACTATCTTGACTATTAAACTAATATGTTGTCAAAACATTAACTTTTATCAGTATAGCGCAAAATACAACTTTTGTCAAGTATGGGTCTAAAAATCAATAATTTTACCTAACCTTAGCTCTTTTCTGACCTTTTCTCTTTTCACTTTTCCTTATGAGCTTCTTGGGGGTAACCTTGTTTTTTATGCCCAGCCTGTCCCCATTGTAATCTTTCTGGCTAACCTTAGCCCCGTTAGAGGTCCGCCTTGTACCTTGGGTTATTTGTTTGACTCTTTCTGACCCCATCTTCCGGTTTTTACCTCTAACGGGGTTAGCCAAAAAGTTCATTATTTGTTTCAGCGTACCTTGTGGGGTGTGCTTTGTTGTGTCGATGACCAGGTGGTAATGCTTCGGTAAGTAGATATTGAGCTTATAGTACTTGCGATATCGACGAGTGTCTGAGGCCATCCGACCGCGTAAACCATGCTCAAGCTCTTTGACGGTGTGGTAATGATGACTAGCCTCAAACAGTCGAACGTGAGCCTTATCGTGAAAAATTCGACGAGCAGCTTCGCTCAGATCTGCTTTGAGAAATATTTTTACTGAGCGCGGAATGAAGTGGAACGACGTCCGTCCTTCGACTACCAAGTTGTCAGCTCGTTGGCCAAGTTTTTCCTGCCAGGAATCAATGTCGCGATCAGTAAAGGCTTTTGATTCACCAAGCACATTAAATTCTTGTAATGTCATGCCACGCTCAATGGCCATCTCGCGGCGCATACCGCCGATGGAGTAATACCGATACTTAAGTTTTTTAGCCAACATTTTCCCGACCGTGCCTTTGCCTGAGCCTGGAGTGCCGGAGATGGTGATGATCATGGGTTAGAGTATACAGGAAAAAAACTTACTTTGCCAAAGCCCCCTCTAGGTGGGTCATGTGGTGGATGATTTTAGGGAACTATATACAAAGCAACCCTTCAGTATAATAACTCAGCTATTTCTTATAGATATGTTATACTGTGGTTGATAATATTTCCTGCCTAGTATATATAACTACATGGCTAACAATACAAAGCCTAATTTACCACCAGAGACTCTTAGAATCCCTCCGGTTCGGATAACATTATTCCGAAGTTTAGTAACTCCGCCATTGGTTATCTCAGATAGATTTCTGTGGGCATGTGAACTCTTGGCCTTGATAGCACTCGCCGTACTCTTGATAGTCGGCTTGGTTAGCGTGTTACCCGATTTATCGAACCCTAGTTCATGGGCCGGCCTAAGCTTGTTTGGCTTGGCCGGGGTATTCGGTTGTACCTTAATCCAAGCCAGTATGGTACGTTCTATTCGAGAGGGTTCCCCAAAACTATCCTACATGCTTGGCTTAAGAGCGCTATTTCTCACAGTTGTAGCATTCATTGTATTTTTTTCTATTACTACCGATCCTTCACGAAGCCCATCATCGTTGAATCTCTTTGCGGATCCGGGCCCTTATGGTGTCGCCGTGCTGGCTATATTTTGGATAGTGGAGTGGGTGTTTTACCGACGTTTTCATCCATCCGAAAAAATGCTCTCCGAGTAGTTAGATACTTTTCAAAGGGTCACTCAATTGAGTGACCCTTTGGCTTCTCTACAACCTAGAATTTGGTCCCGCTATCATACGTCCCCCCGCCTTGTTGCGGTGGACGCGGAGCAGGCGGACGACGATCATCGAAACGTCGTGGCGCGCCGCGATCAAAGCCAGCGTGGGGAGCTCGTGGTGAACGCGGTCGTTCAGCGTCGCCACTGTAATTCGGATCAAGCGCTTTCATCGACAAACTGACCTTACCGCGAACAGCATCAACTTCCATGACTTTTACTTTGACCTTGTCGCCGATTTTCAGCACGTCGGAAACATTGACCACATGATTCATCGAGATATTCGAGACATGAACCATGCCATCCTTGCCCGGCAGGACTTCGACGATGGCGCCAATTTCATTCCCGCGTATGCGGTCTTTAATAATGTCAGTCACGACACCGTCGTAGATTTCGCCAACCACCAAATCTTTGACTAGGTTTTCAATCCAGCCCTTCGCCTTGTTGGCCATGTCCGCGTTGGTCGACGTGATGTAGACCTGACCGTCGTCTTCCAGGTCGATTTTGATCACATCGGCTCCGCCGCATTCATCAATAATCTTATTGATCGTTTCGCCACCCTTACCGATAACTTCGCGGATTTTCTCCGGATCAATTTTGATAGTGATAATGCGCGGTGCGTACTGCGACAGTTCCTTGCGCGGTTCGGCAATAGACTTGGCCATGACTTCCAAGATTTGTAGCCGAGCTTTTTTTGCACCGGCTAAGGCATCTTTGGAAACACTGACTGGGATTCCACCGAGTTTAATGTCCAGCTGGATTGCCGTAATACCTTTGGTGGTGCCGGCGACTTTATAGTCCATGTCACCGGCGTGATCTTCGATGCCTTGAATGTCGGTTAAGACTTTGTACTTCTTTGTCTTCAGGTCAGTAATCAGACCCATCGCGATACCGGCCACCGGTGCTTTGATTGGTACACCGGCGTCCATCAAACTCAGTGTTGAACCGCAGATTGAGGCTTGCGAGCTGGAGCCGTTTGAAGATAAGACTTCTGACACCACCCGAATGGTGTAGGGGAATTCTTCTTTGGCCGGAATAACTGGGAGCATTGCTTTCTCCGCTAAGGCGCCATGCCCAATTTCTCGTCGGCCAGGGCCGCGCATCGGTTTCGTTTCGCCGGTGGAAAAGGCCGGAAAGTTGTAGTGATGCATGTAACGCTTCTTGCCGGTTATCTCCATGCCGTCCAGTGTTTGCTCATCGCCGGGGGAACCTAATGTGACGAGCGACAGGACCTGCGTTTCACCGCGTTGGAATAAACCTGAGCCATGGGTGCGCGGGATCATGCCGACCAGGGCTGAGAGCGGACGGACTTCATCGAGTTTTCGTCCATCCACCCGAATTTCTTCTTCCAGCACCATCTTGCGGGCTTCTTCATCCAATTCTAATTCAAGAATGTGCCGCGCTTCGGTGCGTTGATCTTTGGAGACGTCATTGTCAACCTTCATCTGCTCATCAAGATCCGTCGTCAGTTTCAAGATTGCTTCTTCGCGGGCTAGTTTATTCGACTGCTTCCAAATAGCGCGAAGTTTTCCGGCGGCGAAGGCTACAACCTTGGTTTTCAGTTTTTCATGAGCCGCTTGATCTTCCGGCGTCAGGACAGTTGTGTCGGCCTTGATTTTTTCCTGACCCAGAGCTTTTTGGACTTCGTTGATCAGATCAATGACTTTCCGTGAATGCTTGTGGGCGAATTCCAACCCGTCGAGCATTGATTGTTCATCAACTTCATTGCCTGAGGCTTCAATCATGACATGTTCGTCTTTGGTGGCGGCCAGAATAATTTCCAAATCGCTCATGGCCCGGGCTTCACAGGTTGGATTCAACACCCATTCGCCGCCAACGCGGCCGACGCGAACCGCGCCGATCGGACCGGTCCAAGGAATGTTGGACATGTGCAAAGCGGCTGAAGCGCCGATCATGCCTAAGATATCAGCGTCGTTTTCTTGATCCCATGACAGGACGGTGATGACCACCTGAATGTCATTACGCATCCGATCATCAAACAGCGGACGAATTGAACGATCAACCACCCGCGAGGTCAAAATCGCGTCGTCGCTGGCTCGGCCTTCGCGTTTCATGAAGCGCGAGCTCTTAATTTTACCGGCCGCATACAAACGCTCTTCGTAATCGACCATCAATGGGAAAAAATCAATCCCTTCGCGTTGGGTCTTGCTCATAGTGGCGGTGGCTAAGACTAGCGTATCGCCATAACGCACGGTTACAGCCGCACCGGCTTGCCCGGCCATCAAGCCCGTGCCTATTTCTAACTTCTTGCCGCCAATCTCGGCGGTAAAGGTCTTCGGTTCCATAATACTTTCCTTCCCGTGACCGCCAGACTTTAGACCAGGAAACACTACTACAGTGCTAGGGTCTACGTGTCTAACGATCACGTATGAATTATTTGATAATTAATCGTGAATTGATGTTTTGCCTGCTTGCCCCGCTTCAGACTCCGAACGTAGTCAGGAGGCTGTAGCGGGGTCCGATGGCCATCAGATGATAATAATGAATTGTTAGTAAGTACTAATGACTACGTAAAGTTAGTTTCGAGTGGTTTGAGATCATCGTCCGTGACTGTTTCACCGGCCATGTCTTTATGAGCAAATTGCCGCGCCAGATCAACATCATGTTTGAGCTGTTCTTTGGTGACACTGCCACGAGTCATCGAGTTGCTTAATGTCTTGAGAATCTCTTGTCGTTCCATGTATTGCACCTTCCGTGCTTTTGGATTGAGAACCAAGAAGAAATCTTCAAGTGAGTACTTTACCGGCGCACCCTCTTCTTGCGTCAGTCGTTCCACCAACAATCCACGATAACTCCAGTCAAGATTATTTCGTCCGGCTTTTTTCAGTTGGGTCAGTTGGCCTGGCGATAGTTCGTTCCGCAGTTTTTTGGTAGCAGTGGATACTACTCGTTCGTAGGCGCGAAATACCGCTTGCACCATGTCCTTGGTAATTTCATGGCCACCTTCAACCGCTTGGCGTAATTCTTGTACGGCTGAACTTTCTTTGAGTTCTCGATGAACTTCTTGCATGTACGTGCGGAAGGCTTCAGTATCACTCGGATATTCCTGTTCGTAGGTTCGCTCCCACATCTCTGGTTGGCCAATTCCCTGTTCCGCTTCGGCAAACATCTGGTGAATTGCCGCGCCGATAGAATACGGTTCAAAACGACTCACGTCGGCTACTTGTGGTGACATTTCCTGCGCCGTGTACAGCTCAACCACCGGATAGATCGGTGGAAGCTCTTGGGGAGGATAGGTTGCGGTCGAATCCATCTTACTCGCTTTCGTCGGGCGTGGTAACTGACGCGGGTGCTTCATTATTCGGTTTCGGCGGGATGTAGCGACTGTCGCGCGGCTGTAAGAATCGCGGACGTGGTATGGCCACGCGTGACTGCGCTCGCATTGGTAACAAATATTTCTTCTTATCGCCCGACAGATCGATGAAATTGTCCGAAACCTCACGAAGTTTCAACGACGTTGACTCCTGAAAGGCCATGACCTCAACGCGACACCCCTTAGCCTCTTGCAAATAGCGCACCAGCGGAATGTAATCGCCATCGCCGGCCACTAAAACAATCGTATCCAGACGATCGGCGAGTTTAATGGCATCGACCGTAATGCCAACATCCCAATCGCCCTTCTTCGCCCCGCCGGCAAAGACCTGCAAATCTTTCATCTTTAATTCGAAGCCTTGTTTATCGAGGGCATCAAAAAACTTCTGTTCATCCGGAGAATCAGCTTTGATCACGTAAGCTAAGGCTCGGACAAGTTGCCGTTCACCGACCGCATCCTCCAGAATTTTTCCGAAGTTGACGCGCGAGCCATGAATATTCTTGGCTGAATAGTACATGTTGGCCACGTCGACCAGGACACCAATGCGTTGTTCTGATATCTTCATCCCGTTAGCCCCGTTAGAGGTAAGATTTGGTAACAAGCTTCAATGCCTGACCAAGAAAAGACCCCGTGGACAAGATTAACCTCTAACGGGGTTAGAGTTTTACTGGGTGAGACTTCGTGCATGAGGTTGAAATTAGATAAATGGTGGTGTTCGCTCTAATGTATTGATTAAACTTTCAGTTTTAATTTCTTGACCACTTCCTCGAAACTGGCCAGATTATCCTTCTGCAAGAAACGCAAAAGTCGACGGCGTTGACCGACCTTCTTCAGCAACCCGCGGCGCGAGGAAAAATCTTTCTTGTGCGTCTTGAGGTGGCCGGTCAGTTGTTCGATTTCCGCCGTCAGGATGGCGATCTGGACTTCCGATGAACCAGTATCCGATTCGTGGACCTTGTATTTCTTGATGATCTTATCCTTGTCGTCTTTAGCGAGCGGCATGGCCGTTCCTTTCTATATGGCGTGAACCGAGAAAAACCATGGGGGTAGCCCCTTCAGATTGGCCTTTCCAAGTAGACGTCGAGAGTTACTAAGCGAGGAGAGTATACCAGAACGACTCTAGTACGTCAATGCTTGAGTTTTTTCTTTTCTACCCTTTTCAGTTGCTTAATGTCTTTCTGAACATCTTTGATGTGTTTTTCACTAGGTAAATTTTCCGGCGTTGTTCCGCCTATTTCTTTAATTGTTTGTCGGACTTTCCCGCCGACCATAAAATGGGTGTGCGAAGCGGCTCGTTCGTCTTGCGTGTTGTCCTTCTTCAGCTTTTCATCAGTCTGGGTAATCCGAAAAAGGTTGGCGGCTAATTCAGTTGATCCGGCTCGGTCGAGTAACTCTCCCTTCTTTATCCCCTTTTCCCTTTCCACATCTGATAATGATGCTCCATACAATCCTCTATATCCGGCGTCATTGAATAAGCCAAAATGTTTTACGCCTGCTGAACGGGCTGTTTTGAAAAGCTGTTTATTATGATCAGCGACTTCATCTCGAATAAAAACTCGCTTTTCATTATCAGGTAATTGCTCAAAAACCTCTTGCCGCCTGGTTTGAATGGCAAAATATGTTTGGGCAAGGGCAATTTCCTTTTTACTAGAGTCACCGTTTTGGGCGATTAAATAGCAGGCGTAACGATCGAGTTTGTAGTCAGTAACTTCCCGTTCACTGCCTGAACCAATTTCGACCATTTTACTGAACCTAGTAAAATGGTTATCCACATCCTGGCCACTGTTTATACAAGACCGTGCTGCGCGGGCGATTACTTCTTCTGAATTTTGCCATTTTTCATAACCCAAAATTGGAAGTAATTCGCGGGCTTCCCAATATTCAATGCCGCTTTCATCAACTTTTTTGATACTTTCGAAGTTGGGGTGGGGTGCTAAAACCTTGTTGCTCATAATATATAGCTGTCTTATTGTACATATATGATAACCGAAGAAAAACCGAATGTCAAGGCCCTGAAAAAATAATGAGGTTGCCCCATACTACTGACACTAAACGTAGATCGGATATTTCGCATGTCCGGTCATTTTTTTTCAATCAACCTACACTGTGTGGAACCGAGATACTAATGGCTCTTCCAGTATACCCACGCTCAAAAGTTTGAGAGGGTACAAATCGGCCAATCCAGTTTTGCTCAGAAATTTTTGAAGTGTGGTGGATGTAAAAACCAACTACCTTGTTTTCTACTTTTCGATAGCCGACAACTACCGCCAAATGCCCGCCGTACTTTTTCCAAAAGAGCACTTTTTCTATTACTGTTTTGGTCGGATCAAAAGCCCACTTAATGGAAATGATTGGGATTGCCTGTTGATCGATAGCCGAAACGATATCACTTGCTTTCATGACTCTTCGCTCAGCTTTGAGACCAATGCTTGTTGCAAGGCGAACAAGTCCCTCGTGACTCCAACCAGTTTGGTCAGTATAGGCGCTAATTTTTTTTCCTTGGCGAATCAAGTCAATCAATGAAAACTGCCGGTGTAAAAAATATTCAGCTGTCATTTGCAAACACAACACACCGCAACTTGACCGTTGCCAATACTCTGCATCATCGTAACTGGTAAAACCTAAAGCTTGCCAGTTGTCGAGATCCCAATGTTGGGAATGAAACGGCACTTTTTGTATTACGTCATTCATGTTTTTGATGTAACTTCTTTTACCCATCCCATTAGTACCTCCCCGAAATCACGCCCCGATGCTCGAATAGGCATTGGCAATAAGACCGTCATACCAGGAATAGTATTAACTTCGAGAAACCAAATTTTTCCGCTTGCGTCGACGATGTAATCGCTGCGGGTGACATGCCTGGCACCAATGACGTGGTGAACCTTCCGGGCGATTTGTTGCAGTTGGTGTGACAAGTCAGTTGAGATATCGGCTGGACACTTTTCATCGGCTAAACCTGGTTCATACTTACTCTGATAATCAAAAAATTCATGTTTCGATTCGATTGAAATAACTGGTAAGGCTTCAGTTATTCCGTCGACATCAATCACCGCTACTGAAAACTCTCTGCCAGGAATGTAGTCTTCGACGATAATTTCTTTCGACCACTTTGAGGCCTGAAGAATGCCGCGAGCAATTTCATTTTGATTATGGGCAATGGAAATTCCGACTGAGCTTCCGCCGTCAACGGGCTTGATCACGACAGTATGTGTCCAGTGTTGTACTACTGTCGAAGAAATGGTTAAACTTTTCGGAACCTGGATACCAGCCGTCGCCACAATGGCATTGGTTTTGACTTTATCGATGGCCAATGCCTGGGCAGTGATGCCAGAGAAAATATATGGCATCCCTAGCGTCTCAAGAAAACCTTGGATTGTTCCGTCCTCACCACCCCGACCGTGAAATACCGGAATGGCACAATTAAATTCTTTTCGACGGGCTAAAAAATCATCGATTTCGTAAGGAACATCGAACACCGCGACCTCCGAATGCTTTTGAATAGCTTTTCGAACACTTTCAGATGAGCTTTTTGCCACCTCGCGCTCACTGCTGACCCCTCCGGTGAGAATGGCTATATTGTATTTCATAGAAACTCCATATTACCACACCCTTGCCACCCCACTCCAAGCGTCGTACAATGTAGCCATGCCTAACGGTAAACAACAGAACGAGCTACAGATGTGGAAGAATCGGTTTTTGACGTACATCGAAGTCGAAAAAAATAAGAGCCTCCTGACCCGCCGGAATTACGATTTTTATTTGACACGGTTTATTGAAATATCAAAACTAACAAAGCCGAGTCAAATTACCCTCGATGACGTTCGTGACTTTCGACTATGGCTGAATCGCCAGACAAATCAGCGCGGTCAACCGTTAAAAAAATCAACCCAAAATTATCACTTGATTGCCTTGCGTTCTTTTTTGAAGTACATGGCGCGGAATGATGTCCAGACCATGGCCGCGGAAAAAATAGAGCTAGCCAAAACGAGCGAGCGCCAAGTCAGTTTTCTTGAGGGCGATGATCTGGATCGTTTTTTGAGCGCACCGTTAGCCGGTGAACATCGGGATTTAATGGCCTATCGCGATAAAGCTATTCTTGAATTATTGTTTTCCACCGGATTGCGTGTTTCGGAATTAGCGAATCTCAAACGCGATAGCATCAATTTGAATAAAGATGAATTTACAGTTCGCGGGAAAGGCGATAAACTAAGGATTGTTTTTATTTCTCCGGCGGCGAAACTGTGGTTAAAAGAATATCTTGGTCGCCGCAAAGACACCGAACCATATTTATTTGTCCGCCAAGATCGCGCCGGTCGGCGGAGCACTGACATCCATCCATTGACGCCGCGCTCGATTCAGCGCCTGGTCGATCACTACGCTCGCGCGGCCGGAATTACGAAGCACATCACGCCGCATACCTTGCGTCACTCGTACGCTACTGACCTGTTGATGAACGGTGCTGATATTCGGAGCGTCCAGGCGATGCTCGGTCATGCTTCGATTCAAACGACGCAGATTTATACCCACATTACCAATCCCCGATTACGCGAAATCTATAGTAAACATCACGGAAAGAAGCGTAAATCATGATGTACTTTTATCCAGCACCACAATGGCTAGTTCAAAGTTCAATCAAAAAGAATTGTTTAGGCTAAGAATATGATTATACGAATACCTATAGTATTCCATTGTGGTGCTGGGTATACGCACATTACTAATCCCAGACTTCGGGAAATATACGCAAAACACCATGGGAAGAAGCGTCATAGTTAAACTTGTGTCACGTGATCTCGCCGCGCGAGATTTTGCGTGGTATATTACGAACCCGAGGTTACGAGAGATATATGCGAAACATCATGGGAAAAAAGACACTAGTAAGTAAGGGGTAGGGTTTGCCACGTGATCCCGCCATCAGCGGGATTTTACGTGACGAATCCGCGCTTACGCGAAATATACGCAAAGCACCATGGGAAGAAGCGGCACAACTAGTTTTTCTCTGTCGCCGGAACGTTATGGGTTCTTTTTTTCGTACCTCCCCATCAACTCTGCCTGCCCAAGAATATGCCCGTTCATTGTTTGTAGTAGCTCGCCCTTAGCGACAGTTGATTCGATCGTCAGCTCGCAATCAAGCGCGTACAACCGAAAAAAGTAACGGTGTGAGCCGTGCGGCGGGCATGGACCGCGGTAACCAATTTGTCCGGCGGTGTTTAACCCGGTCACCCCGGCTGGTTCGCTGTGTTCAGGAATTTCTGTCACGGTCGGCGGAATATTCCAGACCATCCAATGGACAAATAATCCATCGGGGCGTAAATTTCGCGGCCCGTCCGGATCTTCCATGATTAGGACGAAACTTTTGGTGCCGACCGGAACATCAGCCCAGGCCAGGGGCGGATTGATGTTCTCGCCTTCGCATGAATAGACCAGCGGGATACTGGCGCTATCGGCAAAGGCGGTGCTGGTGAGTTGCATATAATTTCCCTTTGCCTACAGACTACCATGTGTACCAGGAAAGCTCAATATTGACCTACGTAGTCAACCCCTCAAACTGTCGAATCTCAGCCAACGATTTTGTGTTTAGGATTTGCTCTGGTTTGATCCCGCTGTTTAACAAATGACGAACCACGCGAATGAAGCGGGCGACTTGGGGACGAACATAGCGTGGAAGTTCCATCATCCCCTTATTCTGCCAATCATCCAAATCTTGGTCCATGGTAGCGGCACTAAATCCACGCCCATCACTCTCTTGACGCCCCAGTTTCGCCGGAGTTTCCCCAGCTTCACGCTCACGATCACGCAACCAATCACCGAAATGTAAATCGGTATCAACGTAAATCATCGCCTCGTGCTCTTTGATTAACTCCAAGAATTCCGGATCTAGGAGTGGTATGCGTTCGGTCATGGCCTGCCCTGATTGCTTGGCACTCTTTGGTCGCCACCAATAATAATCGTTCAACGAGATTTCGAGCGGAATATGGCGTGACGAAAATGCTTCGACCACTCGTGATTTTTGATCGCGAGTCATCGTTTGCCTAGCCTCGGTTCGACTCAGTGGATGTCCGGCTAAAACTATTGGATGGTGCGGATTAGTATCACGAACATCAGCCGCGATCTCAGCCATTCGTTCATAGACCTGCGTTAATCGTTCTGGATCACCTGGCTTCGTTGCATCTCCCTGATGACCCGCAATTTCTTTCAGCAGTGAATTTGTATCGGGGTGAATGGAATAGACTAAATAATCGACGTCCAATCCGCTCATTGTTTCCGTCGGTGTCAACTGCTCGACCACTAATTTTCCATCAGCATCAAGCTTGGCGGTCAAATCAACTTCTGCACCACCGATGACCTCTTTGTGTTCGTGACTTTGCTCTCGGGTCTGCGTGGTGGAAGCTTCGACGTCCTCCGGCGTGTGGTATTCAAGTTTACGTAATCGCTCTAGTACTTCGGCTAGATAGTTATCCGCCGACCCACCGCGTTCCTGAGCGACGAGTTCCGCTTCCTTTTGAATACGCTGTGGCGATAGCACCCGTTCTTCCGGATAGGCTTTTTGCATGTGCTGTAAGGTGCCGTGATAATCCATGTTCCAAGTCTCGGTAAAAAACGAGACGACATCAACTGTTAATTCCGGCGTCCGTGGATCACGTACTGTTTCCTGCGGATGATTATGAAAAAATCCTTTCCAGTTGGCCTTAATAAATTCTACCGTTTTGTCCGCTGACCATTCGCGGGTTGGTTCGTGTTCCGGGGAAAGTCTTTCGTTCATAGTCCTAGTATACCAACAGTCCGAACATGATGAAAGGGTGCGGATAAAAAATCACGCCGCGGGAATGTATCCACACGGCGTGTACTGACAGAACGATCAGTTCGGCGACCTCTCTCGCTGGCGCGTGACCAGGGGGTCTTCTTGATATTCATCCTGCATTTCCTGAACCAGGGTACGCACCTCTTCGTCAGAATCAGTTTCTGTGATCTGACCGCCTAGGATGGCTGCACGGAGCAGATCCAGTTGATCCAATTCTGGGATGAAACTGCCAAAGAAGGACTCCACGGCCGAAGTGATTCCCGGGTCTTGTGAAGTCAAGACTGTGGAGAAGAACCGTTTCCGGAATGACCAGTCGGTTTCACCCTCTTCTGGCTGAAGGGAGTAGCAGGCAAGACGTTGTCGTAAGACACTGGCTTGGAAAAGTTCGTTCATGCTTTTTCCACAAGCAAGCTCGTGAAAACAAATTGCCAGATCACGCACTCGCTTGATCATGAACGGCAACTTGGCACTCGAAATAGTCAGGTCCTCAGTCGATAGGAATAATTCTCCCACTCGACCGTACATCAATTTGAGGTTAAGTCGTTTCTGTTTGAACTGCTCGACTGAAAGGCACACGGTGGATAGATGACCGTGCCGCGGTTGAAGCCAAGCAGCGATGGCAAATTCATCAACCCACGCCAGCTCTTCTGGAATTTGCCCACTGGCGAAGGGCGATAGCTCGAGCGCCGCTTGCACAATTGCCCGGGCATTCCCTGCGTCTGTTTCTCTGTCTTCGGCAGAAAAAACTATGAACCCCCCGGCCACAAGATTTGCCTGCATGAGCGGACCTCCGGTAATTGGAAGGACTTCTCGTTTGTTTATTAAGTTGTAAGGTGACTCAGCAGGGTAATCCTTTTCTTTGGGTTTGTCAAGCC
>OBEQ011437539.1_pt1 | contig 15777 bp, 28 predicted proteins | sample 1670901 | NCBI WGS metagenome assembly OBEQ01 (sample SAMEA104232315, study PRJEB22302) | groundwater metagenome | biome: forest; feature: aquifer; material: groundwater | place: USA | collected 2011-08-07 | depth 5.4 m | reverse complement strand
GAGAACCGCCGGTGCTTTCGGATATAAAACTGGAGCTACTCGAGCCCCTCATATTCGCGCACCGTGAGTTGCGAATTAATCTGCCGCATCGTTTCAAGCGCCACGGCGACCACAATCAGAAGCGACGTGCCGCTCACGTTCAACACGGCGACGCCGGTCACGGCTTGCATCAAAATCGGCAAGACCGCGATAAGCCCCAAGAAAATCGCTCCGAAGAACGTCACGCGCTTCACGAGCGAGCCGAAATATGATCCGGTCGCCTCCCCCGGCCGGATCCCCGGCACGAATCCCCCGCCCCGCTGGAGATTCTTGGAAATTTCCTCGGGATTAAAGGTGATCGCGGTATAGAAATAGGTAAATATAAAAACCAAAAGGAAATAGAAAATGCCGTACAAAAGCCGGTTATTGAGAAATGAAGTTGTCCACGTGTTAATCGCGAGGCCTGCCTTGACCGATGCGATCGAAACGATCTGCGCGAGAAATTGCGGAAAGAGCAAAACCGAAATCGCGAAAATCAAAGGGATCATCCCCGCTTGATTCACCTTGAGCGGCAAGTAGCTCGACACGCCGCCGTACATTTTCATTCCCCGCACACGCCGCGCGTAGGCGATCGGCACTTTCCGCTCCCCTTCATTCAGATACACGACGCCCGCGATGATGAGAATAAAGACCGCCACGAATCCGAGATAGGTGGGCAGGAGCGCCGGCGTGTATGAGAGAAGCGCGGACCGCACTGCCGTCGGCAAACTGCTCACGATACCCGCCAAAATGATGAGTGAAATTCCATTCCCGATTTTCTCCTCGCTGATCAACTCCCCGAGCCAGAGCGTGATCATGGAACCGGCGGTAATCGCGAGCACGTTCGTCACGAGGCCCACGAAATTCGGGCGGTCAATGACATTCTGCGCGATAAGGAGCGTGAGAAATCCGTACGCCTGCAGGATCGCGAGTGGCACGGTCAAGATTCGCGAATATTGGTTGAATTTCGCCTGTCCCCGCGCCCCTTCTTCGTAATAGAGCTGTTTGAATTTCGGGAAAATAATCGTGAGAAGCTGCATGATAATTGTCGAGGTGATGTAGGGGCCGACGCCGAGCATTGCGACGGAGAGCCGCGAGAGCCCGCCGCCGGAGAAAATATTCAAAAAGCCGAAGAGCTGGTTTGAATTGAAAAACGTCTGGAGCCGCGCGGCATCAACGCCGGGAATGGGAATCGCGGCAAGGAGCCGGAACGCAACCAAAAGCCCGATAACAGTCAGAATTTTCTTTCGGAGATCGGGGATTTTAAAGATTTGGAGGAACTTATTCATAAAAATATAATGCGAATGATACGAATGGCATGACGAATGCTGCGAATATTACGTATTCGTTGCATTCGCACGTTGATTCGCAGAATTCGCATTATGCAATGCTACACTCCCGCCGGATTTTTCGATTTCCACCTTCACGCTTTCTGAAGCCTTGATCCCTGAAAGCGCGATGGGTTTGGTTATTTTTCCTTTTCCGAGAATTTTTACCTCGCCGTGATAGCGTACGGGGAGAAGCCCTGCTTGCTTCAAAACGATTTGATTGACCGGAAGCGGAGATGCGCTGTTTGTGAGCGGCGCGAGCTTGCGCATGAGATCTCTGATCTGTATAATAAACGGCTTCGGGCTCGTCGGCTTATTCATAAACCCGCGGCGCTTCGGTAATTTGAGAATAAGGTCGCGCGAGGCCGGCCGGATGCGGCGGCCTGAACGCGATTTTTGCCCTTTCTGCCCGCGTCCGGAGGTCGTGCCTCGTTTCCCGCCGCGCCCGACGCGGGAGCGAGGCTTTTGGTTGTATGATTTTAATTCGTGAAGTTGCATGATATAAAATGTAAAATGCAAAGATTAAAATGGAAAATGATAGATTAAAGATAAAAGATTAACGATGTCATTTTTAATATTTTGCATTGTCATTTTGATTTTTGATATTTACACTTTCAATTTTTTCAAAGCTTCTATCGTCGCCAAAGCGTTTGTCAATTTATTCGGCGTCCGCCCGAGGCATTTCGCCGTCGCGTCTTTGATCCCCGCGAGCGCCAAAACCGACCGGACTGCCCCGCCGGCCTTCAGTCCATGCCCCGCCCGCGCGGGCTTCACGAGGACGTTCGCGGCGCTGTATTTCGCCATGACTTCGTGCGCGATGGTCCGCCCGTCGCGAAGTACAAGATGAAGCATATCCTTTTTCGCTTCTCCTTTCGCTTTGCCCACCGCGCTCTGGACGTCCAATCCTTTTGCAACGCCAACGCCGACCCGCCCCTTGAGGTCGCCGATGACGACTGTTGCCCGGAACCGGAACCGCTTTCCTCCCTTGACCACGCGCGTGACGCGGCGCATGTCAAGCACCTTTTCCTGAAATTCGTCTTTTTTAATATAGTGGTCTCTCATGCCAAGCTTTTAGCTTTTAGGTTTTAGGTTTTAATTACTAACAGCTAAAAGCTAACACCTACCAGCTTAAATAATAAGTCCGCCTTTTCGCGCCCCTTCCGCAACCGCCCGAACGCGGCCGTGATATTTATAATGCCCGCGGTCAAAAATCGCCTTCGTGATTCCGGCGGTGATCGCTTTTTTTGCGATGACCTCTCCCAGATGATGGGCCTCTGCCGTTTTCCCCTTTCCTTTCTCTTTAGCATCCGCGCCGCGGCTTGAGGCGGCAACGAGCGTTTTCCCGTGTTCATCGTCAATAAGCTGGGCGTACATCGAACGATTGCTCCGGAAGATCGACAAGCGTGGCCGCGCGGCAACGCCCGAAATTTTTGCCCGCGTCCTCCGGCTCCGGCGCGCTTTTACGTTTTGCATTTTCTTCCTGGAATTCATTTTTTTAGCGACTAGGCATTGCCACTCGCCACTGTGGCTAATTCCTATCTTACGCCGCCGCGGTCGCGGCCTTTTTCCCGACTTTGCGCCGGACCACCTCTCCGCGATACCGGATGCCTTTCCCTTTGTATGGTTCCGGCTTTTTTAAAGCCCGAATCTGGGAGGCAACGCGCCCGACTAGGTCCTTGCTTGTGCCTGAAACGGTAACCACGTTTTTTTCGACCGCGATCTGGATGCCCGGCGGGATGGGAAACCGAACGGGATGCACGTATCCCAACGATACCACGAGTGTACTCCCTTCGACGGCGGCACGATAGCCCACGCCCTCAATTTCCAATACCTTTGAAAATCCGCTGGTAATTCCCTCGATGGCGTTCCGGGTGAGCGACCACATCGTCCCCATATTCGCGCGGCTCTGCGTGTGGTTTCCTTCTTTTTCCACCTTAATGCCGTCCGCGGCGATAGCCACTCGGACGAAGGGAAGCAGAGGAAGGCGCTCTTCTCCTTTTGGACCCTTCACGGTAAGGGTGTCATCCATCTGGCTCACGGTGACGCCTTGCGGTATGGCGATTTGTTTTCGCGCGAGACGGGACATAATAAAAAATTTAAAATTGAAAAATCAAAGTGTAAAATGACAGATTAAAGTGTAAAAAATTTAACATTTCGCATTGTCATTTTCCTGCCTGCCGGCAGGCAGGGATTTTTGATTTTTACATTTTACATTCGCCCTTACCATACCTCAAACAGGTACTCGCCGCCGACCTTTTTCTTCCTCGCCTCGTTGCCGCTCATTATTCCCGATGACGTAGAAAGCACCGCGATGCCGTATCCTTGTTTTACGGATCGGAGATCCTGATGGTGCATATAGAGATGGCGGCTTGGCTTACTCATAATGCGAAAGTCCGTCATCGCCGGATCGCGCCCCGCATACTTGAGCTTGAGTTCCAGAAAACTTTTCTTGCCGATATTCCGTTTCTGGACGTCTTTCACATATCCCGCTTCGGCAAGAATTTTCGCGACCGCAAAATCAAACTTCGAGAATCTCGTCTGGAGCGATTCTTTTTTGGCCATTTGGGCGTTTTTAATTTGTGATAACAAGTCGTAATACATTTGCTTTGTTGAATATAATTTCTAATTTCGCTACAAAATACGAATTTTGTACGAATATACGAATTGACGGGAGCCGGATATTTTCGTACATTCGTACCTTTTTGTATTTCGCAGAAAATTCACCATGACGCTTTTTTAATTCCCGGAATTTCGGCTTTGGTCGCCATCTCGCGGAAGCAGATACGGCAGATCCCAAACTCGCGCATGTATCCCCGCCGGCGGCCGCACCGAAAACACCGCCGGATAATCCGCGTGGAATATTTCGGAATTTTTTTACTGCGGGCGACGACGGATGTCTTGGCCATGGTAATTAAGCGATGCAAAATCAATGCGAATCCATGCGAATGATGCGAAATTATTTTGGTGGTATTTTTTTATCGTTTCGCGTCATTCGCGTGGATTCGCAATTTGTTCGCATCGCGGTTATTTCTTAAGCGGCACGCCCAGCCGCCGGTACGTCTCAATCGCCGCGTCCCGATTCCTTTTTCGGGGCACGATGTTCACGCCAAGCGAGAACGTAAACGGCGATTCCTCGGGATTGATTTCCGGGAACACGAATTGTTCCCGAAACCCGATATTTAAAACGCCTTTCTCGTCAATAGCCGAAAGCGCTATTCCCGAAAAGTCGCGGACTCGAGGCAGTACAATTGTAATCAAACGTTCAAAAAAATCAAGCATTTTCCGCTTCCGGAGCGTCGCTTTGAGGCCGATGATCTGCCCCTCGCGGATCTTGAAGCCCGCGATTGATTTCCGCGATCGGCAGACCTCCGGTTTCTGGCCGGCAAGCGCCGCGAGGTCTCGGGTGATCTGTGCCAGCGCTTTTTCCTCGAAATTCGGCTGCTGGCTCGCCCGGCCGACGCCGGCGTTGATAACGACCTTCTCGAGAAAGTTTCTGATATCCTTATTCCTTCCGTTGTGTTTTGGTTGAGATGGTGTCATGGTAATAAATCAAAATGAAAAAATCAAAGTGTAAAATGACAGATTAAAATGTAAAAATTTTAACATTTTACATTGTCATTTTGATTTTTGATATTTGATATTTATATTTTCATGCGCCCGCTTGGCACTTCTTGCAATACCTGACTTTGGCGTTGCCCTCGAGGCGGTATCCGACTCGCGTCGGACGCTTGCAATTTTGGCATACAATCGCGGCATTTGACGCCGAGAGCGGACGCACCACGAGCACCGTCTCCCCTTTTTGCCCCTGCTTCTTGGGCCGCGCACGCTTTTTGTACCGGTTCACGCCCTCAACCGAAATTTTGTTTTCGTCCGGGAAAACGGCGAGAACGGCCGCCGTTTTCCCGCGGTCCTTGCCTCCAAGTATTTTTACGGTGTCGCCTTTTTTTATGTTCATTTTATTCCCCTACTAATATACTAATCAGTACAAATAGTACGAATAACGGATTAGTAAAATTAGCAATGATTAGTACATTAGTAGGATTCACACGATTTCTTCCGCCATCGTCATTAATTTTTCATGCCCCTGTTCCTTGAGCTCCCTCGGCAGGGGGCCGAAGACGCGCGTCGCTATGGGGATTTTTTTCGCGTCAATCAAAATCACCGCGTTTTCATCGAACCGGACATAGGAGCCGTCGCGGCGGCGCACGGCGTTTTTTGTCCGGACGACGAGCGCTTTGACCACGTCTTTTTTCTTAATCGGCTTCCGGGGTTCAGCCGCCTGCACTGACGCAACGATAACGTCCCCGATTCCCGCATAGTGATGGCGGCTTCCTCCTAAAATCCGAAAACAGCGGACGATCTTGGCCCCGCTATTGTCTGCGACTTTGAGTATGGAACGTTCCTGGATCATAATATTGTGCGATGCAAAATCAATGCGAATCCATGCGAATGATGCGAATTATTCCGACAATGTTTTTTCTCGTTTCGCGTCATTCGCGTGGATTCGCGATTTGTTCGCATCGCTTATAATTTCCCGACTATCTTCCACCTTTTCTCCTTCGACATTGGGCGGGTCTCTTCGATAATTACCTTGTCTCCCGTATGGTATTCGTCTTTCTCGTCGTGCGCCTTGAATGTCGATGTTGCTTTATAGTATTTCGCGTATTTCGGATGTTTTTTGAACAGCTCTACCGAAATGACGCGCGTCTTTTGCATGCGGTCAGAGGCGACCACGCCGATCAATGTTCTCTTTTTTGCCGCGTTTGTTTTCTCCATGATATGTTATGCCGCGCGGGGCTCCGTCCCCTTTTGCCCCTTGGCCCGCAGTGCCGTCTCTAATCGGGCGATGTCTTTCCGAAGCATTCGCATCTCCCGCACATTCTTTACTTTTCCGGCGGCAAGGTCAAGCCGGAGGATTCGCAGGCGCTCGCGGCCCGCGTGAAGCGCGAATTCGAGTTCAGATGCCGGTTTCGCCGGTAACGCGGTGATTTCAGTTCGTTTCATGGCGAGTGATAATTCTGGTTTTAAAGGGCAACTTATGCCCCGCGAGGCGCAGTGCTTCTTTCGCGATCTCGGGGCTTCCCGCTTCAAGCTCGAAGATAATCCGTCCCGGTTTTACCTGGAATACATAGTGGTCAACGGCCCCCTTGCCGCCGCCCATCGTGACTTCCGGCGGCCGCTTCGTGACGGGCTTGTCGGGAAACACGCGGATCCACAACCGCCCTTCGCGCTTGATGAAGTTCGTGATGGCGCGGCGCGCCGCTTCGATTTGGCGCGAATTGATCCGCGACGATTCGGTCGCTTTGAGGCCGTACTCCCCGAAACTCAGGGTTATCCCGCGCGTTTCAATTTGGCGGGAAAGGCCGCGGCCCTTATGCCATTTTCGATGTTTTACTTTTTTAGGAATCAACATAAGTTTTAGGTTTTAGCTTTTAGTGAAACGCAACGGTTAACGTCTAAAAGCTCATTTTCCCCTGAACACTTCTCCTTTATACAGCCAGACCTTTATGCCGATTGTGCCGTACGTCGTAAACGCGGTTGCCGTGCCGTAATCAATATCGGCGCGGAGCGTCTGGAGCGGCAGGGATCCTTTCTTCAGCGATTCGCGGGGCGCGATCTCAGCGCCGCCAAGCCGCCCGGAGAGAAGTACTTTCGCGCCGCGCACTTCCTTGTTCTGCATTACCTGCTCCACGTATTTTTTCATCGTCCATCGGAACGGCAACCGCTTTTCGAGATCCCACGCGATTTGCTGAGCGACATACGGCGCGGACGCCTGCGACCGCTTGAGCTCTTCCACGGTAACGCTCACATGCGCCGATCGCTTTTCTGATTTCTCTTTCGCCCGAACGCGCGCGATATTCTTCTCGATCAGTTTCGTCAAATCCTCGATACCCTTCCCGCCCTGGCCGATCACGAGCCCGGGCCGCGCGGCTTTGATGAGAATGCGCAGATTATTCGACGTCCGCTCGATTTCTATGCCCGCGATGCCAGCCAAGCCAATCCGTTTGCGGATCGCGTTCCGGATAATTTCGTCTTCCTCCAAAAATCGGGCGTACGGATATTTCACCGCCGAGGTGCCGCTCTTTGACGGGAAAAACCAGCGACTTCCCCACGTCTTCGTGTGGCCGATGCGCATTGAGATTGGATTGATTTTTTGTCCCATGGTAATAGCTTTTAGCTTTGAGCTTTTAGGTGTTAGCCGCCGGACATTCCGTCTAAAAGCTAAAACCTAACAGCTAAAAGCTTACACCGACTTTCTCCGGAACACCTTCCGCCAAAATCCCGGTTTTTTCGCATCTCTGCCTCGGTGCTCCTCAAAAGGATTTTCTGCTGTTGGTTTTCTTTTTTTTATTTTTCCTTTTTCTTCCGGCGGCAGTTTTATTTTTTTCGGCACGACGATTTTGAACCGCTGGCCTCCCGTTTCCTTTTCCGCAAGCACTAAGATCACGTGGCTCATTTTTTTATGGATCGGCGTTGCGCTGCCCCGCGCCCGCGGCAAGGAACGTTTGAGCATCGGCCCCCCGTCCACGCGCACGCTCTCCACGTAGAGTTTTTCGGCATCCATTTGCTTTGTCGCCTTGGCGTTCGCGACCGCGGAACGGAGGAGTTTCAAGATCGCCTTTGCGGGCCGCCGCCGCTCGTAGAGGAGCTGCGCCTCAGCCTCGGTTACTGGAAGCCCTGCGAGGAGCCCGGCGACAAGGCGGACCTTGCGCGGCGCGATCCGCAAGTAATTCAATTTTACAACCTGTTTCATGTAGGTTAATAAATTCCAAATTCCAAGTTCCAAATTCCAAATAATTTCGGAATTCGAAATTCGAATATTAGAAACACGGATTTATATATTTTAATTTCGGTCATTGGAATTTGTTTGTTATTTGGTGCTTGGGATTTTTTTATTTCGGTGGTTCTTTTCCTGCCCCGCCTTTCGCCGCCGCCCCGCCTTGCGCGGCTCCGGCCTCCGCCGTTTTTTGTTCCTGCTCTTTCTGAATCTTCCCGCTGTGCTTCGTAAATTTCCGGGTGAGGGAAAATTCTCCGAGCCGGTGGCCGACCATGTCTTCGCTTACCCGCACCTCGATAAAAATTTTTCCGTTGTGCACGCCAAACACGTAGCCGACCATCTCGGGAGAAATCTCCGACGACCGCGACCACGTTTTAATAACCGCGCCGGCGTCGGGCTTCACACGGGAAATCTTTTTTAAAATATCGGGGGCGATATACGGGCCCTTGTGGGAAGATCTGGACATGTTTCAAATGTAAAATGTAAATATCAAAATGAAAAATAACAGATTAAAATGTTAAAATTCCCGTTCATTTTTAATTTTTACATTATTTAGTCCTCCGTTTCACGATAAACCTGCTCGACCACTTTTTGGGATTTCTGGTTCTGTGCCCGCCGGTAATTTTCCCCCACATCGTTTTCGGCTTCCGGGTGCCGCGCGGCTGGCTGCCTTCGCCGCCGCCGTACGGATGGTCAACGGGGTTCATTGCTTTTCCGCGGACGGTAGGCCGGATGCCAAGCCACCGCGAGCGGCCGGCTTTGCCGATGACGACGAGGTTGTGTTCCGAATTCGAAACCTGTCCCACGGACGCATACCCTTCCCACGAAACCCGCCGCACCTCTCCGGAAGACAATTTGAGATCGGTGTATCCGTCCGCATTCGCGAGCACCTCAGGGGATGCCCCCGCCGATCGGGCAAGCTGTCCGCCATGGCCCGGCAGGAGTTCCACATTGTGCACCAGGGAACCGACCGGGATATTTTTGAGCTTCATTCTGTTGCCGGTTTTCTGCGGCGCGGATTCGGAAACCAGCACCTCGTCTCCAACCCGAAGATCCTGCGGCGCAAGAATATATCGCTTCTCGCCGTCCGCGTAGATCACCTTCGCGATAAACGCCGTGCGGTATGGATCATATTCAATCGTTTCCACTTTTGCCGGCGCGTTCATGCGCTCCTGCCTGAAATCAATCATCCGGTAGAGTTTCTTATTTCCGCCGCCTTGATGCCGGACGGTGATGCGCCCCTGCGAATTCCTGCCCGCGCGGTCAGTGAGCCGCATGAGGAGCGACTTCTCGGGCCGGACTTTACTGAGTCCGGTATAGTTCACGCGCGTCATCTGCCGCCGCGATGGAGTTGTGGGAGAATAGGATTTCATAGTAGTAAATGCAAAATGTAAATATCAAAATGGAAAATGACAATGTAAAATTTAAAAATAAATAAAAAACTTTAACATTTTAATCTGTAATTTTAATTTTTGATTTTTTATCTTTACATTTTTTACACGCCAATATCTATCTCCTCTCCTTCCTTGAGGGCTACGACCGCCTTTTTGTATCCGGAGGTGTGCCTGGTACTATTCCGAAAGCGCTTTGGTTTCCCGGGAATCCGCGTGACATTCACGCTCTCTACTTTTACTTTGTAGAATTCTTGAACCGCTTTTTTGATCTCGGGCTTGGTCGCATTGGGCTTCACTATGAAAACATACTTTCCGGCTTTGCTCAAGTCGGTTGCCTTTTCCGTGATCCGGGGATGTTTGATGACAAAAATGTCGTGTGCCATGTTTTTATATTTTGTACTGTTCCCCGATTGCGCGGGCGGCTTTCTCGTCAATCAAAATCTGTTTGTGGCGCAGGAGATCGCGGACGTTCAGGGATGTCGGGCTCATCGCTTCCGCTTTCGGCAGATTTGCCGCCGCGCGGTACAGCATTTTATTCTCCGCATCGGGAATGAGCAATATATCAAATTTGTTTACTTTCGGATTCGCCGCAAATGCCTTGAGATGGCTTGCGAGCATTTTTGTTTTCGGCTTTTCGATGTTCAAGCCCAAGATCACTTTCGCTTCGCCGTCTTTGAATTTCCGCGACAATGCGGAGTAGAGCGCCACCCGTTTCATTTTCTTGTTGATCTTCTGCAAGTAGTCGCGGGTTTTTTGAGGGCCGTGCGCTTTGCCGCCGTGCCGCCATAAGGGCGAACGGGTCGAACCGTGCCGCGCGCGCCCCGTTCCCTTCTGGCGCCAGGGCTTTTTGCCCCCACCGCTTACTTCCCCCCGGCCCTTCGCGTGCGCCCACGGCTTCCGGAGATTCGCCGCCATCGCGTCCACCACCTGCTTCACGAGCGCGGGCTTCCACGGCGCCTTAAACACCTTGTCGGGAAGATCAATCTCGCCCACTTTTTCGTTTTTTAGATTATATAAATCTGTCTTCATGATAAATAGCTACGAAATACCAATTTTGTACGAATATACGAAAGGTGAGTTGGTGTTTTCGTACATTCGTATCTTTTCGTATTTCGTAGCGAGAATGCTCATTTTGATTTTTGACTTTTAATCTTTGATATTTCTAAGAGGCCGCCGGTCGCTCCGGGAACTGCTCCTTTTAATAGTAAAATATTTTTCTCCGGATCAACGCCGACGACCGATACGTTTTTCAAACTCACCCGCACGTTCCCCATGTGCCCCGCCATTTTTCTGCCGGGCAAAACGCGCTGGGGCGCGGTCGAGCCGATCGAGCCCGGTGCGCGGAAGCGGTTTTTCTGCCCGTGCGTCTTCGGCCCGCCGTGAAATCCGTGCCGCTTCACGCCTCCTTGGAATCCCCGCCCCTTCGACGTTCCTGTCACCTTCACGCGATCGCCTTCGGCGAATACTGAAACATTTACCGTATCGCCGATTTTTTTGTCATAGTCATTGTTATGGTCATTGTTCCGTTTCCTAAATTCTTTTTTCCTTTTCCCGAGCGCGACTTGCACCGCTTCGTATCCATCCCTCTCTTTTGTGCGAACAATTGTCACCTTATTCGGTTGGGCCAAAATAACCGTGACGGGAACCACGGTTTTTTCTTTCCAAACCTGCGTCATTTTCAGTTTTTTACCCAAAATAAAACTCATAGTATTCACCCTACTAATTTACTAATCAGTACTCATTTTACTAATCCGTTATTGGTACGACTTGTAAAAATTAGTATATTGGTAGGGTTATAACAAAAATCCGCCAAGGACGAGCCCGGCGAATGTGGCCGCTATCCTTCTGAAAACGTTCAAATTAATGATTCCGAACGTCCATTAAAGTGATTTGGTTTATGATAGCGCAGGCCTCCTTGACTGTCAAATCCCACTGGTATATAAAGCCACACAGAGACAGGAGGCATACTTTGAAAAAAGGTAATCGGCTCGAGAATATACCAGCTGATCATGAGAGAATCGATTCCATTACTGGCCGGAAGAGAAAACGGGTAACTCTCATCGTGTACGAAATGCTCGACAAAAATATCGAATTATTTGCGGTTGCTACGAACCGGACTAAAACGGAGATAGTCGAAGAAGCCCTTGCCGACTATCTCCGGAAACGTAATATCAATCCTTGCCAAGATCAATCTGCCCGAGTGTATGAATGGTTGCTTAATCCAAAATCAAAATAAGGTAATTGGTTACCGCAAACGCAACGCCCCGACTTCACATCGGGGCCTTTTTTTATTTCACATACTTTTACGAAGTCCCTTTATGGAGATTATATTTGTTTGTTTTTGCCACATTGCATATCCCGCGAGTGCGGTTATAAAAACTACACCTATAATAATCGCCGTTTTAGTTTTTGTCATAAAATATTAGATGGAATCATTTTGCTTTCTCGAGAAACCTAACTCGGTTATCAATCTCCTTGACCCAATCGTGGAGCTTCGCGAAATCTTCCGTCCAACGAGAAGCGTAAGCGGAGATCTTCATATCAATGCCCTCAACGACGTGGAGAATTACGCTAATATCCCCCCGAAGCGTTTGAATATCTGTTTTTGTAGCCATTTCCGATCGAATGGCGATAAATTCTTTTTGCGTAGCGGCCGCTAACTCATCAATGGTCATAATTTCATGATAGGCGAAAAAAACCGAATGTCAACCGCCGAAATGTGCATAAAATCCTATAGGCGAAAAGACCGACCGCTTGCGCGGCCGGTCTTTTTATTTTCCCAATGCGAAGGTTTTCGGTTTTCGGGAAGCTGTTCGTTGTAGTTTCCCAAAGCGTAGGGTTTCTCTTTTCGGGAAGCTATCGGAGGCCCGGCGAGCTTGGTCTCCGTTTCCAACGCGGAAGTTTTCGGTTTTCGGGAAGCTCTCGGAGGAGCCGAAAGCTTGGTATTTTGCGAAGCAAAATTTTCGGCTCCGAGAGGCAGGCGGCAATTCGCCGCTGGAGCGAATTGAACGCCGGTTCCCGAAAACCGAAAACTGGAGCCCCTTATACCATTTTGATCTCAATATCTACTCCAGCCGGAAGGTTTAAATTGCTCAGCGATTCAATAATTTTCTGGCTCGGGTTCAGGATGTCAACGATGCGCTTGTGGATGCGAAGCTCGAATTGTTCCCGCGAATCCTTGTGGACGAAGGTCGAGCGGTTCACTGTGTAGTGCTTCATCTCCGTCGGCAAAGGAATCGGCCCCACGATCTTCGCGTCGCTCCGCTCCGCCGTCTCGATAATCTGGCGCGTGGAATTATCAATCAGCTTGTGATCGTACGCCCTGATGCGGAGCCGGAGCTTTTGCGGGATGTCGGCTTCTTTCTTCTTTGCCATCACATTAATTATTTTACTTCGTAATCTAGTATACCCTCACCTCTTGTCGAAATGATGGTCTTTCTCGCCTTCCTCAATTTTTGTATTCCCTTTTTCGTCAACAATAAATTTTCTAGCCTTGCCTGATTTTAAAACTTTCTTTTTTTCTTGATTTGCTTTTTCTTTTTCAGCTAACAATTCCGCACTTTCTTTATTTTCACCTTCGTTTTCAAATTTTGGTGTTTCAAATCCCATTATTTTATGATTTTGGTGACGACTCCTGCGCCCACTGTCTTTCCTCCCTCTCTGATCGCGAACCGCTGTTTCTCTTCAAGCGCGACGGGTGAGATGAGTTTTGCCGTGAGTTTCACGGTGTCGCCGGGCATCACCATCTCCATGCCTTCCGGCAAAGTTACTTCGCCCGTTACGTCCGTCGTGCGGATGTAGAACTGTGGCTTATAACCCTTAAAGAACGGGGTGTGCCGGCCGCCTTCCTCTTTGGAAAGAATGTAGACCTCGGTTTCAAATTCGGTGTGCGGCGTGAGTGTCCCCGGCTTTGCGATAACCTGCCCGCGCTCGACGTCTTCTTTTTTGAGGCCGCGAAGAAGGATGCCGACATTGTCGCCCGCGATGCCCTCGTCCAAAAGCTTGTTGAACATTTCGATGCCTGTCACGACCGTTTTCTGTGTCGGTCGCAAACCCACGATTTCAACTTCTTCGTTCACTTTCACTTTGCCGCGTTCCGCGCGTCCCGTGACCACCGTACCGCGGCCTTCGATCGAGAAAATGTCTTCGATCGGCATAAGGAATGGCTTGTCGAGCTCGCGCACCGGTTCGGGGATGGACTCGTCAAGCGCTTTCACGAGATCCAAAATCGGCTTCGCGTCCGCATCATCGGCGGACTTCGTGTTCAATGCCTTCATGGCCGAGCCGCGAATGACCGGAATTGTGTCGCCCGGGAATTCATATTTTTTGAGAAGCTCGCGGACTTCGGATTCGACGAGGTCAATAAGTTCCGGATCGTCAACCTGATCGCATTTATTCAAGAATACGACGATCGCCGGAACGCCCACCTGCCGCGCCAAGAGCACATGCTCGCGCGTCTGCGGCATCGGGCCGTCGGTTGCCGCTACGACCAACACCGCGCCGTCCATCTGCGCGGCGCCCGTGATCATGTTTTTGATGTAATCGGCATGCCCCGGCGCATCAATGTGCGCGTAGTGGCGCTTCTCCGATTCGTACTCCGAGTGATGGAGTGCGATCGTAATGCCGCGCGCCTTTTCTTCGGGGGCGTTATCAATCTGGTCAACCGACTCCTCTTTTTTCGCGAGACCTTTCATATGGAGCACGTGCGTAATCGCCGCGGTCAAGGTGGTCTTGCCGTGGTCAACGTGCCCGATCGTCCCCACGTTCACATGGGGCTTCGCCCGACTGAATTTTTCTTTTTCTGCCATGTTTTTTGACACCCTACTAATGTACTGATTTGTACGAATCGTACTAATGCGGATTAGTAAAATTAGTAATAATTAGTATATTGGTAGGGTTATATATTTGGTAGGGTTAATTTAATGATACTCGACCTATTTAATTGGTTTATATTACACGACAATTGTTAATTGTACGGATATCGGGAATGTTGTCAAATCCTCAATTCTCCCCAACTTAAAATTAAGGATTTGATCCTGAGCCGTGTCGAATGGGTCAAGCACAAAGAAATCCCCATCCGGATGGCAAGTTTTTCAAAATAAAATGGTCCTCCCGGCACAATTTCTTTCTTCTTTCTTTTTCTAAAAATGGCTTATATTGTGCGATCGTTCAGTATAAGCCAATAGGCAGTTTCTGATAAAACGATATTTTTCCTACCGCCGCAATTCCATCTTTTTCTCGAGCCGCTCGACGCGGGAGCGCAAATCGTGCTGGCCAATAAGTTTTCTAGTTTCGTTCAACTCCTCGATTATCTTTTTCATCGAACTGCTTAATTTTATTTTTGGCATGATATAAGGATAGCGAAAAAATGGGTGTTGTTGGTTCGATTATTTTATTTATCTGCGAGCTTGCGCCAGAAAAAGAAGATCAATAGAACAATTATGTACACATAAATAAATTCTATAAACAAAGCCAATCCCAAACTTAATCCTCCTATTAAATAGCTAAAAAAGATGCTCGAAAGAGGTAGGGTTGGAATAACATGGGAAATAATATAGTAAACCAAAACGATCCCAGCCCAAAAGAAGTGCGCAATGTAAAGAGGGGTTTTACTTCCGCCGTTAAAAGAATAATCCATACTAAAGAACAATCCCGAAAATATGAATATCGTAAAAAGAATTATTGAAATAATAACTTTCCAATTCTTTGTTTTATTTTTCTCCCGTTCCTCCTCCTTTGAAAAATTGTTTAGCGATTGAGACTGTGCTAAGGAATTAACAGCTTGCTTCTTTTTAGGGAAAATAGATGAAACCAAACAGACAATAATATACGAATAGATAAGTTGCAGAAGAATCCAATTCAACAATATGTCTAGAACTAAGCTCCGAAATTTTTCTGAAAGAAAAACAAAACTAGTCTGCCCGAAAAGAAAGATATTGCCAAGAATTCTAAAAAAATAATTGATAGTGCTATTGACATCGCCAACTAAAGAAGCATTCAAACAAAACATACCCAAAAGCCAAAAAGTAAAAGCCAAAAAGAGTGTATAAACTATTTTATTTTGCGTTGGCTTGAATGCATCTAGCATATGTTTATATTACCATATCCTACTTTCGCCTCCCTTCAATCCTTCGATACAACTCAGGATCTACGGCAAACGTTATTTGCGTTTGCCTTCAATAATCTGCTGCGCAATATTATTCGGCGTAATTTCGTAATTGTTAAATTCCATCGTAAATGAGCCGCGGCCTTGCGTCAT
>OBEQ012270278.1_pt1 | contig 15779 bp, 13 predicted proteins | sample 1670901 | NCBI WGS metagenome assembly OBEQ01 (sample SAMEA104232315, study PRJEB22302) | groundwater metagenome | biome: forest; feature: aquifer; material: groundwater | place: USA | collected 2011-08-07 | depth 5.4 m | reverse complement strand
GACTTTTTTCATGCGCGCCCGTAGCTCAGTTGGATAGAGCGTCTGGCTACGAACCAGAAGGTCGGGAGTTCGAGTCCCCCCGGGCGCGCCACTTCCCGCGCTGCTCCAGATCGTGTCCTGCGAAGAGAAGCGAAGAAGTCAGGGGCGTAGCTCAGTGGTAGAGCAGCGGCCTTTTAAGCCCTTCCGAGAATCACGCCTGGACGCGCCAGAATTCGCCAAGACGCGCCATTTCAAACAGATGCGAAAATATGAAATCGTCTAGATGTGCCTCATGTCGCCTGGATTTGCCAAACCAACTGACACCACAACTGACACCAAGAAGTGGACCATTGTCGACGGATAGCTTGGTGTTTTTCCGATTTCGTCTCAGGATACGCAGACGTTTGCCGCGCCACCGCGCGCACGACACTAGACGCGTGATCTATTTACAGGTATCGTTCAGGCATCAACTGTAAAGATTACTAAACGAGTGATACATGCAAGACAATCCCCCTCAAACCCGCGAGCCGCACATAGTCGAGAACGAGCGGATTCGGACGCCACCTCCGATCACAGCCTCGATGCTGTACGATCTGGTGGGCTGCCCGCATCGCGTAACGATGGACTTGTTCGCTGACCCGGCCGAGCGCGACAAGGTGAGCCCCTTCGTGCAGCTCCTGTGGGAGCGTGGCACAGTGTACGAGGAGCAAGTCATCGCAGATATCGGCGAGCCGTTCGTTGATCTGTCCAAGTACGCCGGCGTTGAGAAGGAGCGATGCACCCTCGAAGCGATGGATCGCGGTGAGCCGCTAATCTATGGCGGGCGCATCACCGCGGGCGACCTACTTGGTGATCCCGACCTGTTAAGGAAGGAGGGGGTCGGGTACATTGCCGGCGACATCAAGTCTGGAGCTGGGGAGGAGGGAGCCGGTGACGAGGGCGAGGGCAAGCCCAAGAAACACTACGCCGTGCAGCTGGCCCTCTACACGGACATCCTGGAGCAGCTCGGTCGCTCGACCGGCCGCCGTGGCTTCATCTGGGATATCCACGGTGAGGAAGTCCCCTACGACTTCATGGTGATGTATGGCGTGAGGAATCAGCGTCGGCTTTGGGACGACTACCAAGAATGCCTTGGCGAGGCGCGAGGCATCGCGAGCCGCGCAGCCGAAACGCTGCCTGCCTATAGTTCGGGTACCTGCAAAAACTGTGTGTGGTACACCGCGTGTATCAAAAGCCTTGAGGCGGCGAATGATCTCACGCTGATTCCCGAGTTGGGTCGCTCGAAGCGTGAGGTGATGATCGGCCGGATAGGTTCGATTCGCGAACTCGCAGAGATCAATCCGGCCAGCTTTATCACCGGGGCAAAGACGGTATTTGCAGGCATCGGCCCTGCGACCCTCGAAAAGTTGCACGTGCGTGCAAAGCTGCTGACCGCAGAAAACGGCAAGCCGTATCTTCGCGCACCCGTGGCTCTGCCAGTCGCAGATATCGAGTTGTTCTTCGACATCGAGGTCGATCCCATGCGCGATGTCTGTTATCTGCACGGGTTCGTCGAGCGTCGAGGCGGTGCCAATGAAAGCGAACGCTTCGTTGCGTTTTTCGCGGATGCTACCACGCCCGCTGCGGAGGAGCGCGCTTTCGCCGATGCTTGGCACTACATGCAGGCGGCGCAACCCTGCGCCATCTACTACTATTCAAAATACGAGCGGACGATCTATCGGAAGCTCCGCCAGAAGTATCCCCATGTTTGCACCGAGGCTGAAATCGAGGCATTGTTCGATCCGACCCGGTCGGTCGATCTTTACTTTGACGTGGTGCTGAAGGCGACCGAGTGGCCGACGCGGGACTTCTCGATCAAGACCCTCGCCAAGCACCTAGGGTTCGTCTGGCGGGATAGTCACCCCTCGGGGGTCGCGTCGATCGAGTGGTTCCATCGCTGGGTCGAGACCGGAGACCCGGCGGTTCGACAGCGTATCCTTGATTATAATGAAGACGATTGCCGTGCCACTCGTGTCCTGCTTGACGCCATCAGGCGACTCCCTATTGTGCTTCAGAGGGAGGCGTGACGCTGATGAACGAACCAAGGATTGTCGAGTCCACGGCTGGCATGTGCGGCGACCTTCAAGGAATCGAGGGAAGAACATGACACGATATCGGTTGCTTAGACATCGGATTGCTCGACGCTCCCAAGGCTGATTCAGAAAGGGTCGCCCAATGGCAAAAAAGAAACCGGAGACAGCCATACCAGATTCAGCCCCGGTGGCTACAGCGCAGCCCGCTTCTACGTCCCCGGCATCAGTGCCGATGGGGCCCGCACATTGTCCCTACCGCCGCGCCACAGACTTGTTACAGCGACTTGCCCCGGGCAAGATGCGCGTTGGTTTCTTTATTGGCGCAGGCTGTTCACTCTCTGTTCAAGTCGCTGTTGGGGACAAGACTGAACCGCTAATTCCCGAGATCGGCGGGCTTACGAAACAGGTCAAAGAGCATTTGGACGACGACGGTGAATTAAAAGCAGTGGCTAAGACCGCTTGGGACCGCGTGACCGCGCGTGGGATTTCTACGCCGACAGTTGAAGACATACTAAGCCATATTCGAACGCTAAAGTCCCTCTGTGGAAATGGTGAGATAGACGGATTCTCCGAAGATCTTCTCGGCAAGCTCGACCATGCTATCTGCGAGAAGATACGAAGGATCGTCAGCAAGGCTCTCCCCACGAGCGATACTCCGTACCACGTACTCGCGAGTTGGATTCAGGCCATTCCTCGCGACAAGCCGGTGGAGATCTTCACTACGAACTACGACCTATTGTTAGAACAAGCCCTGGAAGAGCAACGAGTACCGTACTTCGACGGCTTCGTTGGCTCCGATAGTGCGTTCCTTGATCTTGAATCTATGGCAGAGGACGATTTGCCGGCGCGTTGGGCACGACTTTGGAAGATACACGGCTCTGTCAATTGGTGGATGACCGCCAAGAAGAAAATTCGCCGAAGTCGTGACACAGTCGCCGGTGAACAATTGCTAATCTACCCATCACATCTCAAATACGACCAAAGTCGACAGATGCCGTATTTCGCCATGCTTGATCGACTTCGAGAGTTCCTGCGCTCAGAGCAATGCGTGCTTCTCACTTGCGGCTACTCTTTCGGCGACGAGCACATCAACGCCTACATAGGGCAAGGACTCTCAGGAAACCCCAACGCCGCGTGTATCGGTATGACCTTCAACGATCGTCTCAATGCTCCGAAAGCTGTTGTGCTGGCAAAGCGGCATGCCAACTTGACTCTTCTTGCCGCGGACGGCGGGGTTATCGGAACTGTTGAACGCAATTGGGATAGCGTCCCGAAGAATACGAATCCCGCGTACTCGATCGCCGTGGGAACAGACTTGCCCGCTTCGCGCACCAAAGCACCCCCGAAGCAGTGCAAATGGCTCCTCGGAGACTTCGCGGCCCTCGGACAATTCCTGGCTTACCAGCTTTCCAGTCGAGATATCGAACAGGGTGGGATTGATGCGCCCTGATCCAACCCTTATCGGAACAGTACAGGACGTAGCGGGAACGTCAGTGAGTGTCTCGCTTGTGAGCGAGACCGCCACCGGTCTGAGTTTCTTTAAGGGCGAGTCATACAGAATTGGCCAGGTTGGGAGCTTCGTTCGAATTCCACTGGGTTATACATCCCTGTTTGGCATCGTCTCACAGGTTGGTGCTGGCGCAGCACCAAAGACAGAAGGCGACATTCGCCCCTGGGGCAATCAGTGGCTCAAGGTGCAATTGGTTGGTGAAAGAGGTCGAGAAGGAAAATTCGAACGAGGTGTCTCGCAGCATCCCACAATCAATGATGCAGTGCACATCGTCACCGAGGAGGACCTTCGGGAGATCTACGGACCAGGCGACCCGGTTGATTTCGTGACGGTTGGTCACTTGGCCAGTGCTGAGTCCATCTCCGCTCTCGTCAATATCAATAAGCTTGTCACTCGTCACTCGGCGGTCGTGGGGACCACCGGTTCGGGCAAATCGACTACGGTTGCCGGGATTCTAGCTGCACTTTCGCACCCCACCCGCTATCCGTCCGCCCGAATTGTCGTCTTGGACATTCACGGCGAGTACGCGAGAGCGCTGGTGGATCGTTCCACGGTATTCCGAATTGAGGCCGATGCAGACAAGCGTGAAAAGCCCCTTCGGGTACCCTTCTGGGCACTCAGCTTCGACGAACTCGTGAAGCTGGCATTCGGAGACCTAAACGATCAGGCATTAGCGGCTGTTGGTGATGCCATCGTAGCCCTCAAACGTGAGTCTTTAAGTAAGAAAGCCCGCGATGGGGTGAGCCCAGAGAGACTAACCGTAGACTCGCCCGTGCCTTTCTGTATTCACAAACTCTGGTTTGATCTGCATCATTGGGAGCATCGTACCCTCATTCCAAAGCCCGGGGGGGCGGTCGACGAGATGGAAACAGCTTACGTGCTTGGTGCGGGCGGCACGCCGGTCCAGATCGGTGACGCCATGTCGGTGACGCCTCCTCAGTATCGCACCGTCAAGACCACTGGGCCCCCAAATGAACGAGTACAGTGGGGCCCAGCCCCGCTTGGCATGCGCCAGCAGCTGGCGGTTCTCGCCTCAAAGCTCCGAGACCCCCAGCTCGCATTCCTTTTCAATCCTGACGAATGGCGGCCCGGACTTGACGGAGCCGTCGCAAAGGATCTCGATGCCCTGCTTGCGGACTGGGTAGGAGGTCCATCGCCGGTCGCGATTCTGGATTTGTCTGGCATCCCCTCTACGGCGTTGAACGAGCTCATCGGAGCCTTGCTGCGCATTCTCTATGACGCTCTCTTTTGGGCGCGGAACCTCCCCGAAGGCGGTCGTGAGCGTCCCTTGATGCTCGTGCTCGAAGAAGCGCACACATACTTGGGCGAGAAACATAGCGGCACGGCTGCCACTGCGGTTCGGCGTATTGCAAAAGAAGGGCGCAAGTATGGAGTGGGCGTCATGATCGTGAGTCAACGCCCATCGGAGATTGACCCCACCATCCTCTCTCAGTGTGGCACAATTTTCGCTATGCGACTGGCAAATGAGGCTGACCGCGGGCAAGTCGCAGGAGCCGCGTCGGACAACCTCAAGGGTTTGTTCGATATACTCCCGATACTCCGCACTGGAGAGGCGATCATCGTCGGTGAGGCCGTTAGTCTGCCGATCCGGACCCTGATTGATCCACCGGAAGAGAACCGATGGCCAGACAGCAGAGATCCGCGTGTTGTCGTTCGCCTTGATCCCAACAAAGAGGGGTATGAGGGTGAGGGCGGGTGGGCCGCGCCCAGACATCCAGAAGACTATGCGATCGTCATGAGGCAGTGGCGCAAACAAAGCCCGCACTATGAGCACAAAATGAACAAACCAGGAAACGCGGATACTAAGCCAAAGCCAGGAGCAAGCTAATGAGCTGGATTGCCACACCTGAGTCATCGAACATCGCCGGTTTCGACTACATCAAGGAAACGCACGTGCTGATCGTCGAATTCAAGAACGGCGGGCGCTACAACTATTACGACGTACCAGAGACCGTGTTTGAAGGAATGAAAGGTGCTTCCTCAAAGGGGCAGTTTCTCGCCCAAAACGTTAAGAGCATTTATCGATACGCAAGGGTCTAAGTCATCAGGGGAGATGCCGAGCGTAGCGTCGGGAAGCTTAGTTTGAGCGACATGTTGGCGCACCTGATGGTTGATTGGGCGAACTGAATTTGCGCACGGGTCACCGTGCATGCCGATTTCATAGTTGCGCTCGAACCATCTTATTAGCCGTGGGATCAAGCGCCTTCTTTGCTAATCGCGTATTTTGACGATACTAACGCCGAGCGAGATGGTCCTCCCGGACACAGTTGTCCATCTGCGAACTGGCGAGAAGGACGTCGGAGTTACCGAACCTCGCTTCTTGTGAGATTGACCGACTCGCTTCCCCGCGAATCGCGTGTACGAGAGCTAATTGAAATAGCCCCAGTCAATCTCTAGATGTGTGGGAGGCGCTGCGGAGGTCAATTCAATTCCGGCTTGGTTGTTGCTGATGGGTTGCGAACCATGGGAATCGCAAAAGTTCCGAAGGAAAATTCCTTCAAGTTGGAGGACGCCATACTCGCCGAGCACATTCAAGAATTCATAATCCAAGTACGTAAATCGGGTTGCCCCTATGCTGATATAGTTTGTAAGTCCGGGGTTTCCTGATTGCCCTGATTTGTGATCACGAAGACGGTTTCCAATACTATTCGACTTGGATTCACTCATTCCGATATAGATAAGACGTGAAGGTCGGAAGGGATAAGGAATTTGCTGGTCAACTAAGTATATGAAGTATAGACCGATCAATCCCTTGACCGTGCGGAAGCCTATTTCGTCCATGAGTCGCTCTTCGGAGAACCGAACTGTTAACGGACTTTTCATGTGCGCAACAATCGCGACAGCGGAGGAGGCAGTATGCAAGATGACGCCCCTGTGCAGCAAGGACAGCCGAGTGCTTTGCAGACTGGGCCTGAGGTCGTCGCTGGTTTCATCGAGGGACTGAGCAACCAAGCGGATCTAGACCAAGGCACTGTTTTAGCAATCGCGCAGTTGTTTAAGGACAAAAAGCTGACTGTGACCAACCTCGTCAAGAGCCTTGAAGAAGCGCGCGGGACCACGAAGGTGTGATCATGATCCGACTTAAGAAGCTTGAACTGACTGGTTTCCGCGGTGCACTAGAGTCGCTGCCCATAGAACTCACCTCAAGCAGTCGGAGCATTGCGATATTTGGGGAAAACGCTGCTGGTAAGAGCTCGCTTACAGATGCTGTCGAATGGTTCTACAACGACAGAGTCGATCACCTTTGGAAAGAACACTGCAAAGAAAGTTCCCTTCGCCATGCCCTGTTAGCAGAAAAAGCCTCGTCGGTAGTTGGGATTGAATTCAGTGAACACGCCCTAAACTCCACCAAGACACTCAGTCCCGCGTTGAAATCAACACACTCGAACAAGAGTCCTCAATTTCTTGTGTATCTCGCTCGAATTCAAATGGGCCAAGAGCGCGTAGTTCTACGAAATGCTGACCTGCTAAGTTTCGTGCTGAGCACGAAGACAGAAAAACGTCAGTACTTAGCAAGGATCATAGGCTACGAGGCCCTCGATGAATTCCGAGAAACAATCCAACTGGCTCTTACCAGGGTTGAAGGTAACCCCGACTTCGTAACTGCAAAGCGAAACCTGCCCGAATATCAAAAGGAGATGCTCACTCTTGCGGGCACCACACTGAGAAATCAGACCGAGCTCTTCTCGGCTGCGCAAAAGCTTGCCACCAACGCTGGGGTGAGCACTAATATCACCGATGACGAATCATATACAGCGGCGATCGACACTCTCCGCGCGCAGATTGGTCAACAGGAAAAGGCCGCGCGAAAACTCACACTGACGCAGATGAAACAGCAACTCGACACACTCGGACAGGCTGCGAAGAAAGCGAAGAGCAGCACGGATGCGTTTTTCGATGATTATCGCGAACTGATAAAGTCTGAGGAGGAGCTCAGGCGCGTAAAAGTTGAAGGATTTCTTTCTCTGGGCAGGAAAGTGCTTGAAGAGGGTCTTGCCGAGCCTAACGCCTGTCCGCTTTGCGGCCAGACAAAGAATCTCGAAGAGCTCAAACGTGAATTGGATGCTCGCCTCACGAAGCTTCGCGAGAGCAAGCAAAAGTATGAAACCACCCTCTCCAAGAAAGGGATTGCCATTGCGGACCTGTCCACTGCGACACGGTCAGCTGGAACCACTCTGGCGAGTGCAGCCGCTCTCGGTGCCAGTACCGATCTGCTCACTATTCTGAGCGGTTATAAGACTGGGCTTGAGAGTCTTGTCGTTGAAGTTGACCATAACTTTATGCGCTATCTTCCCATAAAGCTCGACATTCAATCTGTGACAGAAAGCCTAGTGTCCATTGCAGACAAAGAATCAAAAGCGCTGGATGCACAGATAAAGGCGTTGGAACTTTCACAAGAAGAACAAAAGCTAGTAAATGCCATAAGAGATGTCGAGAATCTTCGAAGCGCGTTCCGTAAGTTTGAGAGGGCATCATCCACTTCAGCCCTGTTTGAGAACCAACGTAGAACGTTGGCGGCCATTAAGAGCAGGTTTGCTACGGTCCACTCCGCTACTCTCCAGACAGCCTTGGATCTCATGTCAGACCTGATAAGCAAGTACTACCTGGCCATGCACCCGAACGAGAATGTTGATGAAATAAAACTGAGGATATTGGAAGAAGGAGTGGAATTCGAGTACAACTTCCATGGAAAACTCAGCTACCCCCCGCTGAAGTATCTTAGCGAGTCACATCTCAACAGCCTCGGTATCGCGGCGTTCCTCGCCTCAGCTAAGTTGTTCAACAAATATAATGGATTTGTTTTCCTTGACGACGTCGTAACCAGTTTTGACTCGAATCATAGATTACGTCTCTTGCGTCTGCTTAGGGAAGAATTTGCTGACTGGCAAATTGTTCTGCTTACCCACGAAGCGGTCTGGTTTGAAATGATCAAAAAGGAGTTAGGTCCAGAAGGGTGGTTGATCTCCGAACTAGAAGTATTGTCCGACGGTTCCGTGCACCTCAAAGGTTCGGCCAAGAACCTGAAAGAATCAGTTGCTCAGAAAGCAGTGAGCGGAACGATGACCGCGAATGATCTTCGGACGCTGCTTGAACGCCTCCTGAAAGAGATTTGCTATCGGGTAGAAGTGAAAGTGGTATTTCGCTTCAACCAGGAAAACGAACGGAGGATGTCGGGAGAATTGCTCAGCGCCCTTCGTGCGATGCTCAAGAAGAAGAGTCCTGAAACAAACGATAATCCAGTGCTCTCACGGTTGGAAACATCAAACTTGATAACCTCGATGGGCTCTCATGATTCGGGTCCGATTCTGAGTCGCGGAGATGTTAAGGTCTGCTATGAAGATATTCTCGAACTGGACAAACGTTTTTGTTGTCCCAGTTGTGAAGCTTATGTGAGCACCGAGAGATACGTAGAGCATGAAAAGAAGATGTATTGCAAGTGTGGCCAGAACAGTCTCCCCTGGAAAGACTAGAAAGGCCGCATTGTGGAGAAGAAAATAAAGGACCCACGTCCAAACTCGCGTCAAGGAATTGCGGGAAGTCGATGTTTGCGGAAGAGGTTAGGCAGGGACCTCAGCAGCGTAGGTATTTGGGATAGTCCTCGGGTGGAATCAGATACTTAGGTGCGACCTGCTCGATGAACTCCCGCACTTGTTCGGCCCAGTCTAGAAGGCCCTGAGTACTGGCGCGGAGCAAATGAGCGACTCCAGTGGGATCAGTCAGTTTGAGACCGACTCCAACCCGCTTTGTGCCCCCGCGCCGGATAGCCAATAGGCTAAACGGACCGTCGGGCATACGAAACATTCCCTCCAGTGTGGTCGGTGTCTCCATCGCTTGTTGAAGGCTCTGAATGTTCAGCTCCAGCCTCTTTCTTCGATTCCTCTCCGTGACCGCGGCAAGCTCGCTGGGTGTATAAGGCTGGTCTCTCACAATCGTGAGCTTGCGACGTTTCAACCACCCTAAGCTGAGTGGTCGGAACTGTGCGAGCAAACCAGGAACGACAACAGGGCCAAGCTCATTCAGCATCTGGAGCAGGTCCCCAGATTTGATCATAAGTAGGGTATTGTGCACCTCCGTGCCGTTTGGGTTCAGCCACGTCTCGTGCACGTCGAACACGCCGGAACCCGTGTCCGGATGCAAAGTCCAGTGGAATCCTCCCGGACCTTTGGAGAAGAAATGGACCTTTCCATCCGGGCGGGCCTCCCATGAGAATTTGTCGAAATCCATTCCGCGAGCGCGGTGCGGAAGGTGGTCGTACATAGTGTCTGCCATCGTTCCTCTGAATGGAATAGTGAGCGGAGCCACGGCAAACGTCAAGCGGTCCAGAGTACCTTCCTGATCAGAGTTTCAGTTTTGCAAAGCTTTCCGTGTTCTCGCGATTTCAGCCGCAAGCCGCTTTTCATCGGGTAGGGCGATTTTGTATTCGCTAGACAATACCTTGTTGCGGAGATTTCCAAGTGCGTAGTGGGCGACAGCTTCATTCTTTTCCGAGCTAAGAATCAGGCCGACGGGCGGATTCTCATCCGGCAGTGTCCAGTGCTCATGTGCATAGTTCAAATAGAGGTTCATCTGCCCGGCATCGGAATGAGTGAACTTGCCAATCTTTAGGTCGATGATCACGAGGCAGCGCAAACGGCGATGGAAAAACATGAGATCGACTCGATACCATTCGTTGCCGACTCGCAGCCGTTTTTGGCGGGCGATAAAAGCAAAATCATTCCCTAGTTCGAGCAGGAATTGCTCCAGGCGGTGAATCAGAGCATCTTCGAGGGCAGTTTCCGAATATTCGTCCTTGAGGCCGAGAAACTCCAAGACCATGGGGTCCTTGATTTCTTCCTCTGCCGACACCCGGTCCTCCGGTACGGCGCGTTGCGCCTTCCTCATCAAAGCGGCTTTGTTCCGGGAATGCGCTGTGCGTTCGTAGAACTGCGTCGCAATCTGACGGTCGAGTTGCCGGACTGACCAGCCCCCGCGCAGTGCCTCTATTTCATAGAATCCCCGTGCTTCCTTGCTCTTTACCGTAAGCAACCGGACGTAGTGTGACCAGGGGAGCGGAAATCGCGGAGATGACTCTGCCTCGACGGTATTAGATTTGCCAGACACCGTCTGGCGTTTTCGATCTGCGAAGGCCAGTAAGTGCTCGGTCTCAAGTTTCACAGGAAGGGGCTGGGGACTGACGGGCTTGTCCCGACTCGAAGGTGGGCTAGCCAATTTGCCAGACAGTGTCTGGCAAATTGGCCAACTCAAGTAAAACTCGCGCATTTGTTGGAGATTTGTCCGAGAAAAGCCCTTTCCATACCTTTCGATCAGGTCGGAAGCGAGCTTCTTCAGAAGGACGTCGCCGTAAGCGGCACGTTTTTGTCCTTGTTGTTCGTGTTCAACAATTAGGCGTCCGATCTCCCAATAGGTCGCCGTCATGATCACATTGACCGAACGGGCCGAATAGCGCCTTGCCCGTTCAAGGACATCGATGACACCGGTGAGCAGGCCCGGATAGGAGCGTTTCACTGTTGGAATCCATTTCTTCATCGTGGGGCTGCTTTGGAAACGCTTCCTCTCGGTATGGTGTCGCCGCCAAGCACCTCTTCTTGGTTCACGATTGCATGGCAAGTGCCGCACATCCACGCTGATTCCCACGCCCGGCGCTTCTTGGGTACGACAAACCAGTTGTTCAGTGCGATTGCGGTCCAGGCGAACGGCAAACACGCGAGCAAACCTACGAATAGAGTCACCACCAGCGAGTCCCCCATGTGGAGTCTGAAGATCGGCACGTGGTTTACAAAAATCGCTAGGGTAGGAATCACGACCACAGCGGCAATAAGCAACAGGAATGTGGCTCTCCAGTAGGACCACTTGGCCGGCGGCCTGGCGATCTTCGACAAATGTGTCTGGTGAGTTCCTCTCGTCCGGGCACCAAACACTGCGAGGCCGCCCAAGAAACCGACCCCTCGGGTCCGCGTGTCAACGTCGGTAAGGCCCGACGCGTGCCAAACGGAGAGCCTCCGGATGTCGGAACTCTCACACTCTGGGCATTTCATAAATCACCCCTCGAAACTGGACTTCGATATTCTCACGTCGATGGCGAATAGGTTCACCTAACGATTCAATTCACTCATGCTAACACTTTAGACTATAGAACCCTGAACTTCGCATCGGGTTGCTCTGACTCCATTTCTCGTTCCATTCTCTTCCTTGCATTTCCGAGACCGTATCTGTCGCGTATGTCTCCGGGTTCCCCTGATGTGTCGCAATCTCGGCCACGCGACGCTCTACCTCTGCCGGGTCGTCACCCCGGCTAAGAGCGACAGACGCGTAAGCGCGAGTCACAGTCTGGCGGGAATAGTATTCAGGGTCCGCTTTGTCTTGTCGGAAGTGCGCTATGGCTTGGATAAGGGTCTCAGGAGGCTCACCACCGGCCAGATGCCGCCTGGCAAAGGCCCAGTCCCGCTCAGACTGACTGACTTCGCCGGTCTGCGCTCCTCGCATGGGCGTTTCAGCGAAGACTCTGTCTTGCTGATGCCGTTCGTCGGTTGGCAAACGGAAGTCGGCCAAGGAATAGGTCTGCGAACTGTAGGATTGCGCCGTCACGTGGTCATCCTGCTCGTACTTCTTGTTATTGAAGCCGGGGAGCCGTAGGACGCGCGTGGAATCCGTGGCGGCAGGATCTCCGTCAAATTCCGCGACCAAGGCTCGCTGAAGGCTTTCCGCTTGGTTCGCCGTTAGACCGTCCACTTTCCAGATGATTTGGTACTTGCGTCGAGAAGTTTTGATCACGTAGTTGGGTTGAGGAACCTGTTCACTCCTTTGGACGCGTTCAAGTGCTTCATCGCCGTTTCTGTCCAAGTCCAGGTAGACATGCCGGATTGCGTCGATGTCTCCCTTTGTCCTGGTGCGTGCCTCCGCGCCCAGCACATTCTGAGAGATGTAGATGTCGGTTCCGCGCGCATTCTTGTGCCGAAGCCAAGCCTGAAACTCTGGGGTCACGATCTTTTTGGCGGTCGCAAGGCGCTGGATGGTTTCCCCGGTGACGCGGTTACGTACAACAATTGCCAAGCGGTCGGTTCCTTCGTAGTTGGCTTCGATGTATTCGACAGCGCTGGTAACATGCGACTCAACCGTCGCGCGAGCGCGTTGTGCTTCATCGGCTAAGCTATGTTCTGAGCGGTTGTGCATGGCTGTTCCTGCCGAACGTAAATCGGGTGGAGGTCGTACTGGTCGCTCTCCGGGTTGTATCCGCGTATCTCCAGAACCTGAGACACGAAGCGTGTTCCTGGTCGGCGCTCGATCTGGATGATGGTATTGAGCGAATCCGCGATGTTTGTCTTGATCGCCCGGTAAGGGATTTCGACGCCGCTTTGCAGGACGCAACTGGTAAATCGGGAAATCCCTTGGTAGGCAGAGTTGGCGTGTACGGTCGAAAGTGTCCCGCTGTGCCCGGTGTTCAGAAGTTGCAAGAGGTCAAAGGCTTCACCCCCACGAATCTCGCCCAAGATGATGCGGTCCGGGCGGTGGCGCAACGTAGTCTTGAGAAGATCGCGGATTGTCACGGCGGGCAGGCCATGCTGCTCGCGGCGGGCCTCGAAGCGGACCACGTTCTCTTTCTGAATCTGAATCTCCGCAGTGTCTTCAATCAAGACGATGCGGTCGTCGTTCGAAATGAAATCGCTCAGGATGTTCAGCAAGGTGGTCTTGCCGGTTCCCGTCCCGCCGCAGATAAGAATGTTTTTCCGCTGGAGGACGTATTCCTGCAACTGAGCCGCGAGCTCGACCGACAAGGTCCCTACCTTTACGAGGTCGTTCATCTTGAATTTGTGTGAGTTGAATTTTCGGATCGTGAGAGTCACGCCGTTAATGCTGCAGGGAGGGATTACTGCGGCAACACGGCTTCCGTCCGGCAGGCGCGAATCGAGAATCGGTTTCGCATCTGAGATGTCGTCACCCAACCGCCGAGCGATGTTCTTCACGGCCACCATGAGAGATTCGGGCGTGAGTTTCACCCCTCGTACCGCCATGACGTAACCTGCTTTTTCAATGAAGATTCGCTCTGGGCCATTCACCATGATTTCGCTGATCTCCGGGTCCAGAATCAAGTCTTGAATCGGACGAAGAAACGGGAGAATCAGTTCGAAGCCATTCATCACAGTTTTCCTGCGGCCAGTTGGTGAAAGTACGATTTGTTGATGTCGTTGTAATAGGGCTTCAGGTAACAGAACATCGGCGGCAGCGGGGTCACACCGTCGTATGCCAGGATGATGGATTCGGCGTTGCGAAGCTCGGTAAACGACTTCATGTCGAAGCGGTAGTCGCGCTGCTGGCTGTAGGTTTTTGAGGTGCTGATGTGTGCTTTGTCGGCGACTGGCTTTCCCGTGAGGTAGCTGACTCTCGAATCGTGGCCACTTTCTGAAATGTTGTAATGCACTCTCCACTTCTGCTCCTGTCCGCATAGCTCGCTTGCTGTTTTGGCCGAGAAGTCGTCAGTTTGGGTCAGAAATAGCTTCGTGCGGAAGGTCTGTAGCAGGGTGCGCCAGCTTTCGCCGGGCAACGTCGATCTCAGAGAGCTGATGCTCTGCGTGGCAACGATGGGGATGCACTTCGCCTGGCGGGACAGGCTAAAGAATTGCTCGTCTCCACCCGGCTCGTTTTGTCCGACCGTGGCCAAGAGTTGATATTCGTCACAGACGAAGACGACAGGCCGCCAGTGTTTATCTGGGGCATCTTCCATCTGCGGAATGCGATTCAGCATGGCCCGCTCGAAATCCAACTTCAGCATTACGGCGATGGCGCGTGCCAGGCCCGGACTCATCCCGATAGGAAAATCCAGAGCAACGATCTTGCCTTGTTCCAGCAGGTCTCCAATTGGGGGGAGCGCTTGCTTGCCCTTAATTGGAGCTGCGCCTGGCTCGTACAATTCTTTGGGGGGGCAGAAGAGCCTTTTGACTCGCGGGTTGTCATCGAAGAGCGAGAGGAAGCTGGAGATACCTTCGACGACAGAAGTTCGTAGTTTTGTATCGATGCACTTCCAATCGTATTCGTACCAGCGTTTGACAGCCTCGATTTGTTCTCTGCTGTCGGAGTCGGTGAGGTCGTCCTGGGGTTCGCCGAGCAAGTCGCTTTGAATCTTGTACTGGAACAGAGCTTCTTGAACCTGTGGTGAGTCGGGTGCTCGGTACGTAAGGCCCGACTGATCTGCTTCAAAACCCAGCTCGTGAAGTTGTTCCACATGTTCCATGAAGGCAGAACGTGAAATTGCCACAGCGCGCTTCACGGCAAATCGCCGTTCAGCTTCCTCAAGCTTCCGTTCGAATACATGCGGGCAGATAGTACATTCATATATATCGAACAGAGTCACATAGCCGAATCCGACTTTATGAAGAATGATGATGAACTTGATGAGATTCGTGTAGGCGACCTGCCAAAACGGGTCTTTGCCCTTGCCAAAGAGATTGTTCATCAGGCTTGCGATGCCACAAGCCATCGAGTACCCGTCCATATCGTTTTGAAGGGGGTTATAAGCCCACTCGGAAGCTAGGCTGATACCGATATAGTCCGTTTTTCTGCCAAGCCGATTCAGCATCTTTCTGACTTTGCGGCAGAAGTCACCTTTGACTTCCAGAATGATTCCGCTGAGTTTTCTTTCAGGATCACTGGCTTTGAAGCCGAGCAATTGCTCCGTGAAGGGATACATGGAGCAAGCCGTCTTTCCGGCTCCCGTGGCTCCGATTAAGATGGTGCCGGTAAACAGACCACGTTCTGGAATCTTCAGCCAGTAGGGTTGTTCGGCGGGTACAGGCTTGCGCGGATTATGGACCTCGCCGATGACGAGATAGAGATGATCGCGTGTTTCGATGGTTGGGTAAGGAGGAAGGGGCTGCGGCTTAATTGCCTTCTGCGAGCGAAGCGTAAAGATATAGAGGGAAGACAGCAGCAACGAGTATCCGATATAAGGCGTCGTAAATAGCAGGATGTGATACGACGCCTTCAGCGCGGCGTAGCTCCACGGGTCTCGCAGCGCAATAAGACGAAGGAAATATTCATTCCACGTCTGCGAGACACGAGAGGCAGTCATAGGCCACGGCATCTTGAAATACAGCAGGGTCCCGGTCGTCATCGCCAGCACGACGGCAAGAAAGTTCTTCGAGTTGAGAATCCTCTGAATCATGCGACTTTGGTTTTAGCTGTGCCCGTAGCAGATGGGCCTT
>OBEQ012259669.1_pt1 | contig 15781 bp, 16 predicted proteins | sample 1670901 | NCBI WGS metagenome assembly OBEQ01 (sample SAMEA104232315, study PRJEB22302) | groundwater metagenome | biome: forest; feature: aquifer; material: groundwater | place: USA | collected 2011-08-07 | depth 5.4 m | reverse complement strand
GAGCGTTTCTCGGCTTGCGAGGAACATTTTTGACGATTCTGTTCGGCACGCTTCTGGGCAGCGTGGTCGGATTGGGATTGATTGGCATCCTGTATGCCAGCGGCTGGAAAAACAAAGTCGCCGAGCGCGCCAGCCGCCGCGGACTCGGTCCGGTTCCCCAACTTCGGTGGACCCTCGCGAGCCAGTACCAATTGCCGCTGGGAACTTTCCTCGGAATCGCGGCCATGGCGGTGGTCTTTGCCTTGAACGCCTATTTTCCGGCCGCCGGGCCGTACGGGCGCTGAGCGCTAATCGAGATGTCCGCTTGGCTTTTGGCCCGGCGGGGTAATTAGTAGGCTACCCAATTTCCATGGGGCTTGGCAGGCAGTAAAATCATTATTGAGACGCATCCTACGATTATGGAGACCTAGCGGGCTCGGTCCCGTGGGGAGGATTTCATGCAATTTGGAACAGGCATTCGAGGGATCTTGATTTTGGCGCTGCTGGGCGGTTCGGGCGCCGCTCTCTATCCGAGTAGCCAGCAGTCTCAGGAGTCCGTGGCCGAAGCAGCGCGGAAAGCCCGCGCGCAGAAAAAAGCGGCTGCCAATGCGCCGAAGGTCATCACCGACGACGACTTGCGGCCCAGCGCCCCGGCTGCCGGAACCGAATCCGCCGCCCAGGGCGACAAAAAGGCGGGAGAGCAGGCCGGGAAAGAGGGGCAGGCCGCGGCTTCTGAGGGAGGCAAAGCTGCCGCGCCCGAAAAGAAAGATGAACAGTACTGGCGAACAAAATTCCAAGCGGCCCGCGAGGATCTAGCCCGGGCGGAAAAGGAACTGAACATTCTGCAGCGCGAGGTCCAGAAGGCCAGCAGCCAGTATTATCCGGACCCCAACAAAGCCCTGCAGGAACAGTACAACCGGAAAGAGATCAACGAGAAGAACGAAAAAATCGATGCCAAGAAAAAAGAAATAACCGCGCTGCGGCAAGCAATCGAGGACCTGGAAACGGAGCTACGCCGGTCGGGCGGCGATCCAGGCTGGGCCCGCTAGGGACGCCGGCCTAGGTGCAGCGCGAGGGCCCCGCCCGTCCACCGCTCGTAAGAGACGCCGACGAAGCCGTTTTCCTCCATTGACCTTGCCAGTTCCGACGCTTCGAAGAAACCTGCCACGGAAGACGGCAAATAGGAATAAGCGTAAGAATCCCCGGAAATCAGTCCGCCGATGCGAGGAAGAACATGGCGGAAATACCAGCGGTAGATGCCTGCCAGGAACCCTTTCCCAGGCTCGGTGAATTCCAGAATCGCCAGAGTGCCCCCCGGCTTCAGAACGCGCAAGATCTCCCGCAAGCCTGCGGAATAGTTGGAAAGATTGCGGAAGCCGAAGGCCGTCGCAACCAGGTCAAAGCGGCAATCGGCAAATGGCAAGCGCAAGGCGTCGGCTTCCGCGAAGGAAATCTGCTGCCCCGCTTTCTTGCGCGCGAGTTGCAGCATTCCGTGGGTGAAATCGGCTCCAAGAACCCTCGCCCGGCCCGCGGCGCGCAGTGCGAGTCCCAAATCGCCGGTGCCGCAGCATAGGTCCAGGACCAGCGCATCTTTCCGCTGCAAGATCTCGCGGACGCGGCGGGCAGCGCGCCGCCGCCACAGCCGATCGATCTGCAGGGAGAGGACGTGATTGAGAAGATCGTAGCGGGGCGCGATGCGGCCGAACATCTCGCGGACGCGGCGCGATGCTTCCGATTCCGAGCTCGTGCCGGGCGGTTTGGTCCCTCTGCGGTCAACGACCGACTCAGGCATGACTTCGCCCCGGAGCCTCCAGGACGTGCGGGGCGTAATTCAAGACGCGTTCCACCAATTGTTGCCGGATCGTGCCGAAAGTTCGCGCCCGGCCAATCCCAGGCGTGAGTACGAATCGTAAAATTCCGCCCCGGGCTTTTTTGTCAGAGCTCATAGCCCGAAGGAAGTCGTTCGCGGAAATTCTGGGCCATTGAGGCAAAGGCCGCAGCCTCCGCACAAGGCCGATGATGCGCGCGGTATCGTCTGCGGGAGTAATGCCCGCCTCATGACCGAGCAGAGCAGCGGCGACCATACCCCAAGCTACGGCTTCGCCGTGCCGGAATTTCCGGTATCGAGTGACAGACTCCAACGCGTGGCCGAAGGTATGGCCGAAATTCAAGATTTCGCGCAGACCGCGCTCGGTCTCATCTCGGCTGACCACGGACGCCTTGATCTTGGCGCAGTGGTAGATGACCCACTCAAGAGCCGCTTTCTGCCGCGCCAGTAGGTTCTCCAACCGGTCCTCGAGGAACTGAAACAGCGCCTTGTCGGCGATCACGCCGTACTTAATAACCTCCGCGAGACCCGACTTGAATTCGAGCTCGGGCAGTGTGTCCAGGAGTCTCGGCTCCGTGAGCACCAGGCGCGGCGGGTAGAATGCCCCCACCAGATTCTTCCCTTCGGGAAGATTCACGCCTGTCTTTCCGCCAATCGCGCTGTCGACCTGTGCGACCACAGTTGTTGGAACGTGGACCAAGGCAATTCCGCGCAGATAACTTGCGGCCACAAACCCCGCGACGTCGCCCACCACGCCACCGCCGACTGCCACCAGCAGCGCCCGGCGGTCCACCCGCGCGCGGCTCAGGGAACTGCAGAGAGATTCGACCGTCCCGAGGTTTTTTGCCGATTCGCGGTCGTCCATGAGAAACACATCGCCGCGTTGCACACCCAACTGCCGCGCGACGGTTCTTCCCACGGCGCGCCAGACGTTCGGTGAAGAACAAACGACGCACCGAGAGTAAGGCCGCCGATCACCCAGACGGCTGATCCCGCCCGCAATCGCGCCGGGACCACACACAACCCAGTATTTGTGGCGTGCCGCGCGCACGGAAATTTCTTGCAGTTTCATGGAGAATGCCACTCGACTTTAACACAGGAACTCGCAGCGCACCGAGCGCGCCGCTGCCGCAGGAACGGGCGAAATCGTTCGTGCTACCATATCGTTCGCAAACCAGCACACTCGATGACACCCACCTCCAAGCCACTCGTTGTGGATTACACCGTCGTCGGATGCGGCATCGCCGGACTGCGCGCCGCCATCGAACTGGCCGGCACTGGGACCGTCCTGGTCCTGGCCAAGTCCGACTTGAGCGATTCCGCGACCGCCTGGGCGCAGGGCGGAATCGCCGTGGCGCTGAGCGACGAGGATGAAGTCGGCCTGCACGAACAGGACACGCTGAACGCCGGCGACGGCCTCTGCCGACCGGAAGCGGTCGCCCTGCTGGTGGAAGAAGGCCCGAAATACATCCAAGAACTGATCGCGTGGGGCACGGAGTTTGACCGGGCCGGCACGAAGCTCGCCTTCACGCGAGAGGCCGCACACAGCCGCTCGCGAATCCTGCACGCCCACGGCGACTCCACGGGGCGCGAGATCAGCCGGGCCTTGCTCGCCCGGGCGCAATCCATACCCCGGCTGCAGCTCCGTCCCCACGCATTCACAGCGGAGCTTATTACCGAAGCCGGCCGCGTGACAGGCTTGAGGTTTCTCGACGAGAGCGACGGAACATCCCACGAAATTAAGACCGGCGCCGTCCTGCTGGCCACGGGGGGCCTCGGGCAGATTTATCGAGAGACGACCAACCCGGAAGTTGCCACGGGTGACGGAATGGCCATTGCCTTCCAGGCGGGGGCCACACTTTCCGACATGGAATTCGTGCAATTCCATCCGACGGCCTTGGCCGTCAAGGGCGCGCCGCGATTCCTGCTCTCCGAGGCGCTCCGCGGCGAAGGAGGAATCCTCCGCAATATCCAGCTCGAACGATTCATGCAGCGCTACACCGAAGCGCAGGAGCTGGCGCCCCGGGACGTCGTGGCTCCGCCCCCCGTTTCCGAGATGCACCGCACGGACAGCTCGCACGTGTACCTGGACATGACGAAAAAGAGCGCGGAGCACCTGAAAAACCGGTTTCCAAGAATCTACGAAACCTGCTTGCGGTACGGCGTGGATCTGGCCGCGGATCTTGCTCCGGTTTGCCCCGCGGCCCACTACATGATGGGAGGCGTGAAAACGGATTTGTGCGGCAGTACTTCCCTTCCCGGCCTTTACGCCGCTGGAGAGACAGCTGCAACCGGCGTCCACGGCGCGAACCGCCTGGCCAGCAATTCCCTGCTCGAGGGCCTCGTATTCGGGGCGCGCGCCGGTCAGGCGATGAGCCGGGATTTCCCGGGCAGCGCGGGCGACCGTTCCCTGGCGGGTGCGGCGAAGTCCAAGCCGGCTGAGACATCTCACTCCAGTGCGCCCGCAAAAGGTCAGCAAACCAAGGGGGCTCCAGAAATTCCAGCACTGGCAAAAATCAAGGACCTGCTCTGGAAAAATGTCGGGATACTCCGGAACGGCCCGGATCTTTCGGCCACGATGGGTCAACTCAACATCATCGCCCAGTCGCCCGCCGCAGACCGTTCTCGAGCCAGCCAGGAGTATCGCAATATGCTGTGCCTGGCGAAAATCATCACGCGATCAGCCCTGGCGCGGGAAGAAAGCCGTGGCAGCCACTACCGCTCCGATTTTCCCCTACGGAACGACGAGGATTTTCTGAAGCACTCGGAAGTGACAGGTGAGGACGATGTCCGGTTTGCGCCCTGAACTGCATTAGTGCGCCCGTCGAGAAAGGTCCTGCAAGCTCTCCAGAATAACGTGGCCAACGATGGCAAGACTTCTGGCGCTGATCTTGTCCAGGGTGTCTTGCGGCGTGTGCCAGTACGGAATCTCCAGGTCGATGATATCCGCTGCCGGCACGCCCCGCTTCAAAAAAGGCTGGTGGTCATCTTCGATGGCAGATTCCTGTCGCACGAAAATACCCGAATATCCCAGGCGCTCGGCGGCGGCCCACACCAGGTCGGTAACCCATTTCGTCGAGTTGTTCTCGCGACGGATGCGCAGATCCCTGCTGCCGACAATGTCGGCAAGCAGCAGGGCTTTGATTCGTTTCAGGTCTCCCGTTGCGGCCATCCGCGCGGCCATCTGACGGCTGCCATAACGGCTGTCGGTGGCGCTCCATACCCGGACTGCCTCTTCGCCGTCCAGGAAGGCGATCCAGACGGAATCGCGGCCGCGTTTGCCGCAGAGCAGCCGCGCAAGCTCGAGCATGACGCCGGTGGAAGATCCGCCGTCATCCGCGCCGACAAAATTGTCGAGGCGCTTGGTGTCGTAATGCGTGGCGAGCAAAACCACATCCTGCCGTTCCCCCGGGCTCTTTACGAGTATGTTTTTCATCGCCAGGCGTCCCGCAGGGGTGTCCGCGTGAAAATCATCCGTTTCCACGGTGCAGCCGTAGCTCTTCAATTCCGAGAGAATGTATTGCTGCGCGGGCTCGATCCCGGGAGTCCCGGACTGCCGCGGACCCATTTGCGTCAGGCGGGCAACGTGGGAGTAGGCCCGGTGGCCATCGAACCCGCCGATTTTTTCCGGCGGAGGCACGTCGCCGTTTGCCGACGGAGCGCCGCTCTGTTGTGCGCTCGAAGCGGCCACGGGTGCGGGCGCAACAGGGTTGCCTCCCTTCGAGTCCGCGCTGCAACCGATACCGGCCGCAAGCGCGATCCAGATACCCAAAGCGATGACGCGATTTGGATGGAATTTCATTTAGTGCCGTTCCAACTTGATGTCCCTACAAGGTCGTGGCATTGCTCGAATGTCGCCCCCGACGGATGGTCGGCACAGTTTACCCACAAAAAGTTGGAACCACATTAGCCGGCCTCCGCCGAAGCGAGCCTGCGCGCCCGCCGCTTCGCCACAACGGCCGACACTCCGATCCCGACGAAATACAGGCCCACCATCGGGGCCATGAAGATGAGCATGGTCATCGCATCCGGCGTGGGCGTCACGATCGCGGCCACCACGCTGATCACCAGGATGGCGTAACGAAAGTTCTTCCACAGGAGCGACGGCGTAACGATCCCGAACAACGACAAAAAGAAAATCAGGATGGGCAGCTCGAAGACAAGGCCCAAGCCGAGCAACACCATCAGTGTCAGATCAAAGTATTCGTTGATGCTGATCAGAGGAACCACGGGCCCCTTGAAGCTCACCAGAAATCTCAGAATATAGGGCAACGTGACGAAGTATCCGAATGCGATGCCCGCCAGGAACAAAAACACCGTCGAGAAGAGAAATCCCGTGACCGCTTTTCGTTCGTGTTTGTAGAGCGCGGGCGCCACGAAAAGCCAGAACTGATGCAGGACAATGGGAGAGGCCAGAACGATTCCTAAGTACACGCCAAATGTGATGATCAGATTCAGGAGGCCCGCCGGGTGCGTGTAGACCATTTTCTGCTCGAGGCCGGCGTCTTTCAGCGCCTTGAACATCGGCTTGGTCACCCATTGAATCGCATACTGGGCCACGTACACGCCCACAAAGGCGCCGATGCCGATCGCAATCAGGGAATTGATAATGCGCTTGCGCAGGTCGACCAGGTGCTCAAAAAAGGACATCTGAGCGCCTTCATCCGGCGGGTCGGGCGAACCAGTATCCCCCCGGCTAGGAACGGCCACGATCGGCCTCCACTGCCGCCTGGCTGGTTTCCGGTGTCGCGGCCGGCTCAGGCGCCCCCGGTGAGGACGGATCGCTAGCTCTTGCGACTGTTTCTGTGGAGGAATCGGTTGCTTCTGTAAGGAGCGGCTCAGGAGCCGCGGCCACGCCAGATTCAGCCTGCGCGGGCTGGCCCGCCGCAGTCGCTGCTGCAGCCTGCGATTTCCGCCATTCCGCGTCCCTGGCTTGCCGCTCCAGATCCCTCATCTCATTGTCAAAGGCGGACCGGAAGTCCAGGGACGCCTTGCGGAACTCCGCCATCAGTTTCCCCAACCCGCGAGCCAGCTCGGGAAGCTTTTGCGGGCCAAACACAACCAGGACAACGACGAAAATCACGATCATGTGGGGGATGCTGAGCATGGCTGTTGAGATGATAGAGAACGCGCTTCCAGACTGTCAAACACGCAAATCCACTGTGCTATACTGGACCGGCGATGGTCTAGACGAGGACCAATGAAAACCGAACGGCGTAGCCTGTTTCTGATCGTAGGAGTAATTCTCTTTTCCGCCACTCTTGGCGGAATGTACGGACCATCGGTCAAGGCGACCACCGCCTCCGCCGATGATTACCAGACCGCGCTGAAGAATTTCACACGGGTCCTGGATGTCGTGCAATCCAACTACGCCCAGCCGGTGGACACGGACAAGGCGGTCTACCAGGGCGCCATTCCGGGCATGCTCCGGATGCTCGACCCGCACTCCAACTTTTTCGATGCCCGGCAGTTTTCCCTGCTCCGGGAAGATCAGCGTGGGAAATATTACGGCGTGGGAATGGTGGTTGCGCCGCGGGACAACCACGTCGCGGTCATGACGCCCTACGTCGGCTCGCCTGCCTATAACGCCGGGATCCGTCCGGGCGACGTCATCATCAAGGTGGACGACAAATCCACCGAGGGCATGTCCACGCCCGAAGTGGCCGACCTCCTGAAAGGCCCCAAGGGCACGGTTGTGAAGATCACGATCAGCCGCGAAGGGTATTCCGAACCGTTTATCTTCACGGTCACTCGCGACGAGATTCCCCGGCACTCCGTGGATAGTTCCTTCCTGCTGCGCCCGGGGATCGGCTATTTACGCCTCTCCGGGTTCAATGAAACCACGGACCGCGAAATTGCCGACGCCCTGAAGCAACTCGATGCCCCCAGCCTGGACGGAATCATCCTGGACATGCGCGGCAATCCCGGCGGACTGCTCAATGAGGCTGTCGCCGTTGGTGACATGTTCCTGGAAAAGAACCAGCTCATCGTTTCCCACCACGGCCGCAATGCCCCCGAGCGGCGCTACTACGCCGTGCGCGGAAACCAGGGAATGACCACTCCGGTAGTGGTTCTGATTAGCTCAAACTCCGCATCGGCAACCGAAATTGTCGCCGGAGCGATCCAGGATCATGACCGGGGCCTGATCGTCGGAGAAGTGAGCTTCGGAAAAGGGTTGGTGCAGACCGTTTCGGGGCTCAGCGAGAACACCGGCCTGGCCCTGACCACAGCACGGTACTACACCCCAAGCGGGCGCTTGATTCAGCGCGATTACAAGTCCGTTTCTCTCTACGAATATCACTACAGCCGTAAGGTGCCCGATCATCCGACCGAGGTGAAATTGACCGACAGCGGGCGCCAGGTCACCGGGGGAGGAGGAATCACGCCCGACATCCTGGTCCCCACGCCCAAATTTACGCGCTTCCAGGAGACGCTCCTCAGGAATGATGTCCTGTTCCCCTACGAGGCCGGCGTCGGCGGCTTTACCCGCTTCTTCCTGGGCACAAAGCCCGAAATTACGCGGAAGTTTGAAGCCGGCGCGGAAGTGATGAACGAATTCCGGAAATACCTGACCAAGCACAACATTCGCTTCACGGAGTCCGAGCTGGCTGAAAACCAGGCTTGGATCCAGCGGAAGATCAAACAGGAAGTTTTCCTGTCCACGTTTGGGCTGCAGGAGAGTTTCAAGGTCCAGCTCGAGGCCGACCCGCAGGTCTTGAAGGCCGTTGAATCGATGCCGCAGGCCCGGGCGTTGTACGAGAATGCGCGCAAGGTCATCGCCCAGCGCACCGGACAGTCGCTGAATCGCCCGTGAACGGTGTCTCTTGCCGAACCGAAAATTGGCGGGCTAACGCGATTCTGCTAAAGTAGTTTAGAGAGATTGGGCGGCTAGCTCAGCTGGGAGAGCGCCTCGTTCGCAACGAGGAGGCCGGGGGTTCGAATCCCCTGCCGTCCACCAAACTGGTCCTCTTCCATCCAGACACAGCAGGACGTGGCTTCCGGATTCATCCCCGGCTCAGCTGCGGAGCGCCTGCGCCCAGGCCTCGGCATACTTATAGCCCGTCCCCGTATTGAAGAGCACGATGGATTCTCCTGGCTGGACCCACCCGCGCTGAGCCAATTTCCTCACAGCGACAACCGTTGCGGCTCCTTCCGGGGCCGCAAAGATCCCTTCGGTTTCCGCGAGCTCGCGCCCGGCGGCGAGCATATCGTCATCCGAGACGGCAATCGCCGTGCCTCGCGTCTGTCGCAGCATGCGCAGGATCAGGAAATCACCCAGCGGGCCCGGAACGCGCAGCCCCGAGGCTATCGTCGCGGCGTTTTGAATGGGCTCGGCCGTGTCCCGCTTCTGCTCCCACGCCTTCACGATGGGAGCGCATCCCGTGGCCTGCACGGCGACCATCCGGGGCCGCTCGGCGCCGATCCAACCCATCTCCTGCATTTCGTCAAACGCCTTGCACATGCCGATCAGTCCGACGCCGCCGCCGGTCGGGTACAGGATTACGCCGGGGAGCTTGCCGTCAAACTGCTCCCAGAGCTCGTATCCCATCGTTTTCTTGCCTTCGACCCGGTAGGGCTCCTTGAGCGTCGAAACGTCGTACCAGCCTTCGCTCTGCTTTTTCTCCGCGACGTAGCGTCCACAATCCGAGATCAGGCCTTGCAGCGCAATCACCGTAGCGCCGAACGCGCGGCATTCCATCTGGTTCGCCTGGGGCGTGTCCGCGGGCATCACGATCACGGACTTCAGCCCCGCCGCAGCTGCATAGGCTGCCAGGGCGCCTCCCGCATTGCCGGCTGTCGGCGCGGCGAGCGTTTTTGCCCCGAACCGCCGGGCCTGCGCAACTGCCAGCGCCATGCCGCGCGCCTTGAACGAGCCCGTGGGGTTCAGCGACTCGTCCTTGACGAACAACTTTGAGAGGCCCAATCGCGCCCCCAGCCGTTGCACCGGGACGAGCGGCGTCATGCCTTCGCCGAGGCAAACCGGCGCGCCTCCGGGAAGAACTTCGGCGTAGCGCCAGAGCGTTTTTGACCGCTTGGTCAAACTCTCGGGAGTCAGGGTCTGCGAGGCTTTTTTCAATTCGTAGCTCGCAAAGAGCGGCTTCCCGCAGGTGCACAGATGCTGTTCCGTGGCGGCGGTATAATGCAGCCCGCAGCTCGAGCACACGAGATCCACAAACGTGGAAATGTTTTCCATTGGGCGTAAAGTCTAACACGGGAATTCGCTATTCATTGGTGACCAGCCGCAAGGAACTGGCCGGTCCGGGCCTCCGCCACGCTACAATGGAAGCATGCCTGTGCGCCTGATCGCGCTGGACATCGACGGCACGCTTCTCGACAGCAAGTGGCGCCTGCCGGAAGCCAATCGACTGGCGATCGCCGAAGCCGCGCGCCGGGGGATCGAAGTCGCCCTGGTCACCGGAAGGCGCTACGACTTCGCTTCCCCGGTGGCCCGGCAAATCGGCTGCCCACTGACCATGATCGTCAACAACGGCGCGCTGATTCGCTCGCAAGACGGCACAACCCACTTACGCCACCTTCTCCACAAGGACACGGCCCGGGAGATCCTGCAGGCCACCCAGATGTGGCGCGGCGGAGCGGCCGTGGTCTTCGACCGGCCTCGCGAGAATCAGATTTTCCTCGAATCCATGAATTGGGACGATCCCAACCGCTACGGCTACTACGCTCGCAATCGCGAGTTCATCGCCCAGGCCGTGCCCCTGGAAAGCTGCCTGACCGAAGACCCCATCCAGGTGATGCTCACCGGAACCGTGAGTTCCATGCAGGAAGCCGCCACCGTCATCCGACAATTGCCCTTTATTGAAGATTTCGCCCTGGCGGTGACGACTTACGAAAACAGAAATTTCTCCATGATCGACATTTTGAATCCCGCCTGCTCGAAAGGCGCAGCTCTAGCCGATTGGGCGCGGCGACAGGGCGTATCCCGAGACGAAGTGCTGGCTATCGGCGATAATCACAACGATCTGGAGATGCTGCGGTTTGCGGGAGTTCCGGTCGTCATGGGCAACTCCGTTCCGGAACTGAAGGAATTCGGCTGGCACGAAACCCTCTCCAACGACGAAAGCGGCGTCGCCGCCGCGATCCACACCTACGCTCTGTCCGGAGGCGCCGGATGCGCCTGAGCGTTGCGGGTGCCCTGCTGCTGGCTCTCGCCTTTCCGGCCGCGGCTCGCGCGGACTATGTAGTCTTACGGAGTGGCCAGCGGCTCTCGGTCACTGGCTACGAGCGCCGTGACGAGGTGGTCCGCGTCTATTTGTCCGGCGGTTTCGCGGATATTCCCGCCGACCAGATTCTGGCGATCGAGCCGGAAGAGGTTTTCCAGGCGGCCAAGCAGGCCCCGCCCGATCAGCGGCTCTATCGCGAAATCATCGAAAGTGCGTCAAAGAAATTCCGCGTGGACGCCGAGCTGATCGCCAGCGTCATTGCCGTGGAATCGAGCTTCGATCCCCGGGCCGTTTCCCGCCGCAACGCGCGTGGGTTGATGCAGCTGCTTCCCGAGACGGCCCAACGCTTCGGCGTGACGAATATCTTTGACCCGCGAGAAAACATCGAAGCCGGCACTCGCTATCTCAAGGAGTTGCTACAGCGCTACGACAACAATCTGGCTCTGGCGCTGGCGGCATACAATGCCGGGCCCGAAAACGTTCAGAAATTCGGCCAGGTGCCTCCGTTTCAGGAAACACGGACTTACGTGCAGCGCGTGAAGCGGGACTACGAGCGAAAGAAATCGCCTGGAAACCGCCCCCTCGGCGGTAATTCTTCCGCCACTCCAAAAAGACGCAGAGTACTTGGGAGAGAGGACACCGGCGCACGGAGTAGAGTTTCGAAGCGGGCGAATCAGTTCCGTGGGTTCTGAGGCGCGGGTGGCGGATTCCCCGGTGGTGCCCCGATTGGCTGACCCACAGGCCTGGCAGGCTGTCCCACGGTGACAGAGGCCTCTTTGGCTGGATCCCAGATAAATTCCCACTCGATGTATTTTTGCGCCTTGTCATACACCATCACGGAATGCCGGTCGATCTTGCTGCCCACACCAATGATATTCCCGCCGAAGATCCTGGGAGTATCGCCAGGGCTCGCGCTTGAGGGAGATTGCAGCGGCCCGGGCGTGGGCGTACCACTCGACGGGTTTTGATTTTGCGGGTTCGGATTTCCCGGAGCCCCGCCCGGGTTCCCCGCATTGCCGGCTGCAGCGTGACCCGGTCCGCCTGCGGGTACAAGCTGCAGCGGGCTGCGGTCCTTCCTCATGCTCCCGATCAGCGCGCCGTTCGGGCTGACGTAGATCAACCGCCACGAGCCGTCTTTCACGTTGACCGGGTCGGTATAGGCCTTCCGCATGTACCGGACGCCCGCATTTGCCTTGGTCAGGTCTTCCAGCGAGGCGGGGAATTTCCCAGTCTTGCGATAGTACAGCTTGATCCCGCGGACGTATTGTTTGCCGCGCCACTGCAGTTCCATTTCTTTTTCGCGCTGCCCTTGCGTGTAGATGCTCGGCCCGACCGTCATGACGGCGATGAGCATGAGAGTGGCGACGAAGACAACCATCAGGACCGCGTAACCGCCCTCGCCGCGCCGCGCGGATGGACTTCTTTTCATGCGGACGGCCCCTGCTCTTCCAGGATCGAAGTGCCCCGCAGGTGGGAGCTGATGTCTTCGTACTCGAGGGAGTTGTTGCCGACCCGCAGCACGCGGAAGCGGCCCAGTAAGACTTCGCCTTCTCCAACAATATAAACTTCTTCGCCGTTCGTGAAAAAGGCCAGCCGGACTCCGTCAATCGGAACGGCACCATAGCCGAAAAATTTGACCGGTAGTGGTGTGACAGTGGGAACGACGGGCTCCGTGTGTTGAGGCACCACCGGGGTCGCGCTCTTCACCGGCTCGGGCCGTGGCGCGACTTCGCTGAAAATGTTCCGGACCGTCCTTGTGTAATCCGTGGCCCGGCTGGCATCCAGTTTGTCCCAGCGAATCCTCTGGTTTCCGATGGAGAGAGGCTGGAAGCTCGGCACGGTGGTGCTAGCCTGCGTCGCGACTGGTCTTTTCCGAAAATTCGCATACCAGATCGCCGCGGCGATGAGCGCCAGAACCGAGAGCACGATGATTTGGGGTTTTTGTTTCATGGCCACTCAGGATGCCGCTCGAAAATAAGTCTCCACGTGCAAATTTATTCGGAGTGTGCCCGAAGCATTGGGACTCGCGTTCCCGACCATCACTTCATCCACGATGTACAAACCGTGCAATTTTTGCAGTCCATTCAGGAATTTGACAATCCCCGGATAATCGCCTTCCACCGCCGTCTCCAGGATGACCTGGACGAACGGCTTTCCCGGCACGGCCTTCTCGTGAAACGTCGTGCCGATGATTTTCACGCCGGCCTTCCGGGCAACTGCGGCCAGCTCCGATTCCACGGCGGAGTACCCTCCCTGCGCGGGAGGAAGAGAATTCTCCAGTTTGTCGCAATCGGCCTGTGTCGCTGGGATATCCTTGCGGATTTTCTGGGCGCGCTCCACGTCCGCCTTCGACAACAGGAATTGCCGGGTCTCTTCGTTCAGGATCTCCTGCGGCGTCCGCGCGGCAGACGATTCGCGCACGCTATAAGCGATCAATGCGGCGTCAGCAACCACGAGCAGTCCTACTGCTCCCAGGATGAGCCGCTTGCGGAATTTGAAGTCCAGGGCCATTCAGATCCTCGCGTAGAGAACCGACAACTCCATTACCGTCTGATCCCCGCTCGCATTGCCCCCGGGCGGGTGCTCGGAAATCAGCTGCACCTTGGAAAACTCCCTGGAATGCTCCAATCCTCTCAAGAACTTCAGTTTAGCCTCGTCGCTCGAAGCCGCCACATTCAGCTTCAGGATCGCCCTTCCGCTTTCCTGCTTGGGCGCGATGCTCACGACCCGCACCCCGGGCGGTAGCAGGTGCTCCATATCCACGAACATCTGCGTCCAATTGAAGCTGCGGGCATCCACCAGCGAATTCAGATACGCGGCCCGATCGTGCAGCTTGGCATTTTCCGGACGGCTGAAGAATTCCTCGAGCTCCTTCCGCTGCTTCCGGTAACTCTCCATCTGCCTCTCGATCTCTGCCGTCTTGCGCCGGACCTCGCGATCCGCCCGGCTGATCCGGTAGGCATGGAAGCCCAGGCCCAGGAACAGGAGCCCCGCGAACGCGCCGCTGATTCCCGCGCCGAGGTAGAACTTCCGGTGCGTTTCAAACGGCTTGGTCGCCAGATTGAGCCGTGATTTCATCCTGTTCCCTCTAGCCTCGGTGAGCGATCCATCCGATCAGCCCGTCCAGCTCCCGCTCCGCGAGCGGCCGTATCTCTTCCCCGCCATACGCGTCCGTCGCATTCGCGCCCGAGAGCGCCCGAACCGGACAATGAAACTCCTCTTCGAGAGGGCCGGCAAACTCACTCAGCCGGTTCCCCAATCCGGAAACGCGCACCAGTTGAACTCCCGCCTGCCAGGTGTCCTGGTAATACGCGGCCAGGGGAAAGATTTCCTCGAGCAGCGTCTGCGGAGTCAGGAAACTTGCCTCCGCGGGAAGCTCCGTGCAGCGGTATCTGCACAAGACTCCATCGCGCACAATCGCGGTCGTCAGAGAAGAACCCGAAATCCTGGCGAGTAGCGTGGAGCGTCTCTCCCCAAGCAACTCGACCGCTGCCAGGGACGAGCTCATCACCACGCCGGGCCGCAGGCCGAATGTTTCGGCCAGGGCCTCATACTCCCGCACGATTCGCAGCCGCGCCAGCCCCGTTACCACATCCACTCCGTTTTCACGCGGCGGCTGGCGCATGTACGAAATCAGGGTTTCTTCCGCTTCAAAGGGAACACTTTTCTTCAGCTTCCACCGCAGCATCGGAATGGCATCTTCGGGCGACCGCGGAAACTGATCGAAGTGCTGCACGAAGACGCGGATCACCGGGTCCGGCAGCAGCAGAGTCGCGTCCAGATCCTGTCCCTGCAGTCGGCTGACCACGCTCTCCATCACCTTTTGCACGGCGCCGGGGTTCGCAATATTGGTTTCCACGGCAGAGGGCGCGATCGCGCCAGCTGGCAGTTCTTCCACAGCAAAGCCGTCCAGCCCTCCGGTCCGGGTAAACCGGACGCCGGCAATCCTGCTGGCGGAAATCTCAATGGCCAGCGGCGGATGTGGAATCTCATCCACCCAGAGCGCAATTCTCCGGACGAATGCGCTCTTGTAAATTCCCCGCCGGGTGAATGCGGTGCTACTCAACGAAGGTCACCTTGTTGATTTCCCGCAGCGTCGTCATCCCGGCCCTCACGTTTGCCAAGCCGCTCTCCCGCAGGGTGATCATGCCCTCTTCCCTGGCCATTCGTTTGATCTCCGAGGTTGGCCGCCGGGCAACGATCATCTCCCGGATGCGATCCGTCAAGTCGAGCAATTCGCAGATGGCCGTTCGCCCATGGTATCCGGTTCCGGAGCATTCCAGGCACCCGCCGCCCTCGGCGAACACAAAATCGCCCCAGACCGCCGGGTCCAGCCCTGACTCCTTCATTTCCTCGGGCGTATAGCGCTTGGGTCTCTTGCAATGGGGGCAGATCACGCGCACCAGCCGCTGCGCCAGGATGCAGTTGAGCGCCGAAACAAAGTTATAGGGCTCCACTCCCATGTTGATGAATCGCCCAATCACGTCCGTGACGTTGTTCGCGTGAACCGTCGTAAAGACAAGGTGACCCGTTAGGGCCGACTGAATCGCGATTTGCGCCGTCTCCTGGTCGCGGATTTCGCCCACCATGATCTTGTCCGGGTCATGCCGCAGAATGGACCGCAGCCCCCGGGCAAAGGTCAGCCCCTTTTTTTCGTTGACCGGAATCTGGGTAATTCCGTGCACCTGGTATTCCACCGGGTCTTCAATCGTCACAATCTTGTCTTCATCGCTCTTGGTTTCGTTGATGGCCGCATAAAGCGTCGTAGTCTTGCCCGAACCCGTCGGCCCGG
>OBEQ012041362.1_pt1 | contig 15784 bp, 17 predicted proteins | sample 1670901 | NCBI WGS metagenome assembly OBEQ01 (sample SAMEA104232315, study PRJEB22302) | groundwater metagenome | biome: forest; feature: aquifer; material: groundwater | place: USA | collected 2011-08-07 | depth 5.4 m | reverse complement strand
GGCTACGCTCACCTCAAAATCGTAAGTCGGCCAAACGCGGTATTTTTCGCCTTGACGGTAGTGCGGGGTTTCAAGAATTCTGAAAAGCGTGGGGTCGCACATTACCGTGTTGTCGCTTTGCATATCCCCTTTCAACCGCAAAATCGCTTTGCCTTCCTTCATTTCCTCGTGCATTTTCTTCCATTCCGCCAAGTTTTCGTCAGCACTGCGCGACCTGCAAGCGCACTCTTTCTTTTCCATCCTGCTTTGCTTTATCTGCTCTTGAGTGCACGCGCATACAAAAGCGTCGCCTTGGCTCAAAAGCTGTTGCGCATACTCGTAGAATTTGGGAATCAAGTCGGAAGCATAGCTTTCGCCGTCAAACTTCAAGCCCAGCCATTCGGCGTCTTGCTTTATCGCCTCGACGAACTCCTGCTGTTCCTTCTCAGGATTCGTATCATCAAAACGAAGCAACAGCTTTCCGGAATACTGCCTTGCCAATTCCCAACTCAAAAAAACCGCTTTCGCATGCCCCAAGTGCATCCAGCCGTTGGGTTCGGGAAGAAAACGCGCTACCACTTTTCCTTGCTCAACGCCGGGCAAGACGAAATTCCTTCTGGCCTCTTCTTTCTTCTCGGGAAAAGAGTATTGCGAAAGCGCTTTTTGCAAATCTTCTTTTGAAAGCGAATTGGCGCGCTCAACTTCGGCAGTAATGGACTGCATTGTGGCTTTCATGTCGTTCTTCGCGCCGGGATTCTCGGCAATAACCTTTCCAGCTACGCTATTCGCATCCGCCGTCCCGTAGTCAAATGCATTTTTCAAAGCGTGCTTGCGAATGATCGCTTCCAGGGAATCGCTCATGAAAATGTTTCGAAAGCAATAGAATTAATGATTATCCTTAGAAGGAATTACTAAAGACTTTCCCTTGGATTGCTTAAGAAGCAATTTGAGTTCCTTTTCGTCGGCGCGCACATCTTCTTCATGCATTTTACGCCAGTCTTCAAGTGAAACTCTTCCTTTCAGAATTCCAAACAAACTTTCTTTCGTCTTTGTTCTTCCTTTGGGCAAATGCAACACCTGCAAAGGTTATCTTTCAACTAATTTTGCGAACGGCTTTCCGTTGAAATCATTGTCCGTAGTAACTAGCTTATTTTCTTCAGAAGCATAAGAGTAAACTATTCCGTCAACAAAGTCGAGTTTTTCTTCTGCAACTACTTTCCCGCCGTTTGCAGCTTCGTTGAAATCTAGAGGCAGGATTATGCTTCGGCTGTGAATGAAATCCAGAGATTTTTCCAAGATTGCATTCGGAACTCTCCTTTGTTTCAAAATCTTTACCACTTCGGCTACAACAATCGAAGGAGTTTGAAGGTTGTTATCTTCGATTATGCTTTTGCAAGCCGCATTTTCCTCGAAGTAAGAAACCCAAACCGAGGAATCAACGATATAGTTTGTCATCCTTTCTCTCCTCTCGTTTCAATTCTTCGTGGTGTTTTTTCCAGTCTTTGAAAGAAACCTTTCCTTTAAGCAAGCCAAACGCGCTTTCTCTTTTTTTTTCTTCAAACAAATGCCTATGCAAGAGGGTGTTCACTCCCTTTGAAAGGTTCCCCCCGAAATCCTGCCTGACCTTCGCAACAACAAGCTCGTCCAAAACCACGGTCGCTCTTACAGTTCCCATAAGCTCACCAAATATCATACTTCATAAGTATTATTTAATACTTTGGTTTCACAAAAATCAACCTAAGGTTCAAATCACTCCCCCTGTACTTAGCATCACGCAAGCCCAATTTAATTTTTCTGGCTAGAGAGCATTTTTAAACTTTCACTTATTTTACTTATTTAAGGTGGAAAAATGACGAACGTTACTTTCGCTGTTCCGGAAGAAGTGTTTAGGAAGATGAGGGAGCACCCGGAAATAAAGTGGAGCGAGATAGCGAGAAAGGCGATAGCCGACTACGCTTCTTCTTTGGAGTATAAGGACAAGCACAAGGGCTCGCAAATGCTCTTTGTAGTCGATGAAAAGGGGAAACCGGGCGGAAAGTTCGTGCAACGGGGGGATGCCCATTCCACGCCAGGAGTAAAGCATTTGGCTTTCGCAATTTTGGTTTTGAATTCAAAAAAGGAATTCGTTTTGCACAAGAGGCCGGAGAGGAAGGTAGGCGGGAATGCGTTGGACACTCCGGTAAGCCATATTCTCGCGAATGAAACTAGAAACGAGGCGATGTGGCGTTGTTTGAAGGAAGAGTATGGAATTGGGGAACACGTTCCGCTTGTGCATTTCGACGGGTTTTCTTACTATAAAGACTACAAGGATGGAACTTGCGAGAACGAGTTTTGCTTGGTCAGCATCGCACCTTACAGCGGGAAGATAAACCCCAACGAAAAGGAGGCAGAGAAAATAGGGTTTTTACCTGCAAGGAAAGCACTGCAGGAAATCAAGAAGAATCCCGATAAATACACGATTTGGTTTGTAAAAGCGATAGAGCTTTTGAGCAAAGACCCGATGGGAAGGAAATATTTGGCTTAAGCCCCGTTAAGGCGATCGAAATGACAACGAGGGTTTTTACTTCTGCAATCGTTTTGCATAAAACAAAATTCCTGATTTTAAGGCGAACCGGGCACGCCGACTTCGGAAAGAACTTGTGGGATGTTGTTGGCGGGCATTTCGAGGGGCGAGAAACCGCGGAGAAAAATATTTTGCGCGAAGCAAGGGAAGAAACGGGGCTTAAGGTAAGAATAGCTAAAGCTGGAAAGAGCTACGAAGTCCGCTACAAAAAAGAGAGGTGGGTAGTAATTCCCTTCCTCCTTCAAGCTCCGCATAATAGGGTGAAAATCAAGCCGGACGAGCATTCGGAATGCAAGTGGATATTCCCGAGAGAAGCAAAAAATTACGATTGCGTGCCAGACATCAAGAGGGATTTGAAGCTCTTCAGGCTGATATGACTAGGGAAGAGCTTTCTCCACCCTCACGCCTTCGCTGCTAACGCTCAAATCCAACACGTTCAATCCTTTTGCCTTCCAAAACGCCTGCAATTCGCTTTTCTTTTCTTCGGAAAGGCAGAACGCTGCAATGCTGTCTCCGCCCCCAGCGCCCGGAAGGCAGGCTACAAAAGCTCCGTTCGCACAACTTTCTTCGCGCAATTGCGTGTAATCGTCGGATTCTATGGGCGCGCCGCTCTTAACACCCAATTGTTTTTTCATGAATTGGGAATAATTGAACATCTTTTTGAAGTCATCAAGATTTTTGTCTGAAAAGTCTGAAGAAAGTTTTTTCAGCGATGCAATAGCCATTACGTTGCAAGCGTTGTACTGGTTCATAAGCTCTCCGTACTCGGCGGGGTTTGATGCTTTCCAAGCGTTGACTTTCTTAATCATTTCGCTAGTCGAAACGCTTGCCCCTAACGCTGCGACTGCAACTTCGAATTGTTTCGGCAAAGGAACGTAGTGCATTTCGTAATCCCACGGCATTTCAACAACTTGCGGAAACGCGTTTTTCAAAATGTCGGGGGAATAGCGGATGTAGGACGACGCACCGTAGACGGAAGCAGCAACGTCAATGCCGCTTCCCACCTTTCCCGAAACGGTGCTGTGCGCCCATTGGGAAAGCTTGTGAATCTGCTCTTTGTTTCCTTCAATGCCCAGGCCGTGCAACTCGAACAAAGCGGCGGCAGTGGCGACGCATATGGCAGCGCTGCTCCCCAATCCCGCTTTCGAACCTTCAACGCCGTAAACGCTGTCGCTCTTGGTTTCCAGTTCAAAGTTTTTGATTGCGATGCCATTCCAAGCGAAATACTGCAGGCACCCTTCCGCGGTGGTTTTTACGTACTTCATTTTTTCCGAATCGTTGTTCAAAAGCAGCTTTCCGTTTTCAAAAATGCCGCTCGCTTCGAAGCCGAATTGAGGAGAGCGGATGACGATTTTGTAGTTTTCCTTCGCACTCGCGTAAACCCGCTTGTCCACGCCCGTAATGAAAGAAACGTTGGGCCTGTCGATAACAGCATAACCTCCAAGCCAAACCAGTTTCCCAGGCGCAGAGCAAGTAACCATTTCACTCTACAACCAAATCCCTTTTGTTCTCGTCAAAACGCGCTTGCAAAACCCCGCCATCCTCCGAAATCAAATGCCCTTCATCCAAATACTTCGGCCCTGCTCCGACTTTGCAAACCATTGTTTTGTTCACACCCTCGATTTCCGAAAGAATTTTCTTGATCGAATCCACTTGCGACTCGGTAGTGTAGATATGGGCATTGGGTCCGGCGTCGAACGTATAGGCAGCAACAATTCCCCCGATCGAGGCGTTGTAATCGTGAATCGAGTACATTATTTGTTTGGAGTAATCGTTGAGATACATTATCGGCGGCCAAGTGTCGAGCATCACCGCGTGCATGTTCGAACTTTCCCGCATTATCAACTCCCCGAATTTAGCAAAGTCTTTTGCCAGCACGCTTTTCTTCACGTCTTCAATCAATTTCGGCAAATACGCTATTCGCGAAGGGTACAAAACGCTAGTCGCAATAGTCTGCTTCATTCCAGCGCGCGAAGAAATCTTTTTTTTGCCCGCATCCACGATCGCGATTACGTTGCGCAATTCGGGCCAGTGGGTATGTGAAGTGATTTGCACTGCGTAAGAATCGCTTCCGTCCGCCTTTTCTCCTTTACGCCATTCGGCAAACCCGCCCACAACACTTCGGCACGCCGAACCCGAACCCAAGCGCGCGAGAATTGAAAGCTCTTGTACGCTCAAGTTCAATCCTGCCGCTTTCGAGGCTGCGCAAGCCAACGCAGCAAGCCCTGCTGCACTAGAGGCAAAGCCCGCCGCAGTCGGAAAGCAGTTGTAAGAAACGATTTTTGCTTTCGCCTTTGTTTTCGCTTTAGCGCGAATGACGTCCAACTGTTGCATTCGCTCTGCCGTTTCCTTATCGCTCAAATCCATTTTGTTTCCGTTGAGCCACAATTCGTCTTGCGCGAATTTGTCGGAAAACAACACGCTTGTACGCGTTTTGAGCTGTTCGTCCATGGTAAAGCTCAAGCTGCCGTTCATGGGGAGAATTAGCTTTTCATCCCGCTTTCCCCAGTATTTCACTACTGCAATGTTTGCCGTCGCTTCGCACGTTGCGATTGTCAAAAGACCACCACGAATATATGGCTTCAAGAGGATTATAAAATCATGATTACTGCTTCGGCACCAACGAAAGTCATAATTTCCGGCGAGCATGCGGTAGTGCACGGCTGCACCGCGATCGCCGTCCCCCTCGAGGTGAGGAATTACGTAACCGTCGAAACTGTCGACGAAAAGAAAATCGAAATCAAGCAAGGCGTTCTCGAAGGGTTCGACCAAACGCTGAACGAAAAATTCTGCGCAGGGCTTCAAGCCGTTTTCAATTTCGTAAAGCCTTCGAAAGGCGTTTCGTTCGATAGGCGTTATAGCGGAATGCCGAAAGGATGCGGCAACAGCGCCAGCATCGGAGCATCGTTCGCGCTATGCCTTTACGCAATCGATTCTCGAAACCCTTCGACAGACGAACTTTTCGACGCAACTCAAGAGTTCGAGAAGATAATGCACGTAAACCCGTCGGGAATAGATGCGCGGACAGTGTTAGGCGATTCTGCTTTGATTATGAAGAAAAGCTGGGCTCAAGACGGGAGCGTAAAGTTCGACTTCAAGCACCAAAAACTCGTTTTGCCGAAGGGAACCGTTTTGTTGATAATCGACAGGAGGGCATTAGGGGAAAAAGAAATGACTACCGGCGAGCTTGTCGCTATTTTTTCCCAAAACCTCGTGGGAAAAAAACCGAACGAAGTAACGCAGGAAGAAAGGGACGAAATGGTTGCCCCTTTCGAGCCGGTCGTGAACGGAATAATTTCCGAATTGCATGAAAACGGGAATGCGGAGAAGCTGGGGGGGTTGTTTTTGGAAAACAACGCTTTGCTCGTAAAGGGAGGCGTTGTTCCCGAGAGCATGGTGAAAACGGTCGGCGAGTGCATAGAGGAGGGTTGCTTGGGGGCTAAAGGCACAGGAGCGTGCGGACCAGGAGGCGGGGTTATTGCGTTGGCGTGGGAGAAAGACTTCTCAGAAATAAAACAAAACCTTGAGTCCAAGAAGTATAAGGCAAAGCCCGCGAAATTCGCTACGCAAGGACCGCGCATTGAATCAAGAGAATAAAACGAAAATCGCAGGCACCGTAAACAACCCTATCAAAGCCGAAGTGAAGAACAACGAAGCCGCCAATTCAACGTCCAAGTTTTCCCTAGCGGAGTAAGCGACGGTGTTGAATCCAACCGGTGATGAAAAGGCTGCAAGAAGAACGGCTCTGGATAATCCATCTATTGCAAAAAGCGAGCAGTAAACCCACCCCAATACGAAACCAAAACCCATTTTCGCGATTACGGAAGTGGCGATTACTTTCTTGTGCGAAAACGAAGGTTCGAGGAAAATTCCGGTAGAAATGGCGAGCAGGGGGAAAGTCGTGGCGCTCAACGGCGTGAGCACAGTCACAAGCGCGTCGGGAACGTTCAATTGCATCAAAACGAAGGCCAAACCGGCTATAGACGCGAGGAAAGGCGGGAGAGTAAAAACTTTCTTCAACAAGCCTTTCATTCCAAGCGGATGATTTTGCGCCTTAGGCGAATTTTCTGCCGCTATCAGGTAAATCAAGGAAAAAATCACGGGGATTGAACCCAATTCTATCAAGAAAACTTTTTGCACGCCTTCAGGCCCGAGCATGGGAATGGCGAAAATCAAAACGAAACCAGTGTTAAGAATTAGCAAACTAATCCTGAACACGGCGTCTTGAACGCGCGGCAAGCGCAATTGCTTGCCCAGAATCCTGCTCAAAACGTACAAGACACCCACGAACACGAAAGAAGAGGTGGGCAGCAGAATGTCGTTTCCCGAAAGCCGGAGTTTTGAAATAGCGAGGAAAGCCGTTGCGGCCAGGGGAACGAACAGGGTGAAGTCTAGCATTTTCTTTCCGAACGCCTTGTCCATGAAACCGGTTTTTCTCGAGACAAAGCCTATGAGAACGAGAAAGAAAATCGGAGCTACAATAAACAAATCAACGTTCAACAAAACCAGCCTACTGCATTTCCTTCAGCAATTCTTGCGCTCGCGCGAGAGAAAAGTTCTTTTCTTCCGCCATTTTAGCTGCGATTTGGTCAATCAAATCGCCTTTCGCACCAGCCATTACAGCAATATTCTTTGCATGGAGCTTAAGATGCCCTTTTTGTATTCCTTCTGTAGACAAAGCCCTTAATGCAGCGAAGTTTTGCGCGAGGCCCACGCTTGCGAGAATGCACGCGAGTTCACTCGCACTCTTCACGCCGAGAATCTTCATTGAAACCTGCGCTAAAGGATGGGTTTTGATTGCTCCGCCGATTATGCCGACAGCAATCGGCAGTTCTATTTCACCAACCAAGTTTCCATCCTTGTCTTTGGAATAATTGGTAAGCGGAAGATATTTTCCGGTGATGGAAGCGTAAGCGTGCGCACCCGCTTCTAAGGCTCGCCAGTCTTGGCCGCAGGCGATTGCAACGGCATCAATCCCGTTCATTATTCCCTTGTTGTGCGTTGCACCCCTGTAGGGGTCGCCGTAAGCAAAAGCCCAAGCGTCGAGAACGCCTTCAACCACTTCCTCGCCTTTGATTTTTTCTTTAGTGCTTTTCTCCAAACTTTCTTTAGTCCATACGGCTTTAGCTCGGACAAGGCGTTTGGTGGCTAGGTTAGATATAATGTGCAGGCGCGCTTTGCCGCCGGAAAGCTCTTCAAGCTTAGGCGCTAGCGCTTCACACATCGTATTGACGGCATTCGCGCCCATCGCATCCAAAACGCAAACTTCCAAATAAACGATAAGCATTTTTCCGCGCGGAGTGTCGATTGTTTTTGGGTAAAGGTCAACCGGCCCGCCGCCCAACTTTACGAGAGTCGAGTCTTTGGTTTTGGCGAATTCCATCAATTCGCTTTTTGCATCCTTGATTTTCTTTACCGCGTCGTCAAAGTTCTTGACGTTTACGAGCTGTACTTGCCCGATCATCACAGGCGAGTCTGCATACGCAGTAAACCCGCCTGAATCCCGGCATAGTTTCGCCGCGTTGCTTGCAGCAGCGACAACGCTCGGCTCTTCGATTGCAAAAGGAATCAAATAATCGCGGTTGTTGATTTTGAAATTCGTTGCAACGCCCATAGGCAAAGGGTGGGTGGAAAAAACGTTTTCAATCATGCGATTTGCAGTTTCGAAATCTAGAGCCCCGTATTTCTTGAGCAAAGCGATTTCGCTATCGCTCAAGCCTGCAAAACCCTTGACTGCATCAAGCCTTTGCTCGAGATTTTTCTTGTAGAAACCTTCGATTGAAGATGAAGCCATGAAAAACAAAGGCGGGCGATAAAATTTAAACCATCGTTGGTTTGGCTGTTGACGAACGCAGTGCGGGTTTGACGATTGCCGAAGTGCGATGAGTTTTTAAGCGTTTGAAGGCAGTAGTGTTTTTAGTTTAATTTTCTTACAAATTTTTTGTCGGTTTCTCGCCCACTCTATGGAATCCGGAAAGAAGGGTATTGGAATGGTTAACGGAAAGGTTGGAATTGTCGGTTATGGGGCTTACGTCCCGCGCTACCGCATTACTGTCGAAGAGATAGCGAGGGTGTGGAACAAGGACGGAAAGCACGTTAGCGCCGGCCTTGGAGTGAAGGAAAAGGCTGTTGCAGCTTGGGATGAAGATTCTGCTACTATCGCGGTGCAAGCGGCAAGGTATGCGATTGAAGACAGCGGAACGAATCCCTTGGATATCGGTGCGGTTTTCGTCGGTTCCGAATCAAAACCTTACGCAGTAAAACCCACTGCGACGGTCGTGGCACAAGCTTGCGGTTGCGACGGGAATTTAACTGCAGCAGATTTCGAATTCGCCTGCAAGGCTGGAACTGCGGCAATGCAGGCGTGCATGGGAATGGTTGCAAGCGGAATGATTAAAGTTGGCCTTGCAATAGGAACGGATACTGCCCAAGGAAGGCCTAACGATGCGCTTGAGTTTACGGCAGGAAGCGGAGGCGCTGCGTTTTTGATTGGCGAGGAAAAACCACTCGCGCTGTTAAACCAAACTTTTTCTTACACTACCGATACGCCCGACTTTTGGAGACGGCAGCACGCCGAATTCCCGAAGCACGCCGGGCGTTTTACCGGAGAGCCGGCGTATTTCAAGCACGTTTTGACTGCCGGAAAAGGGTTGATGAAGAAAACTGGTACGAGTGCAAAGGATTACGATTACGCAGTATTCCACCAGCCGAACGGAAAATTTCCGTTGAAAGCGGGAGCGGATTTGGGTTTCGAGAAAGAAAAAATCGAAGCTGGACTGCTCACGCCGGTAATAGGCAATACATACAGCGGGGCGAGCATGGTCGGACTTGCGGCAGTTTTGGACGTTGCGAAAGATGGTGACAGGATTTTCTGCGTTTCTTACGGAAGCGGCGCGGGAAGCGACGCTTTCGACATTACCGTAACAAAGGAAATAGAACACAAGAGAAGCAAGCACAAGCTTGCCGGACAAATAAAGGAAAAACAGTATTTGGATTACGCCACTTACGCAAAGTTCAGGAAGAAAATCAAAGACTTGGAATGAGTTGAAAAAAATGCGTTCTGTTTCGGTTATAGGAGTGGGAATGGCGAAGTTCGGAGAACGGTGGGATGCGAGCTTCAGGCAATTAGTGACAGAAGCGGGCTTGATGGCATTGCAAGATTCGAAAGTCGACGGGAAAGACATTCAAGCCGTTTTTGGCGGATGCATGGCTTCAGGACGCTTCTTGGGGCAAGAGCACATCGGTGCGCTCATAGTAGACCAGCTGGGATTGAACCCCATAGCTTCAACACGCTTGGAAGCCGCCTGCGCAAGCGGCAGCGTTGCATTTCGCAGTGGAATAATGGCCGTCTCAAGCGGAATGTACGACATGGTCGCAGTCGGCGGAGTAGAGAAAATGACCGAAGTGAGCGTCGAAGACGCTGCGACTGCATTGGGCGGCGCAGGCGACCAGGAGTGGGAATTGTTCCAAGGAGCCACGTTTCCAGCATTGTATGCACTAATGGCGAAAAGGCATATGAAAGAATACGGGACTACGGAAGAGCAGATGGCTTTATGCGCAGTGAAAAACCATGACAATGCATCAAAAAATCCTTATGCACACTTTCAAAATAAAATAACCTTGGAAATGGCGATGAACTCCCAAGTAATAGCTTCACCGCTAAAGCTTTTCGATTGCTCTCCGATTAGCGACGGGGCGGCGGTTGCGATATTGTGCGAAACTTCCAAAGCGAAAAAGATTTGTGAAAAACCGATTGAAATAATCGCCACCGCACAAGCAAGCGACACGCTTGCGCTTGCAGAGCGCAAGAGCTTGAGCGAACTCGAGGCTACGAAGGTAGCTGCAAAACAAGCTTTCGAACAGGCGAAGCTCAAGCCGCAGGACATTCAAACCGCGGAAGTGCACGATTGCTTCACTATCGCGGAGATAATGGCCATTGAGGATTTAGGGTTTTTCGAGAAAGGAAAAGCGGGAAAGGCGATTGAAGCAGGCGAGACGAAACTCAACAGTGCTATAAGCGTAAACACTTCAGGCGGGCTTAAGGCCTGCGGCCACCCCGTAGGCGCTACGGGCGTCAAACAAATCGTAGAAGCGGTTTGGCAGTTGCGCGGCGAAGCAGGGGAAAGGCAAGTTAAGAGCGTAGAGCACGCGTTGACTCACAACGTGGGCGGGAGCGGGGCTACTGCGACGGTGCATATATTCAAGAGGGCGTGATGTTGAAATGAGGGACGCTTTGCCATTGGTTTGGAGGGAAATTCCCGAAAGGTACAACCTCATTGGGAGTGTGTGCGAAAACTGCAAGCACGAATTCTTTCCCCAACGCCTCATATGCCCCAACTGCCGACGCAAGGGGCATTTGGTGGAAAAGAAAATGCCCGACGAAGGAAAAATATTCTCGTTTACGGAAGTCCATTCAGGCGCAAAGGGATTCGAAAACGAAACGCCTTACGTCCTCGCGATAATAGAACTTGCGAACGGAGTGAAAGTCTTGGGGCATGTCGTCGACTCTCCTTTAGAAAAAATAAAAATCGGCGCTAAAACAATAACGGTATTCCGAAAAATTTTCGCGGACGGGGAGGAAGGCGTTATAGCGTACGGCTTCAAGTTCAAAGTCGCCGAATAAAACCCTATTCAGAACTTCCATTCTGCTTTCTTTTTCCGCCTCTTCAAAAGCAAGGCGAAGATGGAAGAACCTGCAAAGAGGAAAGAGAAACCCATAACCGGGCTCAGCACCGTCGAAACTATTCTTGCGGGAACGGAATTGAACCCGCCTGACGCTAAAGAAACTATTAGAGTGGGAATTCCGACGGCTACGAGCAGGACGATTGCAACACCCAGGAAAACGGCTATGCTGGTCAGCAAAAGCCACGAAACGTTTGCGAAGGTTGCGTTAAGGGAATTGCGCATTGCACTATCCAAACCGCCGTTTTGCGAAGCAAAGAAAAACTGGGTTTGGCTTAAACGGAGTATATTGTAGAAAAACACGAGTACGTATATCGCAAAGAGAATTCCCGAAAGCGCCCAAGCTGCCGCGGAATTCGCCGCCAGCGCGATTACCGCAAAAAGCACCAGCCCTGCGAGCAAAACGAAACCGCGTGGGTTGAACGCGCTCGTCAAAGACGCTATGACCACGACGAAATCCAGGAAAAAGTAAGTGACGAAATCCATCGAATCGAACTTCCTGGTTTTCTGCTTTCGCGATTTCAAAGCCATTCCCAACACGAGCAGTTCGACCGCTGCGCTGAAGAACGAAAACAACAGCGTCAATGCCAAAGCTATAAGCAAAGCATAGGAAGCGCCGGGAATGGAAGGGTCCATCAGCGCCATCCAGTCGAGCTTTGTCCTCAAGAAGACTTCCGAGAAAAACCATGCTAGACCAAGCAAAACCAGATATGCGTAGTATTTCTTGAAGTCGCGCTTGCGCCAGTCGAACGCGAAGCGTATTGACTCGATTATTTCGTCGGGCATAAGCTCATAAAAAAAGCCGCGAATAAAAAATAAGCAGTTCGAGGTGGTTTGATTGGAAGAAGCACGATTGAAGCCTACGGTTGCATACGCGGATTTCGCAAAATTGGATTTAAGGGTGGCGAAAATACTGAATGCGGAAAGGGTCGAGGGGGCAGACCAGTTGCTGAAGCTTACAATTTCACTTGGCGAATGGGGCGAGAGGACTATAGCCGCGGGAATAGCGCAATATTACTCTCCCGAAGAGCTCTTGGGAAAAAAAATAGCGGTGGTCGCAAATCTCGCGCCGAAAAAACTGCGCGGGATAGAAAGCAATGGAATGCTTTTGGCTGCGAGCACGCAAAACGACGAGCAGTTGTGCATCCTGGTTTTGGACAGGGATTTGCCGGAAGGAAGCAGGATAACATGAATTATTCTTTAGACAACTTTTCCAACAAACGCATTGCTTCTTCCGCCTTATCCGCTGGAACAAACAAATGGTCATGATAGTATGCCGAAACTGCGTTCACACTTATTCCTGCTTCTGCGAGTTTTCCTGTTACTGCCGCTAAAAAGCCGATAGCGGAAAGACTGGAGTGAATAGAAAGCGTGATTAAAGACCATACGCCATCGTAAGAAAAACCACGGGCGTCTGCTTCGGCTTTTTCCAAAACAACCGTAACCCCTTCGTTTTCCTTGAAAACCAACACGGATAACGACCCCGATTTTACAGCCTCTTCTTGAGAAATACTGCAGAATGCGAAATTTCCGCTAGCCAGCGTAGGCTTCATCGACCTTAGAAGCGTGCTCAAATCGGAAATTCCATCCATACAAACCAACGAAAATGCGGTCGGCGGGAATCGGACCCGCGTTTCCACCTCATTGCGCGCTTTCTTTGGTCGAGCTTTCTTTTCCAAAGAAAGGTCGCTTGGCAAGGTGGTATCATGCCACTAGACCACGACCGCAAAACGAAGAATTCGCTAAGGAAAATCTTGTTTCGCAAAGAAAATAAAGATTTTCTTACGCCTTTCGCCTTGCGAAGAAAAACCAAAGCGCTATCAAAGCAGCCAAAAGCCCCGTCGCCATTAAAGCAAGAGTCTGGAGGTCGAGCCCTTGGGGCGTTGGCAAAACTTCCGGCGCTTCGACTATTTCGAACGGGTGGGTCGAGGAAGAAGATGCAGTGTTTATCGTAAGAACGCCGTTCTTGCTGGAAAGCGGTCTTTTGAAGTTAAAGCGCACTTGCTGCGTTTCGCCCTTCGCAAGCAAAATGCTTTGCGACTGCGTTTGGTTGCCCAAAACTATGGAAACGCTCGCCTGAGCGTCGGCATTGCCGGCGTTAGCCAAATTCGCTATTACAACTATCTCCTCCGTCGCTTGGATAGACTCGATGGTCGTCAAAAGGATTCTTTTGCTTACCTGCTCTTGAATTTCCGGCTCGCCTTTGATAGACACTTTTTCCTTTGCCCCCAAGCTCGACACTTGCACCGTGAAATTGTAAACGAACTTTTCTTCCAGCTTGGGGAAGAGCAAATTCCATTGCGTCTCTGCAATACCGTTCGGAGGCAGGAATACTAGCTTGGATGAATCGCCCACCACCTTTATTTCCAGTTCCCTCGGCTCGGAAGGAACGGACAACAGTAGTGGAATAGCGTGCGGCTTGCTATCGCCGTTTTGCACTCGCGCGATTATTTTTTCGGAAGCAAGGCTTCCCACGCTTTTTGGCGCTTGGACTGAAAGCTTGAAAAACTCCCTCGGTTTTTCGAAAGAAACAATGCTTATGCCCTGCTGTTTGGTCATGCTCAAACCGCGCGTAAGCTCTTCCTTTATGTCAGTCTGGTCTAAACCGTATGCGAATACGACGTGGCTCCCGTCGAGAATATCCACTTCGTTATACGTAGCATCAGCAGGAACCCACTTTCCGCCTATCAACACTTCAGTCCAAGCGTGTGGCCCCCATTCTTTTCCCGAGTAAACCCACCCCGCCACGAACCTCGCCGGAATCCCTTGCGCGCGCAACAAAGCCATGTCCAAATGCGCGTATTGGTTGCACACGCCTTTCCGCTGTAGAAAAATGTCCGTGGAAGTAGGCTGTCTCAACCAAAACGAATCGTCGTAAGTTATGTAATTGTGAACCCATTCCGTAAAGCGAACTAATTTTTCAAAATCCGAAGAAGTGCTTTGGGAAAGAAGGCTGGCTTGAGTCGCGATGGAATCGTCAAGCAGAACGAGCTTGGTTTGCTGCGAGAATTTTTCTGCGTCCCCTTCGCCCGCGTCCGCCCAATACGTGTCGTAGTCCACTTGCGCTTGGACTTTCAATTGAATAGTCTTAGGCTCGTCGTCAAGCCACTCGAAAACCAGGAGGTCGTTGCCGAACTTGTCTTTTTCTATCTGGTAGGAATAGTTTGAAGATATGGAAACCGATTGGAACGTCGTGTTCGGATACCCGAAGGTCTTCAGCACTTTCTTTCCCGGAACATCGCCCGCAAGATTCCACCTCAAGTCCAGTTCTATGTTTGCCGACCCTACGTCTTTCGAATCCAAAGCAAAGACGAGCGCAGGGCTCAAGAGGACGAAAGCGATTAGAAAACGCATTGGATTCATGGAAATAAGCACGAAGTGAGAAAATAAAAAGAAATGCCGCAGGGGTGAATTAGGCTGGTTTTGCTACGATAGCTTCTAGCTTCCTGAATTTTTCCAAATATTTTGGATTACTGCTTCCAATAAGTTCTTTCCAAAGCAAGAAATTGCTCCAACCGTTCAAATAAATATGATTTTTTATCCACACCTTGTCATATCGGCGATCTTTTTCAACAACGTCTAAATATACATTTACTTTAAAACCGAAATATCTTAGAAGTTTAGCAACATCCACGATCATTTCCTTAGGCTTTAATTGAAGGGAAAAAACGGGGTAGGCATTAAAACGGCCTTTTTTCACTATTGCAAGATGACCGTCAGTATCAAACAAACCTCTTAGAAAGTTCAAAGCAAAAACATCGTCATTGTTTATCCATGGTGGAATCTGAATGTGTTCTTTTCTGCCAGGAGAAAAACCGTTGTCTTGAAAATAAGTCACGATTGCCTTGGATCTGTAAATAAGCACAGTCCAGTTTCTGTTTCGGTCATGTCGCGGTTGAACGGGGGCAGAAAGGTTGAATAAACTCTTAACAAGCGAATCGGTATACCGCAAATAAGACCAGTCTTCTACGCTTCCAGTTACAACAAAGCGATATTCTACAGTGGTCCCACGCCGATAAACAGATAGACAACCATCTCCAGCATAAATACCGAAAAGCTCAGCAAGTTCGTTAGAGAATTTGGCTGGAAAAATAACTCCTCGTTTTTTGTCCCACATTCCTAAAGAAACCACGAAAAGAAAATTCTAATTTAGCTTTTTAACGTTAACAGAGAGTAGCTTTCCAGTGTTCCAGTGGAGAAAAAAGAAAGTGCCGCAGAAGAGATTTGAACTCTTGGCATATCGCTCTTCAGGTACGTCTTCCTCTGAAGCCCGAAGCCTCGGAGAAATCGAACGCTCTCCCTGGCCCCCCGCAAAACCCGGAGGTTTTGAGAAGTCAGGCTGAGCTACTGCGGCACAGAAAATATTTGATTCGCGTTGTTTAAAAAACCGTTTTTACGGCGTGAGCTTTACTATAAAGATTTTGTCCGGCACATCCAGAGTCAATTGCGCGACGTTGTTGGAGGTTGCGATGGGGTTCGGGGAATCGACGGGGGAGTATACTGCGATTTGCGAAAGCGTGGAGTTGAAGGCAAGGATTGTCGTTTTAACCCTGTCGCTGT
>OBEQ011342930.1_pt1 | contig 15785 bp, 17 predicted proteins | sample 1670901 | NCBI WGS metagenome assembly OBEQ01 (sample SAMEA104232315, study PRJEB22302) | groundwater metagenome | biome: forest; feature: aquifer; material: groundwater | place: USA | collected 2011-08-07 | depth 5.4 m | reverse complement strand
AAATTTCCTCACTACGATACTCCTGTTGGAAAGATGATAAAAGATTTTCTCTACTTAAACCAAAAAATGAAAGCACATGAACAGTTTCTCCTTTATACCCTGCAATTTATTTTCGACGCTCCTTTAATCAGTCAAAAACTAACCCCTACGGCCTATTCCCTAAACCCTATTTTAATCGCCGACCGTTACTTCACCACTACGCTCTGCTACCAAACATTAGAAGGATTTAATGAAAGAGTTGCCCTCCAGTACGCAGATGATTTTGAAATCATCAAACCTAATATGGTATTTTTTCTTGATGTGAAGCCGGAAACTGCCATTAAATGGAAATATGGAGAAGGAAAAGAACTTAATTTCCGTGAAAAAGATTTGGAATTCATGAAAAAATCCTACGATAAATATCAGGATTTAATCAATAGACAAGTATGGACAAAATGGATTAAAATAAATGGAGAACAGGAAAAAGAAAAAGTAATGGAAGAAATTATTAAAAATCTATGATTGAAAAAACTTTAATTATCATTAAATCTGATGCGGTGAAACGTGGACTCATTGGAATAGTCATTGAAACATTCGAAACAGTTGGACTCAAACTTCTCGCCGCAAAGATGCTTCGACCAGAAGCCAATGTTATCAAAAACCATTATCCGGGAACACCTGAATGGATCAAGGAAATGGGAAATAAAACGCTTGAAAGTTTTAAGGAATCCGGAGGCGATGTTAAAAAAACTTTTGGGACAGAAGATCCTAATAAGCTTGGTCAATTTGTATACGACCGTTTAATTAAGTACTGGCAGGAGGGACCGATTGTGGTTATGGTTTGGGAAGGATCATCGGCAATTGCAGTTTCACGTAAATTACGAGGTCATACTATACCGCTTCTGGCTCAAACCGGAACATTACTTGGACAGTATTCTTTTGATTCTTCTGTTCTTTCATCGAGCTTAGATCGAGTAGTAAAAACATTTGTCCATACGTCAGGATCTAATGAAGAAGCAAAACGGGAGATAGAATACTGGTTTCCGGAAGAAAAAGAATTTAAAAATTATAAAAGAGAGGTGGACGATCTATACTTGAGGTAATTTTCAATTATCAATTTACAGTTTTCATTGAATTTTCAATGAATTAATTTTCAAACAGTTTGGAAATTGAGCAAATGAAAATTGGATATTGATTGAAAATTGAGAAATAAAAATTGAAAATTTGATTATGACTAAGCAAAAGGCTCTATTAATAATTAAGCCTGATGGAGTTCAACGAGGCCTCATCGGAAAGATCATAAAGCGATTCGAACTAGTAGGTCTTACTGTTATTGGCCTCAAATTTTATTGGGCGGAAAAGGAAAAAATTATCGCTCATTATCCGGAAACCGAAGCCTGGTTTAAAAAGGTTGGTGAACGGACGTTGACAAATTACGCGAAAAAAGGGCTCGATGCAAAAAAAGTATTCAATACTGACGACCCTATATTGATCGGAAAAACTGTCAAGAAATGGCTTATTGACTATCTGCAAGAATCCCCTCTTTTTTTTGCCGTTGTTAAAGGATATGATTGTATAGAAATAATACGTAAATTATCCGGTAATACCATTCCTCTTCTTGCTGCTCCAGGCACAATCCGTGGTGATTTTTCCCACGACACAATTGATTTGGCCAACGAACAAAACAGACCTCTTCGCAATATTATTCATGCATCAGATAGCATAGAAGACGGAGAAAAAGAAGTGAATTTGTGGTTTACCAAAGAAGAACTATTTGACTACAAACGAGCTGATGAAGAATTTATGTTTAAGTAATTATTTTTTCTATTAATTTTTTTACTTTCCTGTGAAAATCCCCGATATCTTTATTATTCGTAAGAATATAATCGCAGTATGAGAGACACTTTCCAACCTGCTGGCCTTCTTTTATCTGTCCGATTCCCAGATCTCTACGGTCAACTGTTACAAATTCATTCCATGTTTTCGGGTCCCATTTTTTATTTCTTGCCAGTAAACGTTTGAACCGCAGCTCTCTTTTTGCTTTCACTCCTATCAAAACAAAATGAGAAAGTTTTTTTAAATATTCAATCTCTCCTGGATTTCTTATTCCTTCAATTATTATTTTATTCTTTATTTTCAATTCTCCATTATTCATTTTTTCGATCGCCCGCTTTGCCAAAATCGCATCTCCATATTTTTTTCGCAGTTCATCACCTATATCTTGTAACGTTTCTCTTGTAAATTCTATTACTCCTTGTTTTTTAAGATCTTCATGAAGAAGTGACGAAAGCGAAAACGAAGCGAATCCGAGTTTATCAACAAGATAATTTTTCAATTCTCCCTTTCCACTAGCGATCTGGCCTACAAGACCAATATACATTTTTTCTTTCTCCATAGAAATGTGGAATTAATTTCAGACTCCGTAGATTTTTTTTACTAACTCAAAAATCCAATCTCTCCAAAATAATATCACTAAAATCCCTATCACCATAAATGGTCCAAAGGCGATTTTGCTTTTTAATCCTTTTTTCTGAAGAAGCATTAAAATTACTCCCATAATTGCACCACTGATAAACGCAAAATACAAAACTAAAAGTCCAGCTTTTATCCCAAACATGAATCCGATGATAAACGCGAGTTTTACGTCGCCAAAACCCATTCCTTTACCTTTTGTAACCGAGTAGAGAAAATAAATCGGCCCCATGACCAATAATGCAGCAATCACTCGGTCAATAAATACTTGTAATATTGGTCCGTATAGAGGGATAAGAAATAGAGAGACGACAAATAAAAATATCTGTATTTGGTCCGGGATAATATGATATTTCAGATCAGCAAAGAAAATAACAATCAGTGCAGAAATAATGCCAAGGTAGATAAATTTTATTAAATATATAGCCGTTGGAACCTTTCGTAAGCCTTCACCAAGAAGTGATTGTGGAAGATAGATCCAAATTATTACAAACATGACGCCCGTAACAAATTCAACAATTGGATAATACAATGATATCATCTTTTTGCAGAAACGACATTTCCTACCAAGAAGAAAAAAAGATAGAACAGGGATTAAATCTATAACGCCAAGTTTATGATTGCAAAAATCACAGTGAGATCTTCCCATTATGGATTGTTCTTCTACCAACCGATCAATCATTACATTTAAGAATGAACCGATTGCGGATCCGAAGATGAATAAAAAAAGATATAACATATTCCATTGTAAAAAAACGCTATCGAGCTTATATTAAGGTATAATTCCTTCAAAATCCTTTTTTTCAAACGGTCCGATTGCAGCAATATTCAATTGCGAAGGTTTTATCACATCTTGCACAACTGTATGGATTTCTTCCTCTGTCACTTTCTCTATTTGTTCAATTACCTCTTGCGGTGATTCTCTTTTTGTTTCAAGAACAGCCTTTTTACCGTAAAAATGCGCGACGTTGAACGAATCCTCCATTGACAAAAGAAGTCGACCTTTCAAAATTTCTTTTGCCTTTGTGATATCTTTTTTATTAAATCCGTCTTTCAGCATTTTATTATGCTCTTCAAGAGTCAGTTTCATTGCTTCAGTGACTTTTGCGACGTCTTTCGGAACACCTGCCTGCGTCACCATATTCCCTACATCATGATAATACTGAAGTCCTGTTGAAATATAATAACAAAGTCCCCGCTTCTCACGAAGTTCCATAAAAAGCTTTGATGAAGCCCCAACTCCAAGAATTGCTGTTAGAACCTCGAGAGCTCTTTTTCGTTTATCGTTTGAAGGAAATGTTCTGTATCCGAGACAAAAATGGGCTTGTTCGGTTTTTTTGTTTTTTATAAAAAGTTGAGGTTTTTCCTGATTCTCAATCATTTGCGTAAACTCTGATTTTGTACCGTTTTCCCACTCGTTAAATTTTTCCTCGATAGCCTGCATATAATTTTTTGCCTGCGTTTCTCCGGTTTTTGACATATTAAGTCCTCCGGCAACAACTAACACTGCATTTTTTGGATGGTATAACTGTCGCCTATAATCCAAGAATGTCTGTTTGTTGAAACTGGTGACTGTTTGTTTCGTACCGATGACATCAAAACCTAGTGGATTCCCTTTATATAAAAGATTTTCGTATAAATCCCCTACCAAACTCTGTGGCATATCTTCATACATGTTAATTTCTTCGATAATTACCCCTTTTTCTTTTTCAATTTCCTCTTCTTTGAATAATGGTCTTAAAAGTACATCAGAAAGAACATCAATAACCGTATCAAAATGCTCGCTGGTTGCTTTTATGAAATACCCTGTGTAATCTTTGGAAGTAAATGCATTCCAGATTCCTCCCAATTGTTCAATAGTTGAAGTTAATGTAAATGGATCAGGATATTTTTTGCTTCCTTTAAAAAACATGTGCTCCAAAAAATGGGCAACACCGTTATTCTTTTCATGTTCGTATCTGCTTCCTGCACCAACAATAAGAAGAGTAGTCAAGGTAGGAAATGCCTTGGTGTCGATAAGGAATACTCGGAGGCTGTTTGGAAGGGTAAAAAGCTCGGTTTTCATTCATTGATTATACCCAAAAAAACATCTACAAGCAAGCATAGACATTTAGGAGAATTTTTTGGTCCATACATTAAGTGCTTCAAGAAGTTCTTTTATTTTTGATCGGGTTTTTTCATCTTTTACAGATCCCGAGAATCTTAATTTTACTGATCATATCTTTAAGATAAATAATCTTTTAAGATTATAACGTCAAGCAAATCAATCTGTTGCAGTTTTTTGTCATTGGTGAGAAATGCTGGATAATTTTTTAAAAGCGCGGTTGCAATCTGAATCGCATCAGGTGTAGTAATGGTAGGATATCTAGCTCGAAGTTTTGACGTCAATCGAGCAAGTTGCCAGTCAAAAGGAACAATATCCAGATTTGGCAGATTCTGAAAAACTTTCTCATACTCTGAAATAAGTAATTGATCGTTTACTTTTTCGGGAAGTACAAAAATTTCAGCTATGGTAATACTTGATGTTATCGCCTGGAGTTTTCCCTGACCTAATAAGTCAAATACAACTTCTGTAAGAGAACTATATAATGGGTGATCTGCAAACTGGTAGATAAATATCATCGAATCAAGACCTATTTTTTTATGCGAAAGAATATCTCGTCTAAATTTTTCTATTCTTTGTTTTCCCATTCTTGACGCAAGTTTTTAATATAGCTATCGATTGTAATATTCTGCCAGATATTTTTACCAAGACCTTTTGTGTATTGAGCCCAATTCTTAGGCATAGGTTCAGCAAGAACTGCAGGTTGATTATTAGTTGTTATAACACGCCAAACAATTTTGTCACCCGTTTTTAGGCGAAGGATTTTCCTGATCTGGGAAGGAATAACTGTTTGATTCTTTGCACTTATAGTGCTTTGTATTTGTTGCATATGCTTTACATTTTAATAAAAGGTAAAGGAGATGTCAAGAAGAAGTTGTATTATTTTATTTTAAATACTTCCTGAAACGGCTTAATTTGAAAACTTTTTTCTAATAAATGGCTTGACCAAAACAAGATATAGACTAAGAAGATCTTTCCAACCTAGAAGGGTTGTACGCATTTATCACAAAGTGGTCAGTTTTACCCTTAATGGAAGAAACTACTGCTTCTGCCAAGGCTGGAGATTGAGTAAATCCACCAGCAGCGTTGGCACCTACAATTATTACTTTGCCATTCCTTACTGTTGGTAACTCTTCAAAAACTCCCAAACCGCATGCCGTTACCGGTCTGGCACACATTTTTCGATCCAGGCTTCCCGCGAGTTCTGTTTCTTCATAGGCTTTAGGGAAAATTTTTTTTACGATTTTTTCGAAATGTTTAAACTGTGCTTGTACCCCTGGCCATGTAATGTTTGGAATATTTGCGATGTCATTCCCTATGAAGCCGTATCCACCCGAAACAATTACCTTACTTCCTTCCAAAGTAGCATTGATATAATTGGTAGGTTCTGGAGCGTCTATCTTAAAAGGACCGGAAAAACATTTTGGAATATATGGTTTTGCGTCAAAAGCATGGGCAACTAGCGTTTCTGCCTCCAATCCTGGGTTGGGAATAGTTATCCAGCAGCCTAGAACCCCCATAATTTTATCTTCACATTTTGTATCTTTGTATAAACCATGGGTAAGCCAACCGGTAGAAAAGACGTAATGGTCTGTTTTTAGTATTTCGCCCTTGGCAGTAACCAGGTGAGAAATCTCACCATTTTTATTTCGCTTCATTTCTACAACATATTCTCCCCAATGGAAAGTAACACCTTTTGTTCTAAGAAAATTTATTATATTTGTGCACAAATCAATTGAATTTACGGTTATACAATCTTCCTCTAGCCCTCCTACCAATAAATCCTTATTACAGGCATATTCAAATACAGGATACGCTTTCTTTACTTCATCGATATTCAATCTTTTAACCTTTGGGGTATTATACAAATCCTCAAAGTCAGCTTCAGATTTAGCTCTTTCTAGTGAGTCAACTTTTCCTTTCATAAAGTGTTTACGGTTCAGAAAAAATATTCCCACCCCGAGTTGCAAACCGCAGTTTTCAAATAGTTTTTTATTTTTACGGATAACATCATACCAACCTTTTTTACCCATATTGTTTATACGGCAGATGTCATCATTATATCGTTCGATTATTTCTGGGTGATGGGTAAAATATTCAAAATCATCAATCCATTTCTTTTCAATAGGAGTAAGCTCTTTGATATTTTTTGACATCCAACCGCCTGCAGAGGGTGATTTATAGATGAGTCCTTTCCGAGAAGAACTAGCCAGAGAAGATGTCTCGGTAGCGGTGACGTGTCTGGCATTCCCGCTTCTGTAAGTAGTACTAGCCATTCTTTCATCATAGTGAAGATTCGTTGGATCCGGCCCAAAATCATAACACACGACTTTATACCCAGCCTTATTTAAATAATACGCCGTCATTAAACCGACAATCCCTGTTCCCACTATTGTTACACTTTTTATCATAGAACTTTTATTGTTTTTAATAACAAACAAAAATCATTGTTTTACTAATATCCTCTTGACAAGCTCATTATATATCCTATATAATAGATATCAACATTCTGTTCGATCGTATGAACAAACAAATAATCCAATCACAACTATCTTCCTTTAAGCTCGATGATGTTGAGATAAAAATATATCTATATTTACTTGAAAACGGGCCTAAAACACCGCTTGATCTCTCCCGTGAAACGAGTGTCAACCGATCACGAATTTACCGATATCTGGACAGACTCAAAGCAAAAAAGCTCATAGAAGAAGTGAACGTGGGTCGAGGAATAACTCTTAAAGCTTCCAATCCAAATAATTTGGAATTATTAATCATGGAAAAAGAACAAGAAGTAAAAATCCAAAGGGAAAATCTGACGAACATTGTCAGTGAACTGACTAGTTTCCAGATTAACCAACCAAAAAGCATAGAAATCAAATATTATCACGGCACAGAAGGATTAAAACAAATGCTCTGGAATCATTTAGCGGCTAAAAAGGAGATTCTGGTGTTTGGATTTGAGAATAGAAACAATATCGCGGGCAAAGCATTTGCCGAAAAAATACGCTATGAACAAGTGGAGAGAAAAATCACCAAGATTGAAGTTGAAAATGCAACTGACCAAGGTGATTATTGGTACACGAGTGTACCCAACTGGGGAACATATTACAAATCCAGATATATTCCACCACGAATCCTTGACATCAAGCAATATCAGGTTATATATAATGACACGATTTCAATACTCAGTTGGGGAGACGGCAATAAAGTCGGAATAGAGATAGAAAACTCTCCATTTGTAAAAATGTATAAACAAATTTTCTGGAAGTTTTGGGAGATTGCCGAGACCTATATACAAGAAGGAAAGCGTATCGAAAAATCTAAAAAACTTAAAGCCAGAAAACTATAGACTGTTGCTATATTCATATTTTTCGTTTATTGGATATAATTACTTCATGAAGAAATCAACTGCATCGCGCGTTTCTAAAACAATCATTTTCTATAAATTGATAACCGGAATTATTGAATTTATCTTAGGACTGGGTATTCTTTTTTTTGGCAGAAATATTGCCAAAATGTATACTCACTACAAAGTGAGAGAACTTCTTGAAGATCCTCATGATTTACTCATCACGACTATCGAAAAAATTATTCCGATTTTAATACATTATCGTACCTATTTCATGATATTTTTGATTGTGTTTGGTACGGTAAAGATCATCGGTGCTATTGGCCTTTTATATAACAAAGAGTGGGGTCTGGATCTTTTAATTTTATTCTTTTTCCTGATGCTTCCTTTTGATATCTATACATTATTTTCTCATCCGACGTTTTTAAAAACATTGTACTTTTTGATCAATGCATTAATCGCTCTTTATCTGGTCGAATTTAGACCGCATACGTACTTTTGGAAGTATATAAAATATTTGAAGAAAATGATGAGGAGAAAGTTTTTATTTTTGTGAGTCCATCGGGACTCGAACCCGAAACCAACAGCTTAAAAGGCTGATGCTCTACCAGTTGAGCTATGGACCCTATCAAAATGTAATTTTATCAGCCTCGTAATTGTTTATCAACACAATACTTCAAAGCTTGATAAATAATATCTCCTTCACTACACTAACATTATGAGTCAATACTGTTACGTGAATGAGAAAAATCCTTTATTTGTAACTGGAGGAAAACATGAAGTTCATAACCAGTATTCTTTAATTGTAAAAATTGAACTTTGTGTACTCCCTATTATCGTATTGCTTTTTACCTCAACTTTTTTTCCTGCCTTTTCAAATGCAAAATCAAATGATTTGGCTCAAACCCCTATAAACAATCAAGAAAAAGTTCTTGGAGTTATAACTCAAGAGCAACTTTCTCCAACCCAAATACCAACCCCATCACCACTCCCGACACAAACTCTAACTTCTACTATAATTCCTTCTCCAATTCCTACATCTGTTCCGGAAAAATCCCACGTAAAAAATGCTTATTCAATTGCCGTTTACGGAGACTCTATGGTTGATACTATGGGAGAACGATTGGAATATTTAGAACATAGTTTAAAACGATTATATCCGAATGTAAACTTTACCTTATATAATTACGGAATAGGCGCACAGCATGTTGAGACAGGGCTTGGGAGATGGAATAGCAGACTCGATTATCAAGATAGACATTATCCTTCAATCGTCGAGGTAAAACTCGATATTATTATCATTGGTTCATTTGCGTACAATCCATTTTCTCCATATGACCGAGATCGTCACTGGATCGGACTTACTAAACTGGTTCAACAAGCACAAACATTAAGTCCAAACGTATATATGCTGACAGAAATAGCTCCGCTTCGAAGTAATTTTGGCAAGGGCCCAATGGGAGTCAATTATGATACAGATACCGCTTATACTCATTCTGGTTGGATTGTTGAACAACTTGAGAATGTCATTGGATTATCAAAAGCCTTACATGTGCCGCTTATTGATGTGTTTGATGCTTCAAAAGGGCATCCAGAATATACCAATCCATCAGACGGAATCCATCCTTCAGTTTCAGGACACGAATTTACGGCAGATATCATTGCGAATTCGATAGAGCTAAATTAATGGTTATTTGTAGATATCCCTTCTGTTACCTAATGTAAGAATAATGATTGTTTGGTCTTCAAGATCAAAAATTACCCGATAATCGCCTATTCTGAAGCGATACTGACCGATATCGTAATTGATTAAACTTTCTGCGAAAGTTAAAGGATTAGTGGACGAAATAAAGTAATCGAGTTTTTTTATAATTCTTTTTTGAATATCTTTTGGTAGTTTTTGTAGGATTTTCAATGCTTGAGGATTAAAGACATAAGTATACATTATTATAGCTTCAATCGTTTCTTAATTTCGCTCATTGATATTCTTTTTTTCTCTTTTCTTGCTTTTTTAATTCTTCTTCGATATGCCGGCGAGGATAAAGCTTCAAGATCTTCGATTAAACTCAACCACATTTTTTCTGGCACTAAAACACCAAGCGACTTATCATTTTTTAAGACACGGTAGAAACTTGATGAACTCTCTGCACGCATAAACAAACGGGTAAGACCAGCTTGGGCTTTCTGGATGTTTGTGAATTTTTCATCATTGATAAGTTGTTGTATCATATTACAGAAGTATATAATAATTCTGTAATATTTGTCAACAGTAAATCTGTTGTATAATACATGCATGAAAAAAGGTTTTGATTATATCGGAGTCACAATATGTTTCTATTGCTACGATGGAAAAGGCAAATTATTACTCCAAAAAAGAAGTAAAAACTGCAGTGACGAACAAGGAAGATGGGATTGCGGCGGAGCAGCGGTACGGTTTGGAGAAACATTTGAACGTGCAGTAAAAAGAGAGTTAAAAGAAGAATATTGCATTGATATTTCTAACAACAATATTCAATTCTGCGGGGTAAATAATGTACTTCGAAAACATAATGGTAAACAAACACACTGGATTGCCGTTGTGTTTGGATGTCTGGTTGATCCGAAAAAAGTGAGGATAGGCGACCCTGTTAAAATGGCTGATATCGGCTGGTTTTACCCAAATAAACTTCCAAAACCATTACATTCAATGTATCTTACTCATTTAGAATTTGTAAAGAAAGCTTCTATTTTATAACAGAATCAAAATAGAATCTCTCACAAAAAACCCTTTTTGTTGACTTTAATTAATTAAAGTCGTTAGATTCCTCTTCTTTTCTTTTTTTGAAACTCTAATTTTGACTGCCAGGCTGATTTCCAATTGACGCCATAGGTTCCTGGTCCGCGTAAATCCAACCAGGTTTCTACTATTACATCAAATATTTTTTCTTTAGTAATGATTGAAGATAAATTGTTTCTAATTCCACTATTCCCCATAATGATTGAGTGAAATTTAGCCACGGTCGCTGAGGATACTTTTAATATATCGCAAATCAATTCATATTCTATATTCTTTAACAGAAGAAACATTATACCCACTCTTTTCCCGACCATAATCTTTTCAGTTGGAGATAGAATGTCATTGAGAATGCTGAAGAATTCATTTTTATTTGATTTTTTTCCAACAGTCTCAAAAAGAAGAATATATATTTTATCCATAACTTCATCCTCTACGTGTTTTTTGGAAATCCTCGTCATACTTTAATTAACTAAAGTATGTAAAAACCTAAGTCAATGGATTATAAGCGACAAAAAATAGATTTTAGAATATGATGAAGAGCAAATCTTATTGTATTACCAAATTTAAAATCTTTCCCTTCACATAAATTGTTTTATATTTTTTTCCTTCTACATATTTTTTTACCCGTTCGTCGTTTAAGGCTTGTTGTACAATATTGTCTTCTGATGAATCTGAAGAAGTTAATTGAATGACTGCTCGAACTTTCCCGTTAACCTGAACCGGTATTTGAATAACGTCCTCAATGATCTCTTTTGAATCAACTTTCGGCCATATGCTTAAATGAATCGAATCTTTTTCTCCAAATACTTCATGCCAGATTTCCTCTGCGGTAAAGGGTGCAAACGGAGCTAAAACTTGCAAAAACTTCTTCGCGTTTTCCCTACTTAATTTTCCTTGTCCTTCCGAAGCTTCAGCGAAGGAGCACCATTCATTGATAAACCCCATCATTGCGGCAACCGATGTATTAAATTTTACGTCCGGAATATCTTTTGTTATTTTTACAATTGTTTTTTGTAGTTTGGAGACTAATTGTTTATCCTCATTTTCTCCAATTGACTTTGGATCATGAAATAATTTCCAGACACGGATCATAAATCGGTATGCCCCTTGTAACGCATTCGTTGACCAAGCAATTTCCTGGTCAAACGGGGCTATAAACATTTCATAGATTCGTAAGGCATCTGCTCCGTATTCCTTTTGTACGTCGTCCGGATTTACTACATTTCCAAGTGATTTACTCATTTTCCGATGATCTTCGGCGAGAATCATTCCAAGATTTCGAAGTCGTGTAAAGGGTTCTTTGAAATTCAGTAATTTTAAATCATACAATGCTTTCACCCAGAAACGCGCATATAAAAGATGCAAGACTGCGTGTTCTGCCCCGCCAATATACCAATCGGTTGGAAGCCACTTCTCCATCAAAGGTCCAAATTCCAAATTCCAAATTCCAAATAAATTCGAATTCCGTTTGGAATTTGGTGCTTGGATTTTGGGATTTTCTTTTTCCTGATTCCAAAACGCAAAAGCAATAAAGTACCAACAGCTGCCTGCCCAGTTTGGCATCGTATCGGTTTCCCTTTTAGCCGGTTGTCCGCATTTCGGACATTTCACATTAACCCAATCTTTAATTGCTGTAAGTGGCGACTCACCTGTTTCTGTCGGTTCATAACTCTTCACCTTAGGTAGTTCAACCGGCAATTGATCTTCCGAAACCGGAACCAATCCGCATTTTTTACAATCAATTATCGGAATCGGTTCTCCCCAATATCGTTGTCTCGAAAAAATCCAGTCGTGGAGGTGATAAGTTGTTTCTCTTTTCCCGATTTTATTTTCTTCAATCCAATCCAGCATTTTTTTAATTAATTCAACGCTTATTTCTTTTCCGGAGAACGGACCGGAATCTTTCAGAATTCCTTTGTTTTCATGCGCGTTTATCGGTACATCTGGATTTTCCCGTTCAACAACTTCTGCTAACTCGATGTTATATTTCTGCGCAAATTCATAATCACGAATATCATGCGCAGAACAACGGATGATTCCTGTTCCAAAATCCATCAAGGCGAAATTTGCCAACCATATTGGCATTTTCCTGTTTTTATTAAATGGATCTAAAGCATATTTGCCGGTAAAAATTCCCTTTTTTTCAAAATTTCCAGCCGTGATTTCTTCTTTCGTCATTTTTCTATGTTCTTCAATAAAATCATTTATTTTATTTTCGTTTTCAACTTCTTTTATAAGTTTTTGTACCAACGGATGTTCTGGAGCAATGACAATAAACGTATCAGCAAATAGCCATGCAGGAAAAGCAGAAAAGGTATCCAAAGACAAATTCATTCCCTCAATTTTATGATGAATAATTACGCCTTTTTTTTTCCCTATCCAATTCTTCTGCATTTCCAAAATCCCTTTTGGCCAATCTAAACCTTTCAGATCTTCTAACAGTCGATCAGCATAGGAAGTGATTTTGAAAAGCCATTGGGGTAAATCTTTCTTCACAATTTTCGTTCCGCATCGCTCATGAGTTCCATTGGCCAACACTTCTTCTTCTGCCAAACCGGTTTTACATGACGGACAAAAATTGATCGGAGCATTTTTTTTATACAACAATCCCATTTTGTAGAACTGTAAAAATAACCACTGCGTCCATTTGTAATAGGAAGGATCTGTTGTTGCAAACTCTCGATCCCAATCAAAGGAAAATCCTAAGGATTTCATCTGGCGTTTAAATGTAGCAATATGATCGGGAACCATATCCATGGGATTTTTTTTTGCTTTTATTGCTGCATTTTCTGCAGGAAGTCCGAACGCATCCCAACCTATCGGATGAAGAACCGCATACTGGTTCATTCGATAAAATCGAGCGATAACATCGGTACCAGTATACACACGGACGTGACCAACATGAAGTCCGGCGCCTGATGGATACGGAAACATGGGGAAAATAAACTGCTTGCCCTTTAAAGAGGGTTTTTTATTAAGGTCTGGAGTTTTATATGTTTTATTTTTTTCCCAATCTTTCGCCCATTTTTGCTCGAATTCATGTGGTTGATATTTTATAGTCATGATGTATATTGTATCACGAAAGTCGAAATTTCTTCAGAAGTTTCTTTATCTCTTTTTTCTTTTCCTCAGTGACTTCAACTATTATTACTCCCAAATCAATTTGACCATATAATACCATTGAATTTAAGGGAGCAAATAAAATTGCCGGTAATGCTAATAAATCTTCTTCTCCATTTATTACTACTGTTTGCTTGCCCTCCGAAGCTTTCTTGACCCTCGAAGCTTCAGGCGAGTGGGTAGCGAAGGAGGGAGGCTGGCCACCCTTCGGGTAACCAAATTCGATTGCTTTTTTTATTGCATCAACAGATTCTTTTGAAATTGTTCCAGGTTTGTTTAAAAATGCTTTTTCCAATCTTGAAGGTTTTCTAATTTCTTTTCTTCTTGACCTATAATCAATAATCTTCACGTCAGGAATAAACCCAACTCTTTCAAGCGAATTCACAATAATATCTCCAACTGCAATAACCATTGTCTGTTTTGATTTTTCGATAGATTGAATGACTTTTCTCGCTGTTTTTTCCAATTCGTTTTCTTTTCCTCGTATAACTTTTCCTAATGGTTTTCGTAATTCTTTCCGTAAATACTCCGGCAGAATTAGCTGTTTTTTTTGAAAATTATATCCCTCTCTATTAATCTCTCCCCTTCTGATCCTTTCAGAACTGATAAGTTTTCCGTCATCACCTTTCACGTCTTTAATACAGATAATTTTTAGTTCGGGGAGTTTTTTTTCTGCTCTCGAACGATTTATTTTAATTGCATTCGCATAGGTTGATTTACTTACTACAAGAGCCTCTATGGTGCCATCATTTTTCGTTGATCCATAGATATCTGAAAGAGAAAATATCGTTACCCTCTGTAAAGATCTTTTCTTTTTAAGATATTCAATAACTGATTTTTTTCGTTCATTAAAAGATTCAACAGCGCTTAAAAAATTTTTATCTTTATACATTCCCGATGTCGTAATTCCTATTGAGATATGATTTCCGTACTTTAAAGCAGTATCGATTAATGCCTCATGCCCCTTATGAAAATGATCGAATGTCCCTCCGAGTGCGATGTGTTGAAAACGATAGGGAATATTTTTTTGTTTCGTAAGTAAGCTTTGAATAGGTAGGACAAGGTAATGAGGAACTCGATCAAACCATTGTTTTTTTTGGCGAATTAACTCTCGTATTTTCTCTCCCTCGTACAAATATTTTTTAAAAAATCCTACTCTCCAAATAGTATATCCTTGTTTTTCAAAAATGCGGTTTGGCCATTCATTGTTGCCAACAATAATATCAATATTTCCAGTTTTATGAAGACTATTTTTAAACCATAACTCGTCGTCATAAAAATCATTCAGAGGAACAATTTTTTCAATAAACGAATCTAATTTTTCTTCATGAATCACTTTTTCAATCATTCTTTTTCTATCTTCGTATGTAAAAGGGTTATCCTCATCAAAAACATTCGCGCTCCCTATCGCAATAGCCAATTTTTTGACTTTTTTTTGGACATGCTGAAGAAGATACAAGTGTCCTTTGTGAAATGGTTGGAATCGACCAATCAATAATCCTCTACTATAGATTGTCATAAAGATACCTAGAATTATACAAAATACTTTATAATACACGTATAATTTCAATGACTAAATTTTTAAAAATCAATTCAGAGAAAGAAACGAAAAGAATCGTTCGGTTTTTACAAGAGACGTTTAAAACTCAGCATATTCAAAATGCAGTTATTGGACTTTCTGGAGGAATTGATTCAATTACTTGTTATTATCTATTAAGAAGAGCTCTGCCGGAAAAAAATATTTTCCCAGTCTATCTCCCCTACTATAATAAAAACACTTCGGAAGTGTTAAAGAATGTCATATCAATAAAAACAATAACAAATACTATTTTCCGGGAATTACGGTTAGACCAAAAAAAAGATAAAATAAGAGCAGGCAATATTATAGCAAGAGTAAGGATGATCATTCTCTTCGATCTTGCAAAAAAATATAATGCATTGGTGTGTGGAACAGAAAATAAAACAGAACATTTGCTTGGATATTT
>OBEQ010036031.1_pt1 | contig 15785 bp, 17 predicted proteins | sample 1670901 | NCBI WGS metagenome assembly OBEQ01 (sample SAMEA104232315, study PRJEB22302) | groundwater metagenome | biome: forest; feature: aquifer; material: groundwater | place: USA | collected 2011-08-07 | depth 5.4 m | reverse complement strand
GCGAAGAGCGTGCGCGTCTCGCGGCGCTTCAATGAAAACGCACGATCGACACCCAGTGTCTCGACGCCCATCACAATCGCCCGCCGAGGGTCGTCGAGAAGCGAGTGCATGTACGCGTGCAAACATGAGTAGAGCTGATCGAGCATGCTGGTACCCGACATCGTCGACTACGACCTGCCCACGCCCGGGGTCTTCCACAACTGCCTGATCGTGTCGATCAACAAGCGGTACCCCAAGCACGCGCAGAAGGTGATGAACGCGATCTGGGGCGCGCACCTGTTGTCGCTGACCAAGCTGATCGTGGTGGTCGACGACGACTGCGACGTGCACGACTACCACGAGGTGGCGTTCCGGGCCTTCGGCAACGTCGACTACGCGCACGACCTGCTGCTGACCAGTGGACCGGTGGACCACCTGGATCACGCGTCGTACCAACAGTTCTGGGGCGGCAAGGCCGGCGTGGACGCCACCCGCAAGCTGCCCGGTGAGGGGTACCACCGCGGCTGGCCCGACGACGCTGTCATGTCGCCCGACGTGGTGGCCCGGGTCGACAAGCGCTGGAAGGAGTACGGGTTCCAGTGACCGCACTCAGCCAGCCGGCGCGGGTCAGGGCATTCCTGCGGCTGGTGGCTATTGAGCACTCGGTCTTTGCGCTGCCGTTCGCGTACCTGGCGGCGCTGGCCGCCATGACTGTCCATGGTGGACGGATTCGGTGGGGCGGGCTGGTGCTGGTCACCCTGGCGATGGTGGGGGCCCGGACCTTCGCCATGGCGGCAAACCGGATCATCGACCGGCAGATCGACGCCCGCAATCCCCGTACCGCCCAGCGGGAACTGGTGACCGGGGTGGTCTCGCTCCGGACGGCCTGGACCGGCGCGGCGGTGGCGCTGGTGGTCTTCGTGGCGGCGGCGGCCGCGCTCAACCCGCTCTGCCTCGCGCTCGCTCCGCTCGCCGTGCTGCCGCTGGTGGTGTACCCGTACGGCAAGCGCTTCACCGACTGGCCACACGCGATCCTGGCGCTGGCGCAGCTGGTGGCCCCGCTCGGCGGCTGGCTCGCGATCACCGGTACCTTCCGCGGCTCCGGTCCGGCCTGGGTGCTCGGCGTCGCGGTCGGGCTGTGGATCGGCGGCTTCGACCTGATCTACGCCTGCCAGGACGCCGCGGTGGATCGCCGGATCGGGGTGCGCTCGGTTCCGGCGCGGTACGGGGTACCGGTGGCGCTGCGGCTCTCCACGGCGGTACACGTGCTGACGTTCGGGCTCTTCGTCTGGTTCGGGGCATTGGTCGGACTGGGCTGGCCGTGGTGGATCGGACTGGCGCTTACCGCCGCGGCGTTCAGTTACGAGCACACCATCGTGCGCCCGGACGACCTGTCCCGGGTGAACCGGGCGTTCTTCACCGCCAACGGCTTCGTGGGGATCGCGCTGTTCTGCTTCGCCCTGCTCGATCTGGTGCTGCGCGGCAACCTGCGCCCGTGATCAGTTCGAGGTCTCCGGGTCCATGAATCCGTCGCCGTCGGTGTCGGTGAGCACCTGGTCCACCGTGCCGTCGCCGTCCGAGTCGACCAGCAGCCGGTCGATCATTCCGTCGTGGTCCACGTCGACGGCTATCGCGTCGACGCGGCCCTGGGCGTCGGTGTGGACGTACATCTGTTCGCCCTGCGGGCCGGTGCCGGTCACGTAGTCGTCGGGCTGGCCGTCGCCGTCGAAGTCGATGGACGGCTGGTGGAGCTCCACGTGCCCGACGGTACCCATGCCGTCGGGCGGGCTCTCCCCTTCGGTCGCGTCCAGCACGAAAGCGCCGGTATCGTCGCTGTGCGGGTCGCTGCCCAGGTAGCCGTAGCCGTCGTCGACCATGTCGGTCTCCTGTCCGTGATCAGCCGACGGCGCGTTGAGCACCGTGGATGTACAAACAGTAGAAGGTCGCTGCGCATCGGGACAACGCGGGCGCGGCGGTACAGCGCGGCCGGAGCAGGAGCCCGACCCGTTCGGCCGATCTGTGCGCGCGGGCCGGTCGACTACCGTCGTGAGCCGCGCCGTGCTGCACGACCGGCGCGGGGAGGAACCGATGGACGAGTACCCGTCGCCGCCTGGTGACGCGCCCGGGGCGGCTTCCGGCGTACCGGTCGATCCGGCTGCCGGCGCGCAGCCGACCCCGGCCGGGGCACGCGGCTGGTTCGTCCCGGTGGTGGTGGCGCTGGCCATCGGCGCGCTACTGGTCGTGGTGGGCGCACTGGTCGTCGTGCCGTACCTGGACGCCGGGAACGCCCCGGTGACGGTTGCCGGTCCCACCGATGGGCTGGGCGACTCCACCGCCACAGCGCAGTCCACGGTCGGGCCCTCTGCGCAGCCCAGCGGGGCCGGTGCCGAGCTCGTCGACCCGTGCGTCGTCGGTACCTGGAAGGAGTCCTCGCACACCGAGGACGTCCCGATCACGGGCTACGGCGTGGTCAGGTTCACCGGCAGCAACGGCGTCGTGCTGAAGTACCGGCCCGACGGGACCGGCGCCGTCGATGTCGGGGCCGGCGCAACCGTGACCGGCACCACCGCGGACGGGAAGCGGATCGAGGTGGGCTGGAAGGGCACGTCGACCTTCCACTTCGTCACCAGCGTCGGCAGCATCTGGTACCAGTCGCTGGCGGTCAAGGCCACCTATGTCGTCAAGATCAACGGGGTGACGCAGAAGACCGGAACGGGGTCGACAACCGCGACCCCGGATGTCTACGCCTGTTCGGGCGACACGCTGCGACTCACCGGCAGCGGCCCGGCCGGTACCGCGCCCGGCAGCAGCTATGTCCTGGTGTTCACCCGGGTCAGTCAGACCGCCTGAGCGCGCCCGCCCGCCCGGCTAGGGCAGAGTAGAGCCGTGAACGCGCAGCGCCTGCCGTGGATCGTCGGGGTGTCCGGAGCGTCCGGGACACCGTACGCGGCGGCCGTGCTGCGCGCGCTGCTCGATGCCGGGTACTCGGTCGACCTGGTGGTGTCCCGGGCTGCCCGGCTGACCCTGTTGGAGGAGACCGGCCGGCCGTTCCGGGACGCGCACTGGAAGGACGACCTCAGCGCCTGGCTGGGCGCGAGCCCGCTGGACGTCGGCAATGCGGCGGACCCGGCCGGCCGGGACATCGCCGGTGACGATGTGGCGTACTGGCCCGCCGGTGACCTCGCCGCTGGGCCGAGCAGCGGCTCCTACCCGGCACGCGGCATGGTCGTGGTACCGGCCAGCACGGCCGCGTGCGCCGGCATCGCCATCGGGCTCTCCAAGGACCTGCTGCAGCGCGCAGCCGAGGTCAACCTCAAGGAGCGCCGCCCGGTCGTCGTGGTGCCGCGGGAGACTCCGGTGACCCGCAGCCACCTGGAGCACCTGATCGCCTTGTACGACGCGGGCGCGGTGGTACTGCCGGCGAGTCCGGGTTTCTACGCGGCCGGCGCCCAGGCGACAGCCGCCCAGTTGGTGGACTTCGTCGCCGGGAAGGTGCTCGACGCGCTCGGCGTACCGCACACCCTGGCCAGCAGGTGGACGGGCGACCTTAGTGGCGCCCGTTCTCCCGATGGTCCGCATGATCCCGCAGGCCGGCGGTTTCGAGGTCACCCTCGCCCTCCAGTAACGCCCTGACCTCCGACTCCCGGAACCGGCGGTGCCCGCCCGGGGTTCGGATGCTGCTGATCCGGCCGGCCGCAGCCCACCGGGTCACCGTCTTCGGGTCGACGCGGAACAACGCTGCTACTTCGCCCGGCGTCAGGAGACGATCTCCCGTGTCCACGACCCCCTCCTCGCGTCGGCACAGTTTCCTCGGGCGCAAACCCGCACGCCCGGAGCCTTCGAACGGGACGCACGCCCATTAGAGCACCATCCGCGCAGGTTGTCCGACATATAGGGAATTACGCCATCTTGTGTGGGTACTTCCGCTGGCGGGCTGGGTGGTTCCCGGGGTGCCAGGGGTTCCAGGGCACGTTGCAGCGATCATCGGGGTCGTTCAGGACAGCACCGACGACATCCTTGTCGCGTTGCTGGAGATGCCCGGGATCGAGTCCTGGTCCTTCACGGCAGGCGAGGAGTCGTACGCCCACCGGCACCTGTCGTGGGCCGCCTCAGGATCCGGCGGACACGCCGTGGTCGCGGGAGGTACGCCGGTGGGGTCCACCCCGGGACGGGTACGGTCGCCGCGCCCGCCCGTTGTCGGCACCGTTGCGTCCCGGCGCGGAGGGGCGATGCCGGCTCGGCGGCGGCTCGTCCACGACGGGCACCCCGCTGGGCTCGCGCGCTCCGAAGAGCTCAGCCAGGGCCGGATCGCCAGTGCGTGCCCGCAGCTTCCCGGGCTCGACGCCGGCCCGGGCGACCATGATGGCCGCGCTCTTGCGCTGGGTCGGCAGGACCAGCGTGAGTACCGTGCCGGCCGCGCCGGCCCGCGCGGTGCGCCCCGCCCGGTGCAGGTAGTCCTTGGGGTCGCGCGGCGGGTCGACGTGCACCACCAGCGACACGTCGTCGACGTGGATGCCACGGGCGGCCACATCGGTGGCGACGAGGACCTGGACCCGACCTTCGCGGAACTCGGCGAGCGTGCGGGTGCGTACCCGCTGAGTCTTGCCGCCGTGCAGCGCCCCGGCCCGTACGCCCACCGCGGCGAGCTGGGTGACCAGCCGGTCCACGTTCAGCTGGGTCTTCACGAACAGGATTGTGCGACCGCGGCGGGCCGCGAGCGAGGCGGTCACCGCGAACTTCTCAGCCGCCGGCAGGTACAGCAGGTGGTGGTCCATGGTGTCCACGGCACCGGTCACCGGCGACACCGCGTGCGTGACCGGGTCGGTGAGGAAGCGGTCGACCAGGGCCTGGACGTCGTTGTCGAGCGTGGCCGAGAAGAGCAGCCGCTGCCCGTTGGCCGGGGTCTGGGCCAGCAACTCCGTCACCACCGGCAGGAAGCCGAGGTCGGCCATCTGGTCAGCCTCGTCCAGCACGGTGACCTGTACCGCGTCGAGCTTGCATGAGCCCTTCTGGATCAGGTCTCCCAGCCGTCCCGGGGTGGCCACCAGCAGGTCGACGCCGTCGTCCAGCGCGCGGATCTGCGGCACGTACGGCGCTCCACCGACGACCGTGGCCAGGGTCAGTCCAAGCTCGCGGCCCAGCGGGGCGAGCGCCTCGGTGACCTGCATGGCCAGCTCGCGCGTCGGCACCAGCACCAGCGCGCGGGGCCGGCGGGGCGCACTGCGCCGACGCCCCTGTGCGTTGACCCGGCCACCGTGGGTGGCGAGCCGGGCCAGCGTCGGCAGGCCGAAGGCCAGCGTCTTGCCCGAACCGGTCTGTCCCCGGCCGAGCAGGTCCCGGCCGGCCAGGGCGTCCGGCACCGCCGCCGCCTGGATCGGGAAGGGGGTACGGATACCCGCGGCCTGCAGCGCGCGCACCAGTGGCTCGGGCAGGCCGAGTCCGGCGAAGGTGAGGTCTGCCGCGTTGGGGTCGGCTTCGGCTTCGGTCGCCAGGGTGCCGGCGATCGGGTCGATCGTCGGGTCCGCGGGCATCGGGTCAAAAATGGATCGGAACGTGCTGGGATCTGCGTACGGCATGAGTCGGGCGAGGGCCTTCCGGAAGGGGCGCCCAGCCAGCAGTGGCACAACGGCCAGCGGTGGTACAACGCCCGAACGGCGCGCACAAGGGCGCGCCGCGACAATGACGTCGACAGAGTACATGCTGATCGCGGCGGCTGTCGCGCGGCGTGTCGGGTCTCACGCCACGGGCACCCCGGCGGTCTCCGCCGGCCGCACTTCAGCTGCCGTTGACGAAGTTGTTGAACTGCTCGGTCACCACGTTCCGGAAGAAGATCGCGGCGACCAGACCCGCTACGACGATGGCGGCGAGAATGACCACCATGATCACGAGTACCCGGGTGTTGCCACCCCGGGGCGTGGGTCCGTCGGGGGCGCCCTGGCTGAGGATATGGCCGGTCAGCGAGCCCGAATTGTCCAGCTGGTTCGAGTGGACAGGCGCTGCGCCGGCCCCGTAGACCGTCCCGCCGGGCCGTTGGTTGCGCGCCCATTGTCCGTACTGCGCGCCCGCGCCCGGTGCGGCGCCCGGTACCGGCTGGGGGTAGCTCGGCGGGGCTGGCGGATAACTTGGCGGGGCCGCGGGGTAGCTCGGCAGGGCTTGCGGGTGGCTCGGCGGCGGGAAGCTCGTCGGCGGTGCCGGGTAGGCGGGTGGTGCGGAGGTGGGGATGGCCGGCTGGTCCGGGGTTGCCGACGGCACGGTGTATGCCTGAGGTGCGCTTGCCGGGGGTGCGCTGACCGGGGGTGCGCTGACCGGGATGCCGACGGGTTCGGATGCTGCCGGGCCGGAGTTGCCCGGGCGTAGCGGGGGCCAGGTGAACATTGCCGGGTCGGCCGGCACCTGGTTGATCACTGGTGGCTCGGTCGGGAACGGTGGTACCGGCTGCGGGGGCGGGAACGGCGGCACCGGGCTGGGCGGTGGCGGTACCGGCGACGGGATGGGGCCTGGACCGGGCTGTGGTGGTTCGGGCGGCGTCGGCGGTTCGGGTGGCGTCGGCGGCCGCATGGGCTCCGGCGGGTTCGGTGGTGTGGGCAGTTCGACGGGCTGGGGCGTCGGGGCCGGTTGACCGGGGGCCGCCACGACGGCTGCGCCCGCGCCATACATCCGTGGTCCCGCCGCAGGGGCAACGGGCCAGGCCGCGGCTGCCTCCTCGGCGGTGATCCGGGTTGCCGACGGTACCGCCACGCTGGCCCGGGCCACGGCGGTGTGCTGAACCGCGACCGGCTGCACGGGCTCCGGCTCCACCTCGGGCTGGACTGCCTCGACCTCGATCTGAGGCTCTACCTCGGGCTGGGCTGCCTCGACCAGGGGCTGAGGCTCCACCTCGGGCTGGGCTGCCTCGACCTCGATCTGAGGCTCCACCTCGGGCTGGGCTGCCTCGACTGAGGGCTGCGCGGCCTCGGTTCCTGCCCACTGGTGGTCGAACATCGCCCAGGGCGAGGGCGAGGGCGAGGGCGAGGGCGAGGCTGCTGGGGCTGGGGCTGGGGCTGGGGCTGGGGCTGGGGCTGGGGCTGGGGCGTCGGGCTCGACGTGCGGCGGCGCCTCCGGGACTTCAGGCGCCTCCGGGGCTTCAGGCGCCTCCGGGGCTTCACTGGCCTCCGGATCGATGGCGTCGGCGGTACCGGGCGGCTCGGCGGCAAGCTGCGCGGGCGCGGCAACGTCGGCGCCGGCATAGCCGGCCCAGAGGGCACCGGAGCCCGGCATCGGCGGCGGCGCGTACGCCTCGAACTGCTCCTCCTCGACGGGGAGCTCGGGGAGCGCTGCGCCCACCGGCGGGGGTGGCGGCAGCGGTGGAAGGTCGTCGGCGTCCGTACTCCCAGCCGACGTCGCGCCGGGGTCCGCCGTCTCCCGGTCGTCCATTCCGTGCCTCCCACGACAACGCCTGCGCTACCCGGCCGAGCGCAGCAGTCCGGCCACTGTGCCTGTCCACCGTGCCATACCCACGCTCGTCAGCCCGATACGCCGGGGGATCCCGCCGCCGTAGGGGATCGTGGTGCGGACACCGCGGGCAGTACCCGGGAGGCACCGAAGAACGCCGCTGACCAGATCGGGGCGACCTTCACGACCTCCCCGAGCGCCGCGGCGTGGACCATCAAGCCGTCGCCGAGGTAGATGCCGACGTGCATGACCGAGGTCCAGTCGGCCCGATTGGTGGCGAAGAACACCAGGTCGCCGGGGAGCAGTTGGTCGATCGAGACGGGCGTGGTCGCGCGGTACTGCTCGTTGGCGATGCGCGGCAGGGCGACGCGGACCGAGTGGTACGCCGCGTACACCAGACCGGAGCAGTCGTAGGTCAGCGGCCCCTCGGTGGCCCACCGGTACCGGTGACCGAGCTGCGCCAGCGCGAACCGCACGGCGGCGATGGCCGTGGGATCCGCCCGTTGCCCCGCCACGGTGCTGGCCGGGTCGAAGGCGAGACCCCGGCGCTGGTCCGCTGCCTCCCGTTCGGTTTCGATGCGCGCCAGTTCGGCGGAGTTGCGCCGACGCAGCTCGGCGAGGGCGGCGGAACGCCGGTCGACGGTGGCCTGGACCGCGTCGCGCCGGACGGCGAGGCTCTGCTCGGTGCCGGCCGCTGCCTGGTACGCCGCCGACGCCGCGCGTTCAGCCTGCTCCGCACGGGTCAGCTCGCGGGCCGCGCTCTGCGCGTCCGGGCCGGTGCGCAGGCCGGGCGCCAGCAGCGAAAGCCGATCCAGTTCGCCGGCGTACCGGTCGAGCGGGCCGAGCGCGGTGGCGGCCCGGTACGCCTCGTCGACCGCGTGGTCCGCCCGCTCCTGGGCAGTTGCCAGGGCGTCGGCGGACTCCTGCCACGCCTGCCGGCTGCCGAGGCTGGTCGCCCGGGCCTGGCCGAGTTCCACGTCGAACCGCTTGAGCTGTACCCGCAGAGCCTCGACGGCGGCGGATTCGGTGGCGATCTGCCCGGCCCACGGGCCCTGCCCGACCGGCGGCGGGCTGGTCGGCTCGGCGGGGACCGTCCCCCCGTCCGGGGGACCGCCGCCCGCGGGTGCTGCCGGGCGGGTACCGGCATCCGGGACGCCGGGCGGGACCGGATCGGCGTACCCGGGGCGCACAATGAGCACACACAGTGCCGTGCACACCGCTGCAGCCAGGGCCAGCGTTGATGCCTCGCGTCGCCTCATCCTCGCCCCCCCGGTGAGCTGTCACCCGACGCCGGGGTACCACCGCCCTCGCGTGCCGGCTCCGGTACCCGCGACGTACCCTCGGCCGGGGGAGTCATGCACAGAGAGGGGCCGGCGTGGACACGGGACTCAAGCGTGAGCTCGAGGCGAAGGTGTACGCCGGGGAGCGGCTCAGCCGTGAAGACGGCATCGCGCTCTACGAATCCGACGACCTCGCGTGGCTCGGGCGGCTGGCCCACCATGCGCGCACCGAGCGCAACGGCGACCGGGTGATGTTCAACGTGAACCGCCATCTGAACCTGACCAACGTCTGCGTGGCCTCGTGCGCGTACTGCTCCTTCCAGCGCAAGCCGGGCGAGAAGGACGCGTACACGATGCGAGTTGCCGAGGCCGTGGCCAAGGCGAAGGAGATGGAGAACGAGCAGCTCACCGAGTTGCACATCGTCAACGGCCTGCACCCGACCCTGCCGTGGAAGTACTACCCGCGGGTGCTGCGCGAGCTGAAGGCCGCGCTGCCCGGGGTGAACCTCAAGGCGTTCACCGCAACCGAGATCCACTGGTTCGAGAAGATCTCCGGGTTGCCGGCCGACGAGATCCTGGACGAGCTGATCGACGCCGGGCTGGAGTCATTGACCGGCGGCGGAGCCGAGATCTTCGACTGGGAGATCCGCGAGAAGATCGTCGACCACGCCACGCACTGGGAGGACTGGTCGCGGATCCACCGGATCGCGCACGCCAAGGGGCTGCGTACGCCGGCGACCATGCTGTACGGCCACATCGAGGAGCCGCGGCACCGGGTGGACCACGTACTGCGGCTGCGCGAGCTGCAGGACGAAACCGGCGGGTTCATGGTCTTCATCCCGCTGCGGTACCAGCACGACTTCGTGGACTCGGCCGACGGTGTGGTCCGTAACAAGCTGCAGGCGCGCACCACCATGGCGTCGCCCGCGGAGTCGCTGAAGACCTTCGCGGTGTCCCGCCTGCTCTTCGACAACGTGCCGCACGTCAAGTGCTTCTGGGTGATGCACGGGCTTTCCGTCGGGCAGCTGTCGTTGAACTTCGGCGTCGACGACCTGGACGGCTCGGTCGTCGAGTACAAGATCACGCATGACGCCGACCACTACGGCACACCGGAAACGATGCACCGCGAGGACCTGCTGAACCTCATCTGGGATGCCGGTTTCCGCCCGGTGGAGCGCAACACCCGCTACGAGGTGGTCCGGGAGTACGACGCCCCGGTGTCGCTCGCCCAGCGCCGGGCCGAACCCCAGCAGGTCTGGGCCTGAGTCCGAGCGCCGTCGCCACTCCGTCCGCGCCACCGCGCTGAGTCGTCCGCGCCACCGCGCTGAGCCGTCCGCGCCACCGCGCTGAGCCGTCCGCGCCACCGCGCTGAGCCATGATCGCGTCTGTATCGACGACATGCACGGGATCATGGCTTCGTGGGGTACGCCACGTCGATGGCGATGCGATCATGGTTGGGCAAGCACCGCGTGCACCTGTGCGACCACCCGCTCCCGGTGGCGGAGCACGTCATCGGCGGTGAACCGCAGCACAGTCCAACTGCACAGCCGTAGCCGGTTCAACCGGGCCACGTCACGTTGGAACACTGTGCGGTCGCGATGGTGGTCGCCGTCGTACTCCAGCCCGACGAACACTTTCGGATAGGCAAGGTCCAACCGGGCGACGAAGTGTCCGTCCGCATCGCAGACGTCATGCTGCACGGTAGGTCGGGGCAGCCCCGCCTGCAGGAGCAGCAGACGCAGCCGGGTCTCCATCGGCGACTCCACGTCGGTTGCCACGAGGTCGAGTACCCCCGGCACCCGGCGGACACCCGGCCAGCCCTCGTGGCCGGCAAGGAAACTCCGCAGCCCAGGCACGGTGACCAGCCGGCGGTACAGCAGCGCATCGATGGCCGCCACAGCCGACTCCAGACACGGTCCTCGGGCCAGATCGAACGCGGTACGCAGCGGTGTGGTGACTGGCAGCCCGCTACGGCGGCAAAGATCTGCCTGGGGCACGGCGGCCCTGCGCACCACGAGCCCCGGGGGCGAGCGCAGCGCCCGACCTCGCGGCACCGTCACCTCGACCGGGGCGCCGCCCAGCGGCAGCAGTTCCACGCCGTGCAGGTATGCCGCCGATTGGTGACTGACCCCGCTTCCCAGGGGCAGCAGGAGCGCCGCAGCCTGGCACCGCGCGTGGTGGTCCAGAGCGAGGCCGGCGGGTACGTAGACATCCGGGAAGAGGCGCCGGTACCGGGGCCCGGTCAACTGGCGCCAGGTGACCAACCCCCCGCGTACCGCCGCACCACCCCGGAACGGGCAATGCGACAACTCAGCGGGAACGCTGGTGGCGGGCATCCGTCCACCATGGTCCCGGGCGGGTACAGGCGCAGCCCCGAGCGGCCCGCCTGTGGATAACCGCGTTACCCTCACAGTCGATGAGCCCGATGGTGAAGTACTCGCTGGCCCGGCTCGGCCTGTTCCTGGCGGCGGCTGCAGCCCTGGCGGCTGTGCCGATGAAGGTACCCCTCGAAATCAAGCTGTTGGCCGCGGTACTCATCTCGGCCCTGCTCAGTCTCTTCCTGCTGCGTGGCCTGCGCGACCAGGTGGCGGTGGGGCTCAGCACCGGGGCGGCGAAGCGGGCGGAGGAGAAGGCGCGGTTGCGCGCCGCCCTGGCCGGTGACGTCGCCGACGCCGCCGACGAGGCGACGGCCGCCGATGGCGAATCCAGCGGCGACGCCGAGGAGGTGACGGACGCCGACGCCGACGCCGAAGAAGCGACGGCCGCCGACGGCGACTCGGCCGCCGAAGAGGCGACGGCCGCGGAAGAGGCGCCGGCCGCGGAAAAGGCGCCGGCCGCGGAAAAGGCGCCGGCCGCGGAAAAGGCGCCGGCCGCGGAAGAAGCGACGGCCGCCGACGGCGAAGGGGACTCCGAGGAGGCGACGGCCGCCGACGCCGGGGCCCGGCCGTCGTCGTGAACCCGGCCCGGCGGCCCCGGGTGGGGCACATCCAGTTTCTCAACTGCCTGCCGTTGTACTGGGGCATGATGCGCTCCGGCGCCCTGCTCGACGTCGAGCTGTACAAGGACACCCCGGATCGGCTCAGTGAGGCGCTTGTCGCTGGCGGGCTGGACATCGGGCCGATCTCGTTGGTGGAGTACCTGCGACACACCGACGAACTGCTGCTCCTGCCCGATCTCGCGGTCGGCAGCGACGGGCCGGTGCTGTCGGTGAACCTGGTCTCCACGGTGCCGCCGGAGGAGCTTGACGGGCGGCGGGTGGCGCTGGGCTCCAGTTCGCGGACCGGCGTTCTGCTGGCCCGGATGCTGCTCGCCGGGCGGTACGCGGCCAGCCCGGAGTACTTCGCCTGCCCGCTCGACCTCACCGAGATGTTGCTGGAGGCCGACGCGGCGGTCCTGATCGGGGATGCGGCGCTGCGGGCGTGGTACGACGCGCCAAGGACCGGGCTGGTCGTCACCGACCTGGGTCAGGCCTGGCGGGAGTGGACCGGGCTGCCGATGGTCTTCGCCACCTGGGCGGTCCGTCGGGACTTCGCGCAGGAGCGTCCGGGCCAGGTCAAGGATGTGCACCAGGCCTTCCTGCGCTCGCGGGAGCTGTGCCTGGCCGAGCTGGACGAGGTGGCCGGCGCGGCGGCCCGGTGGGAGCCGTTCGACGCGCAGACCCTCGCGACGTACTTCCGCGCACTGGACTTCTCGCTGGGGCCGCGGCAGGTGGCCGGCGTCTGCGAGTTCGCCCGCCGGGCCGCTGAGCTCGGTGCGGCGCCGCCGCTGCCCGCAGGTGGGCCACTCTTCGCCGAAGTCTGACCGTCGGCCGGCCCCCGGGCGCCGACACCCGGCTCCGGCCGGTGGCCGGGACGTGCCGGCCGCCGGGGCTACGTGGGGTACAGCAATTGCCGGGTGACGTTCCTGCAGACCGCGGCGCCGTAGTTCAGCTCGTACTGGCCGGGGTAGCGGACGATCACCGCCAGGATCCAGTCAACCCGTACCGCCAGGCAGGCGATGTGCCACTCGTCGTCGCCCTCGTAGTACGTCCAGCCGTTCTTGATGGAGGTCGAAGCGGCGACCTCGGACGGCAGCGCATCGATGATGCCGAACCTGCCTTCGCCGCGGACCTGGCGCATCTCGCTGAGCAGCCATGAGGTCCAGATCGGCCCCGCGGCGCGCCCGTCGGCGACGCACAGCCCGAGGCGGACGGCGTCGCGGGCGGAGATCTCGGTGGCCCACCACAGTCCTTCGGCAATCGACGTGTCGGTGAGCCCGCAAATCTCGATCATCCGCTTGACGACTGCGTCTGCGCCGTCGAGCTGGTAGATGTCCTCGGCCGCGTCGTCGTCGGAGTCGCGGATCATCGTGCTGAGCTCGTCGAGCCGGTCCTGTCCGGGGTCCTGCCCGCCCAGCCGGCGAAGGGAGTCGCCGGCGATCCAGGTCTTCACCATCGACTCGGTCGTGCTGGAGGCGTCCATGTCGTTGGCTGCGCCGGTCATCGCTGCGGTGCGCCGGTCGAGTAACGCCCACGAGTAGAAGCCGTCGACGGTGACCATCACCCGCCCGGACGTCAGCGGCTGCGGGGTGGCCCGGGCCCGCGGGGCCGATGGCCTGGGCGTGGCACGGCGACTGCCGCGGACGCTTGGTTGCGGTGTTCCGGCGGCGGTGGGTGTCGTCACCTGGTTCCGGAAGGGCGGCAGTGCCCCGACCGCATGGTGGATTCCGGGGACGAAGATCGCCGCGGCGACGGCTGCCACCAGCGCTACCGGGGCCACCACCAGTGCGGCGAACCCGCCGCGCCTGCGGACGGACAGGGCTGCGGTCCAGTGGCGTACGCGGCCGATCGGCGCGTCGTCGTGGGGCGTTTGGATGTGGCGGGCGATGGCGGTGACTCCTGGGTGACGCGGGGATCTTTCGCAGCGTATGGAGCAGGTTGTCCGATGTACATGGGATCGGCTGATCTCTTACGCAACTCAAAGCTTCCTCTGACACGGGCCCGGGCAAAGTATCGCCCGGGCCGCATGCCGCCGCGACCGGGGAAGTGGCGTACATTCACCACGATGGATGACCAATCCGATCCTGTACCGGCGAACGAATTGTCAGCTGGCGGGTAGCGTCGCAACGGACGGGTGGGAGGCGGGCGGGATGAACCAGCGCGGCGACACGGTGGGTGGCGGGCTGGTTCCCGGCGCCCGTGAGCGGGGCCGGCTCACGGCTGGACCTGATCGGGTGGCGGAGCCCGATCCGACGGGTCCCGCGGCCGGGCGCGAGCCGCCAGCCTCCGCCGACGACCTGTTGCGCCTGGTGGCGCGCGGGGACGACGACGCGTTCCGGCAGCTCTATGACGCGATCGCGCCCCGGGTGTACGGGCTGATTTTGCGGGTACTGCGCGATCCGGCCCAGTCCGAAGAGGTGGCCCAGGAGGTCCTGGTCGAGGTCTGGCGCACCGCCGGCCGGTACGACCCGGCCCGGGGTACAGCCATCGGCTGGGCCTGCACGATCGCCCACCGGCGCGCCGTCGACCGGGTCCGCGCCGAGCAGGCCGGTGCTGCGCGGGTCCGCCGGATCGCCGCGTCCAGCGCCGAGACGGCGTACGACGACGTGGTCGAGCAGGCGACCGCGCGGCTGGACCGCCAGCAGGTCCGCCGCTGCCTCGAAGGCCTCACCGAGCTGCAGCGCGAGTCGCTGACCCTGGCCTACTACGGCGGGCACACCTACCGGGAGGTCGCCGAGTTGCTGGACACCGCACTGCCGACGGTGAAGACCCGGATGCGCGACGGCCTGATCCGGATGCGCGACTGTCTGGGGGTGTCGGTATGAGTACCAGCGACGTGCACACCCTGGCCGGCGCGTACGCCCTGGACGCCGTCACCGAACTGGAGCGCGCCGCGTTCGCCCACCACATCGACGACTGCGAGACCTGCGCCTTCGAAGTGGCTGAACTCCAGGAAACCGCAGCCCGGCTGGCCGACCCGGCCTGGGCGGTGCCGCCGCCCGCTCTGCGCGAGGCGGTACTGGCCGAAGTTGTCCGTACCCCGCAGCTACGGAACCGGCCGGCGGGCGGTGACTCCGGACGGGCCCTGCGGGCGGTGGGTGCCGTGCGGGCGGAGCAGGCCGCGCAGGCCCCGGCGTCGGAGGGGCCGGGGCGTTGGCGCCGCTGGACCGCTGCCGCGGTGGCCGCCGGCGTGGTGGCCGCCGGTGCCGGGGTCGCCGGCTGGGCCGTGACGCAGCGGCAGGTACGGGCCGAGCAGGCCCGCGCCGCGCAGGTCAGCGAGGTACTCGCCGCGCCCGACGCCGAACTACGCAGCGTCGCGATGGCCGGCGGGCAGGTCACCGTGGTGCTCTCCCCGTCGCGCAACGCCGGGGTGGTCGTCCTCGCCGGCCTCGCCGATCCCGGCCCCGACCGGGGGTACCAGCTCTGGCTGGTGAAGTCGGAGAACTACCGTGCGGTCGGCCTGCTGGGCACCGGCGAGCGCGGCGGCAGCGTGCGGATCGGACCGCTGGACGGCTCGGAGACGTTCGGTGTCTCGGTGGAGCCGGCTGGCGGCTCGCACACCGGGAAGCCGACCGAACCGGTCGTCGGGGTGATCGGACTGGCGTGATCCCGTTATGGGACGCGCTGTTCGCTGGGCAGCAGCTGGTCGATGTCGTCCCAGACGTACAGGATCGGCGGCTCCCACCGGGCCCGCGTGGTGGCGAGTTCCGCGGCAACGCCGCCGGTCGCCCGCAACCGCCGGACGAGGCGGTCCCGGGTGGCGTCGATGACACCGTACGCCGCTGCGCGTGCCTCGTCCTGGCTCGGGAAGAGCTGGTCGAGGGCGTGCGGGTCCGGCACGTCGCCGACCTCGGCGATCCACAGCACCCCGGCTGGCCAGACCCAGCCGGCGCTCACCGTCGGCAGGCTCGGCAGTCCGGTGGCACCAGCCGCGCGGGCCGCGTCGAGGATCGCCGCGAGCGGTACCGGACCGTCAGAGTCGACCAGGCTCCGGGCGGGCGCGCTCACGGGGAATTCTGGTGCTCGCGACGGCGGGGCTTGCTGCGCTGCGCTCCTCGCGCTCACGGGGGACTCCTTCGCCGGGTGGGGCCTGGGGAAGCTGGTCCGAGTAGGCGCCG
>OBEQ011483417.1_pt1 | contig 15786 bp, 13 predicted proteins | sample 1670901 | NCBI WGS metagenome assembly OBEQ01 (sample SAMEA104232315, study PRJEB22302) | groundwater metagenome | biome: forest; feature: aquifer; material: groundwater | place: USA | collected 2011-08-07 | depth 5.4 m | reverse complement strand
TGTGCGCTACGAAGCGACCACCAACCGCTGGTTTGAGCATCTCGATGCGACGTGGGGCACGATCCAACGGACAACGCATGCATGGTCTCCACAAAAGATCAGACGCTTGTGTCACATCACTTGATGCGTTTGTATTAGTATGTGGTATCAGCTGGAGGCACCAGACGGCTCGAAGGTGCGGCCCATTCATCCAACCGAGAATTGGGAAGGGCGTTGGGCAATAAGTCGTCAAACATACGAGAAGCTTAAAGCAGCAAATGAAATCAAGTGGATCAAGCGAGATTACGGATGGGTTCCTTACAGCGTCGAGTGGGCGCCGTCCGATCCTAGCATCCCGAACCCAAGCATCTTGACTGATGTTGGACAAAATAGACAAGCGAAGGCCCAACTGAACGAGATATTAGGCACCGATCACGGCTTTGAGACTCCCAAACCCATTGGCTTGCTTAGACGACTGCTGCAAATTGCCACAGACAGTGACTCATTGGTTCTCGACTGCTTTGCTGGAAGTGGTACGACCGGTCATGCGGTTCTAGCGCTAAACAAGTCTGACGATGGCAAACGCCGTTTCATACTTGTCGAGATGGACTCAACAATCTGTCGAAGCATTACCGCTGAACGTCTCAAGCGCGCTTGTATCGGATACAAGAAGGCAGATGGAACTCTGGAACAGGGAATGGGTGGTGGATTCTGTGTCGCCACGTTGGGCGATTCTGTCTTTGACGAGAGTGGAAATATCCGGCAGACGGTTCGCTTTGGCGATCTAGCACGACATGTCTACTTCAGCGAGACAGGCGAACCGTTGCCACGACAGGCAAGAACAAGCAGCTCACTCGTTGGCGTCTATAGGGAAACCGCAATCTACTTGCTTTACAACGGCATCCTCAGAGACAAGGCACCGAATGGTGGGAATGTGCTCACAACCGATATTCTGGCCCACTTGCCAAAGCATAAAGGGCCAAGAGTAATCTACGGGACAGCCTGTCGCTTGGGTGCTGAGCGGCTTCGACGCGAAGACATAGCCTTTAAGCAGCTCCCCTACAAACTCAAGGTAAGCGCTCGATGATTCTGAAGCCGTATCAAGTCGAGGCGCTTGACTGGCTTGAAACGTTTTTCAAGCGGTGTAGGGCGAGCAGCAACCCGCGCTTGGCTTATGAAGAAACGACGAAGGATTGGCGCGGCACGGGCTTGCGCTATTATGACCTGCCGACGCTGCCACAGGTGCCGTACGTCTGCCTTCGTATTCCCACGGGCGGCGGTAAGACACTGATCGGCGGTCTCGCAATCGAGCGGGCGAACCGAAGTTTGTTGTTCACCCGCTACAGCGTCACGCTCTGGCTCGTCCCGTCGGAGCCAATCCGCGAGCAGACATTGCGGATGCTCCGCACTCCTTCACATCTGCTGCATCAGGCGGTCTATTCGGCTCTCGGAGAAGTGACAGTGCTGGAAATTGAAGAAGCATTGCGCGTCCAACCGCATGTGCTGAATAGTTCCAACGCCATCATCGTGGCGACGATGCAGGCGTTCAAGCAGGAAGAATTGGATCGGCTTAGCGTGTACAAGGAAAACACGGACATGCTGCCGCACTTTGAAGGGATCGCCGATCCAACGGCGAAAGGGAATCTGTCGCTTGTGGACGTGCTGCGGATGCGGCATCCGCTCGTTGTAGTCGATGAAGCCCACAACCAGGGCACGCCGCTTGCATTTGAGACATTGGCCCGCTTTCAACCGAGCGCCATCTTAGAGCTGACGGCAACGCCGGATCGCTCACGCCAGCCGAGCAATGTGCTCTTCAGCGTCGGCGCATCTTCCTTGCAGGCGGCGGACATGATTAAGATGCCGCTGGAGCTTGTGCGCCGAGAGAATTGGCAAGAGGCGCTGCGCGACGCGGTGGCGTGTCTCAATAAGTTGCAAGCGAAGGCAGAGGCCGAACGTGCCGCTACCGGCGAATACGTGCGGCCGATCATGCTCTTGCAGGCGGAGCGCCACGATGCCGACCGAGAAACGCTCGTGCCGGAAAAGGTCAAACAAGCACTCATCGACGACTGTGGGGTGCCCGACGCTGAGATTGCGATTGCCACCGGTGCGCTTGACGAGATTGCAGGTGAAGACGTGTTGTCGGAGCAATCGCGTCGGCGATTCATCATCACGATTGATAAGCTCCGAGAAGGTTGGGACTGTCCCTTTGCGTACGCGCTGTGTTCCTTCCGAAACACGAGTTCTGCCACCGCCGCTGAGCAGGTGCTTGGTCGCATCCTTCGTATGCCTCACGCGACCCGCAAGACTCAGCCGGAGCTTAACGAAGCCTATGCGTTCATCACCTCGTCAGATTTCCAGGCAACTATTGCGAACTTGCGTGACGGCTTGATTCGAAACGGATTTGAACGGCAAGAAGCACTCGATCTGATCCGTGCGCCGGAAGAGCCGTCGCACGGCGATCTATTCTCCCCGATTCCTTGCGTCACTTTTACTTCGCCGGAGTTGCCGGAGCCAGGCCTATTGCCGCCCAGCCTGGCAAACAAAGTCGACATCGTGGCCGAGGCAGGCTCGATTACGCTGACCGGCGAGTTTTCACCGCTGCAGGCACAAGCGCTAGAGCGTGTCTTTTATACTGAACCGGGCAAAGCGGCCATCCGTCAGGCAGTAGCAAATTTGCGTACTCCGCAAGCCGCGCGACAACGCACACCTTCAGAACGAGGGGAGACGCTGGCCGTTCCGCTGCTGGCCGTGCAACAAGGCGACCTCTGGGAGCCGTTCGAAGAAACACATTTGCTGCAGGGCGAGTGGCGGCTGTTGGACTCTCCATACGAGCTGAGCGAGGCCGAGTTTCGGAAACCTGCCAAAGTCGCTCAGGGTGGCCGCTTCGTGGTGCAGGATGACAAGATACGCTTCGAGTACTTCGATCAAGTAGCGGCCCAGCTTGCTTGGTTCGATTTTCAGAACGATTGGAGTCAGGTGGAATTGGTATCGTGGCTTGAACGGAACATTCCCGACGAAAGCCTGTTACCTGACGAGAAAGCCGCCTTTCTAAACAAGGCAGTTACCTATTTGTTGAACCAACGCGGGTTCGCTCTTGCCGATCTAACCTACGCAAAAGTTCAATTGCGGGCCTCTCTTGAAAATAAGATCAGGGCCGCAAAGCAGCAGGCTCTTCGTAAGGTTCATCAGTACTTGTTGATGACCCCGGAGCGATTCACTTCGGATGGGCGTTGTGAGATGGTTTTCGAACAAGGCCGCTATGCCTACGATTGGCCCTACGCCGGGTTTACCAAGCTGCCAAAGCATTTCTTCCCTGAGATCGGCAATCTACATGCGGCCGGGGAAGAGTTCGAGTGCGCCGTATTTCTTGCGACGGAGTTGGAGGGTGTCAGGAATTGGGTGCGGAATGTCGAACGCAAACCGACCTCGTTCTCGCTGCAGACCGCAACCGATCGCTTCTACCCGGATTTCCTTTGCCTGCTTGAGGATGGGCGTATCCTCGTTGTCGAATACAAGAACGAGCGGGACTGGGACTTACCGGACAACATCGAGAAGCGCCAGCTTGGAGCACTCTGGCAGGAGCGGAGTAAGGGCAGAGCTATCTTTGTGATGCCGCAAGGTAAGGATTGGATGGCGATTCGTGGCGCGATACAAATTGCTGAGAAGGCTAGAACATGAAGGCCGTCATTCTAGCCAGGGTTTCAACGACGAGGCAGGAAGAGGAAGGTTTGTCTCTCGACAACCAGCTCAACACCCTTCGCAATTATGCGAAGCAGCATGGTTTCCATGTCGTCCAAGAGTTCCGCTTCAGCGAAAGCGCCGACTCAAAGATTCGACGCAAGTTCCTTGAGATGATTGAGGTTGTCAAGAATGACCCTGAAATCAAAGTGGTCATTGCGTATCGTGTGGATCGCATCACTCGCAACTTTCGTGACGCTGTGCTGATGGATGAGCTACGGAACAATCACGACAAGGAACTCCATTTCGTCTTTGACAGGTTAGTCATCGGCCCCAAGACCGTGGGAAGAGACATCACCGATTGGGATACGAAGGTCTATCTGGCAAAGCAGGTTATCAACCGGCTCAAGGAAGATGCGCACGTTTCAGCGCGGTTCAAACTCAGAAATGGCGAGTGTCCCTGGAAAGCGCCGTTTGGCTACACGAACTTCAAGAATGAAGACGGGAAACGCTGGGTAGCGCCCGATCCATTCAAGTCGAAAGTCGTCATCAAACTGTACGAATGGTATGCGACGGGCGCGTACTCGATGCTGCAACTCCGTGACAAGGTGAAAGAGGCGTTCGGCTTGAAGATGCCAAAGGGGCATATCGACTTTATCCTGAAGAATCCCTTCTATTACGGCGAGATGGCGCACGACGGCACGCTGTACCCGCACAAGTACCAGACCATCATTTCTAAGCAACTGTTTGACCAAGTGCAGAGCGTCAAGGCCGGGTTCTGTAAGCAGCCTACCAAGTATGCCGGACTACCGTATCTGTATCGCGGCCTCATCCGCTGCGGGCAATGCGGCTGCGTCTTTACGCCGGAGAAGAAGCGCAAGAAAAGCGGCCGCGAATACGTCTACTACCACTGCACCGGCTTTCACGGCAAGTGCAAGACGAAGTGGTTGTCTGAAGAAAATCTGACAGAGCAACTGTCGCAGTTGTTTGAGCGAATCCACATTCCTGATGAGATCGCGCGTGAGTTAGCGCAAACTCTTAAAGAGTCCCACGAGGACAAGAAAGCGTTTCACCAAAGCCTGTTCACGGAGCTAAGCCAGGAATACGAGCGCTTTGAGAAACGCATTGAGCGGATGTACGAAGACTACCTTGACGGCAGAATTACTGAGAGTATGTATAACAAGAAGCGCGAAGAGTACCGTGAGCGGCAAGGCAAGATTCAGCTCAGGCTTGGTACCTTGCAAAGCGCAGACGAGGAATACTATCGCTCAGTCGCACAGATCGTTAGCGTCGCCAGCCGAGCCGGTGAGCTATTCAAGAGTTCTGAAGTCGCCATCAAACGCGAATTGATCACGCTGGTACTTCAGAACCCGGTTGTGAACGACGCAACCCTTTGCGCCACATACAAAAGCCCCTTCAACCTGTTCGTTGAAGGGGCTTGTCGTCAAGATTGGCTGCCCTTCGTGGACGCTTTTCGAACTTGGCTGACGCTGCCACCGTGGGAACGGGAGCCTGCGTTGTGGGGATTATACCATCCGCAAGAGTCCGGGCGGAACCTGGCTGGAGTTTCCTGATTCCTGCGACACTACTATTAAGAAGGGTGGAGGCCGTACCGAGCTACCACCGGCTTTCTTTTTTGCCAGTGCTTCACTGACGGGGCCTAGATTACGCCAACGCCAGAGAATAGTCGAGGGTTGCGGCGGTTGGAATGATTGACCCCCCACCCCACCGATTCTAAAAAGCACCTCACACAAAGGAGGTGTATTCTTCGCGCCCATCTATCCCGCCGCCTCGTAGCACTTAATCGTCTAGAGTGCTAAAATAGCGTGTTTCGTGGATATTCCTCAGGACGTGGAGCAGACGTGATGGCTGTCGAGTATTCCCCCAAGATGTTCTTTCGGCTTCTATCTGGCCCTCTGCTGAAGCAGTATTTCACAACGCAAGGGCAGGCAGAGCACCTCACCCTGGACGATCCCGCCCACCCCGACATTGACCGTCTCTACCAGCAATGGGAAGCCTTGCCCGCAGAGGTCCGCGATCAGATGGACGCCGATCAACGCGCTGTCTATGAAATGGGTGACTTCGACACGGCATTGGGCACAGTGCTCCAGGAGGCAGCGTTTCACGAGAAAGCGGAGGAGCTACAGAGGATTTTCGCCAAGCTCGAATCCCCCTACGACAGGATGCTCTACACCCTCATCCACCACCGACGCATCTTTGACAACGCGAGTCGCTTTGAGCAAACGGATCGTTTGAGTTCACGCTACTGGAGAAAGCATCCTCGCCTACCAAAACGTCAGCCCTTAACAACGGCGGAGGCCGTGCAGTCACTTGAAGCCGCCTTGCGAGATTATTACGTGGCTCGTGAGGGGCGAGGAAGACATTGCCACATTGATGTCTACAAACGGGGCGATGGAATTTACTACTATGGCTTCCTGGAAGATTCCCCCAAGCTCGGCGGGATTTTCGACGAACAGGGACACTACTGCCCAAAGGTTTCAAAGGACAACTTCGAGATTGTGTTTCGGTTCAACCCGCTTGCTGGTGACCTCGATGTCTATGTGAAAGGCAAGGCCAAGATCGCCGCTCAGTTGCAAGAAATCTTCTCCCGCGTCTGCCTGGAAACCGAGTTACCCGCTGGCAGTGGTCCGACGAAAACATACGAGTTAAATCCGCTCATGCGACGCAATTTTGCCTTTTCCACGGAGCCGGTTGACGGCATCCGTGGGGTTCGGATCAAGAGCCTCCGACTCTCCATTATGGGGTCTCAAAAGCGCGTGATCCTAGAGGAAGGCGACGGAGATAGTCCGACGGGGATTTACGACCTCCTAAATGATGTGGTAGCCGACCAAGCCGCAGGCAAGCCAGGACTTCACCGGGCGCTGCTCAACGTGACGATGGCGGAGTTGAAAGTGGTCTTCCAACGGGATACCGGACGAACCAAAACCGTGTCCGTTAGGATTTCCTACCCCAACTCTTGCAGCCTAAAAGACACGAAGGAAGATGCTGTTGTTAGGAAGTACCTCAAGACTTGGGGGCTAGAATTGCATGGAGCCACACAAGACACTCCACAGCCTGCTCTTGCTGGCTGATGCGCCCTCCTCATCGAAGCTCACCGCTGACGATCTAAACCAGTGGCCCGATAACCTCCGCCACGCCGTCGAAGCCTCCGCGATCCTCCGCGAGGAAGCGCCTGCAACCTGGATCAGTTGCGACCAGTGCGAGGATGCGGAGACGGCAGAGGTCATCTATATTCAACGCGATAGAGGCAGTCACGCCTACATCAGTTGTCCCACGTGTGGCCGCGTGGAAATTCCCCTCAGCCGCCTCAAACAGCATAGCGTCGATCTGCCCAGCCTGGCTGCATGGGCGACGAACGGATTAGGAATCAATGCTGCCCCAACGGAGTTGGTTCAAGATAGGCTCTGGCGATTGGGTACATCAGCGATAGGCAAAGAGCAAGTTGCTGCGTATTTGATTCGTGGGGTTGGTTGGCCTGATGCAGAGCATGTAGTGGCTGCTCGCCTTTCGTCATTGGCAGGATTGTGCCTGACGCTGAATCTCTCCGATGGCCATCCAGCAAGGCAACAGGACGGTCTCGCGTTTGTTCCGCTCGCTCATTGTATGCACCTGCTCAAAGGCCGCCTGGGCATTAACAAGACTGAACTCGGTCACATGTACCGGAGCCGACGGAAAATAACCCGCGCTCCTCCAGCTCTGGCCGTATCTCGCTCTTCACCAGCTCCACAACCTGCGCGGACTGCTACCACCTTGACGTATTCAGATGACTTTCGCACCGTCTCGGCAGGCAAGCACGAATGGCATTTTACGTTCAACCAGTCGCGAATAGTTGAGCGACTGGTTGCAGCGTTGCAGCGGAGAACTCCAGAACTCAGTCAAAGCGCTCTGCTGGAGGCGCTGGACATCTCAAGCGAACGACTCCGCGACTTGTTCAAGAAGTCCTCTGCGTGGAAGACCCTCATAGTTCAAGGAGAGAAGCGAGGTACTTACCGGATCAACCCGAAGTTTTCCCAGTAATTCCCCCCTGCTTCCCCCCGTAGTTCCCACGTCCCCCTAGTACCCTTTAGCTAAGAACGCTCGAACCAGGAGTGACTTGGCATGAAGGGCACAGCGATTGATCCAGCTTTTCTCGACAAGACCATTGCCTTCTGGCAGCCCCGAACCGCTCGCGCGCTGACCAGAGAGGACGCCCGCCAGATGATCGAGAACATGACGGGCTTCTTTCAGGTGCTTGCCGAGTGGGACGCCAAGGCCAAGGCTGCCCACGCCGCCTCCGAATCACACACCGAGACTCCCGCGAATGGCTAAAGCCGCTGTGACTGCTCCGGCGCTCCTTGTGGATGAAGTAGAGATTTATCCCGTTCGGCCACGCGGGGGTCTTGTGGCCTTCGCTTCCTGCGTCATTAACGGCTGCTTGTATCTCGGCAACATCGGCGTTCACACGCGGCTCGATGGCAGCGGCTATCGGTTGGTTTTTCCCATGAAAGTCCTACCGAACGGCAAGGAGATTCAGTGCGTCCATCCGGTGACGCGGGAAGCTGGAGACCTGATCTTGCGGGCGATTGTCACGCGGTTCGAGGCGCTGATTGACAGCGCCCAACGTAACGAGGACGTGGCGTCAATGACACGGCAAACTGGAGGCTTGGATGGCGACCGTTCGAGAGTTCCTTGAGGTTTTATTCCCCCCCGATTTGGGCAGCGCATTTATTGAGACACGGCTGATCAAGCTGGGCCGCTCCGTGCCTTCCTTCCACGAGAGCATTGATCAGCTCGTCAATGCGCTCACGTACAGCCTTGAGGAGCAGAATGGGTGCAATGTCTACTTCGGTGTTCATCTCCGAATCCGACGCGAGGGCACCAAGGATGCCATCAAAAGTGTCCACTGCCTTTTTGTGGACATGGACGCCAAGGACTTCGATGGTGGCAAGCCAGAAGCCCTCAAGCGTCTCCAAGAGTTCGCATTTTCTCCAAGCATCGTGGTAGATAGCGGCCACGGCTACCACGCCTATTGGTTACTCAAAGAACCTGTGGAAATCTCCGGTCCTGTCGATGTAACCAGAGTCGAAGCGATTCTGAAAGCTCTGGCCTCAGTCTTAGGAGGGGATCGCCACGCGGCGGAGCTTGCCAGGATTCTCCGCGTCCCTGGCACCTACAACGTCAAAGACTCTGCCGCGCCGGTGCTCGTGACCATTGAGACGTTTGAGCCGGAGCGCCAATACAACTGGGCAGAGTTTGAATTGCTGCTCCCTATCGAGCCGTTGGAGCAGCCTAGGCAGGCCAACCCGCCCGGCTGGATCGCTCAAGCTCTCACCGAACTACACGAAGGCAACCGCAACGCGACCTTCGCCAAGATCGCGGGCCGTCTACACCGCGAAGTCTGGTCAGCCGAAGACATCCTTGCCTTGCTCAAGCCCCATGCGCGGGCTGTCGGCTTCCCAGAGCAGGAGTTGGAGACGGAGGTTGTTGGCATTTGTCGGCGGTACTCACGGCCAGCGGATGCGAGCGACCCTGCTCAAGCAACGGGAGCGGACCCCTCAGCCGCGCGCTCGAAGGCCGTGAAGCTCTTGCTACTCGTCGAAGAGGAGCAGCTCGTGTTTTTCTACGATCAATTCGACGAACCACACGCGGTGCTCCCGGACATTCAGGGGCAAGTCTTCAAAATTCGGTCAAAGGCTTTCCGGCGATGGCTCGCGCATACCGCGTGGCGCAAGCTGGGCCAGGTGTTCTCGGCTGAAATCGTCCAGACCGCCATTCAGGTCCTCGAAGGCAAGGCTCGGTTCGAGGGAAGCCGCGTTGAGCTTCAGGTCCGCGTTGCTTGGCATGAAGGCTCCTTGTATTACGACCTGGGCGATGGCAGAGCTGTCCGAGTGGCGCCTGGCGACTGGCAGGTAGTTGAACGCACTCCGATTCTGTTCCGAAGGCTGGCTCACCAGAAGCCGCAAGCGACCCCGGTTCCCGGAGGGGATTTGCGACTCTTTCTTGCCCTCGTCAACCTGCACGAGGAAGGCCCCAATAAGGGTCGAGGCCTGCTCCTGCTCGTGTGGTTGGTAGCCGCACTTATCCCCGGCTTCCCGCATCCGCCGCTTGTCGCCCACGGCCCACAAGGAGCGGCCAAATCAAGCCTGTTCAGGCTCATTAAGGAGCTGCTCGATCCCTCTGCGATTCAAACCCTCTCTCCGGCGGACAATCTACGAGAACTCGTGCTCCAAGCAGCTCACCACTGGTTCATTCCCATCGACAACTTGAGCACTCTCTCGGAGTGGATGTCGGACGCGCTGAGTCGCGCCTGCACAGGAGACGGTTTCTCCAAGCGGGAGTTGTTCACCGATACCGATGAGGTCATTTTGGCATTTCGGCGGATCATCGGACTGAATGGCATCAACCTGGTGGTGGATAAGCCGGACCTGCTGGATCGCAGCATCCTGCTTGGCTTGGAGCGGATTCCCGAAGACCGGCGCATGGGCGAGGCCGAACTATGGAGCCGCTTCGACCAAGCAAAGCCGGTACTGCTTGGGGCCATGTTTGACGCGCTCGCCCGAGCGCTGCGGATCGAGCCTGGCGTGAAATTGCTGCTTCTGCCCCGTATGGCTGACTTTACGCGCTGGGGAGTGGCAGTGGCCCAAGCGCTCGGATTCGAGGAGGAAGAGTTCTTGTCCGCCTACCGGCAGGCGATTGCCGCGCAGCACAACGAGGCCATCACCGCCAGCCTCGTGGCTCAAGCCGTTGTCAGCCTCATGGAGAACTGTGAACAATGGCAGGGCAAACCTTCGGAGCTGCTGGCGACCCTAGGCGAGGCGGCAGAACGCCTTCGAATAGATACCAGAAGCCGAGGATGGCCGAAGGACCCGAACTGGGTCTGGCGACGACTCAGGGAGGTGCAAACGAACTTGGAAGCCATTGGTTTCCGAATTGAGCGGAGCGAGAGGGCAGATCGGCTCATTGTAATCCGAAAGATGTCGGAATCTGCTGTGGTTGAAGCTGACGCCGCACCACCACAGCATCTACAACAGAATCTCATATAGATAGGAGGACAGGGAACATGACCACGCAGAAACAAGTTGAGGCCAACCGGAAGAACGCCCAGCACTCAACGGGGCCGCAGACGGAAGAAGGGAAAGAGATCGCCAAACTCAACGCGGTCAAACACGGTATTTTGAGCGACGCCACGGTGATCACCAAAGGCGAGGGCGAAGAACGCAAAGAAGCCTATCTCCGACTCCATGATGGCTTGCGAGACTACTTTACACCCGATGGGGCGATGGAGGACGCGCTGGTCGAGCAAATCGCCGTCACGCTCTGGCGCAAGCGGCGGGTGTTGCGGTTCGAGCTGGGCTGCCTTCGCCAACAGCTTGACCGTTACACGGAGGCGCAGCAGGAGAGAAGCACCTATGCCACTGCGTTGAATGCCGTCCAGCAGCTCAGCCTTACCAAGGACAAGGCAGACCTCGCGCAGCGCTGCATTACCGCGCTCACGGAAGGCGCGGATATTCTCTCAGACGAGGGAGCCGAGGAATGGGCCGAGGATTACAACAAGCTGGCCGATCAGCACAGTTTCTCCAGGAATGCCGAGGCCGAAGACGAGGCCGATGGGCCGGCCCTTCGAGACTGGCTCCGAAGCCAAGGGCTGACCGATGAGGCGCTGCGAGCTGGGCTAGCGGCCCTCCATCAAGCCACCCTCCGAGAAGCCCAAGAGCGATTCAAACCCCTGGAGGTGCGCGCAGCCCTTGAGCTGGAGCAGGCAGCTCTGCTGGGTTCCGTGCCTGCCTCCGGTCACGATCTGGACAAGATCATCCGCTACGAGGCGTCCCTGGATCGGCAGCTCTACAAGGCCATCAATCAGCTCGAACGGCTCCAAAGAAGACGGAAAGGCGAAGACTTGCCCGCTCCTGTCGTGCTGGATGAGACCTGAAATGGCTTCGTTTCGCAAACTCTGTTGGCTGGCGTTCGTGCTTGTGTGTGTCTGGCTGATGGCCGAATTGACCCCTTTTCCCTGATGATTTAGGACAAAAGCCGCCTAACGAGAGAATTTTGCATGGGACGCTATCGCTGGGACAAGAAAACAACGGTCGAGGAGTGCCGCTCGTTGAGCGCGTCCAACTTCCACCGGTGGGGCGTCTTCAAAGCTACCGTTCACTCCACAAGCGGCGGCGTTGAATGGAAGAACAGCGCCGGGGTGGTCACATCCAGTCTGGGGTACAGTTTTCGCCAGCAGCCCTCCCCACAGTTCACGCTGTTCTACACTCTTACCCGCGCAGCGACTGGTAAGAAGGAAGACCTCCGCTACGACATCGAGCTGGCAACCACGCCTTGCCGGTACGGAGGTCTGCGCTATTGGTTCATCTGTCCGCTGGTTAAGAATGGCTGCTCCTGCCGCCGGAGGATCACCAAGCTCTATCTGCCGTCCGGCGGCACCTACTACGGCTGTCGACACTGCTACAACCTGACCTATGAGTCCTGCCAGGAGCATGACGCCCGCGTGAATCGGCTGACGAAGAACCCCGGCCTACTGGCCCAACTGCTCCTCAGCGGGAATACAACGGCGTCGTTGGTGGCACTGAAGGCCGCGTGCAAGCTTGATAAGAACTTCCTGCTATAAGCCGCTTGCAATGCGTTATATGTCGTTATACGATACTCGCATGCCTGCCGACCTGATTGACCAGCTCAATACTTACCGGCTCGAACATCGGATGAGCCAACCCCAGCTCGCGAAGAAGCTCGGCGTCACCTTTCAAACCGTCAACCGCTGGCTCAATCGCCACATGAAGCCGGGCCAGATTCACGAGTACCACATCAAGAAACTCATCGAGAAAAGTCGATGAACAACTTCGGCGAGAAGGTCAGCTTTATCTGGTCAGTAGCAGACTTGCTGCGTGGGCCGTACCGACCGAACCAGTACAAGGACGTGATGCTCCCGATGACGGTGCTGCGCCGCCTAGATTGCGTCCTCGAACCCACCAAAGAGCAGGTGCTCGAAAAGCTGAAAAGCCTGAAGGGCAGCAAGATCACCAATCCCGAACTCATCCTCAACAAGGTGGCTGGACAGTCCTTCCATAACACAAGCCGCTTCACGTTTGAGAAGCTCAAGGGCGATCCCAACAACATCGCTGCCAACCTTACTGCCTACATCAAGGGCTTCTCCAGTCGTGCTCGTGACATCATCGAGCATTTTGGTTTTGAAGAGCATATCGCCAAGCTGGACAAGGCCGACCGCCTATATCTGCTCGTCTCAAAGTTCTGCGACATCGACCTGCACCCGGACAGGGTATCCAACATCGAGATGGGCTACATCTTCGAAGAGTTGATCCGGCAATTCAACGAAGCCTCAAACGAAGAGGCGGGCGACCACTTCACTCCGCGAGAGGTCATCCGTCTCATGGTGAACCTGCTCTTCCTACCGGATGCCGATACCCTTACGCGCAAGGGCATTCTCAAGACGCTCCTGGACCCTGCATGTGGCACAGGAGGAATGTTGTCGGTATCGGAGGATTATCTCCGCGAGCTTAATCCCGATGCGCGTCTGGAGGTGTTCGGCCAAGACTACAATGCCCAGGCGTACGCCGTGTGTGGATCGGACATGATGATCAAGAATCAAAGTCTCGACAACATCCACTTTGGCGACAGCTTCACGAAGGATCACTTCGTCGGGAAGACGTTCGATTACATGCTGGCTAATCCGCCCTTTGGCGTGGAGTGGAAACCGGAGGAAGATGTCATCCGTAAGGAGCATGAAGAGCAGGGCTTCGGCGGACGCTTTGGCGCGGGGTTGCCTCGCATCAATGACGGATCGCTACTCTTCCTCCAACACATGATCAGCAAGATGAAGCCGCCGAAGGAAGGCGGCACGCGGCTGGGGATTGTCTTCAATGGCTCGCCACTCTTCACCGGCTCAGCCGGATCGGGCGAGAGCGAGATACGCCGCTGGATCATCGAGCACGATTGGCTGGAAGCCATCATTGCGCTTCCTGACCAGCTCTTTTACAACACCGGCATCTCTACCTATCTGTGGATAGTCACCAATCGAAAAGAAAAGCTCCGCCGAGGCAAGATTCAACTCATCGATGCCACGAGCTTCCTTAAGAAAATGCGCAAGAGTCTTGGGAACAAGCGGAACGAAATTTGTGATCCGCAGCGCGATGAAATCACAAGGCTCTACGGCGACTTCAAGGAAGGCGAGCACGTCCGAATTTTTGACAACGAGGACTTTGGCTATCGCCGCATCACCGTAGAACAACCTCTCCGGCTCAACTTCGCAGTGACCGAAAAGCGTTTGGTCTGTCTGCGCGAGTCGGGGGTATTCCAGGTACTTGCCGAGAGTCGAAAGCGCAAAGATACCAAGGCGGCAGATGCAGAAATCGCCGAAGGTAGGAAGATGCAAGAGGCCGCTCTCTCTGCACTCAGGCCTCTCGCTTCAAAGGGAGTCGTAAAAAACCGTGAGGCGTTTGCCGAACTGTTGAGGACAGCCTTTCATGCCGCTGGGGTGAAAGTGTCCGCGCCTCTCTTCAGGGCGGCCTTAGCTGCTTTATCTGAACGTGACGAGACCGCCGATATCTGCACTGACATGAGCGGCAGCCCGGAGCCTGACCCAGAGTTACGCGACTACGAGAACGTGCCGCTTAAGGAGGATGTGACCGAGTACATGCGGCGCGAGGTGTTGTCGCATGTACTCAACGCTTGGGTGGACGAGTCCAAGACGAAGGTTGGATATGAAGTTAATTTCAACCGTTACTTCTACAAATACACACCCCCTCGCCCTCTGGAGGTCATCGAGGCCGATCTTAAGAAGATCGAAGAGGGAATCGCCGATAAGCTCGCAGAGATGACGGAATGAAGTGGAGGGCGTATCCCGACTACAAGCGATCCGGGGTGGAGTGGTTGGGTAGCGTCCCCGCGCATTGGCAGACCAAACGGCTCAAATACTGTGCTTCTCTCATCAATAAAAAGATAGAGGAACCGGATGCCGAGTTTCCTTATATCGGTCTTGAACAGGTGGAGTCTTGGACAGGAAAGCAAGTTCAGGTTGAAGAGAAGCCAGAGTCCGGTGGACAGGTCAGCAGATTCGGGGCTGGCGATGTTCTTTTCGGAAAGTTACGGCCGTATTTAGCGAAGGTGTACCGCACCGCAGGTCAGGGTGTGTGTACTGGGGAGCTACTCGTTCTGCGTCCTAGCGGTGTTACACAGGACTACCTTTTCTATTACATGTTAACCCGCGATTTCATTTCAGTCGTGGATTCTTCAACTTATGGGGTGAAGATGCCCAGGGCTAATTGGGAGTTCATTGGCAATCTCTCAATGCTCCTGCCGCCCCTCGATGCCCAACGTGTCATCACGACATTCCTTGACCGTGAGACCGCACGAATTGATGCTTTGATCGCCACGAAGGAACGACAGCTCGAATTGCTCCGAGAGAAGCGCGCCGCCCTCATTAGTCACGTCGTCACCCAGGGTCTCGATCCTAACGCCCCGCTCAAGGATTCTGGCGTCGGATGGCTCGGCAGGATTCCAGAACATTGGCAAGTTCATAGAGCTAAATTCGTATTAAGAGAAGTAAATGAACGCTCCCTATCAGGAGAAGAGGAACTGCTGACTGTATCACACCTAACCGGTGTCACTCGCCGAGCAGAAAAGAGTGTCGGCATGTTCATGGCTGAGTCTTTGGAAGGCTATAAGAAGTGTGAGCCGAACGACCTGGTTATCAACACGATGTGGGCGTGGATGGGCGCGATGGGTATTGCTTCCGAACCTGGAATAGTCAGCCCGTCTTACAACGTATATCGATTTCGTCGCGCAGATTGCGAGCCACGCTTTTTCGATTATCTCTTCCAGTCAAGGCAGTTTATCGCTGAGGTCAACTGCCAATCGAAGGGGATATGGACGTCTCGCCTTCGTTTGTATCCAGAGGAATTCTTAGAGATTCGACTGCCGCTTCCCCCGCTCTCCGAGCAACGCGAGATTGCTGCGGCGATTGAGATGACCTGCCCCCAAAAACTAGACCGGTTGGAGGTTGAGGTTTTCGACCTTTTCGAACACGGCCAACCGTGTCCGTGCGAACTCGCTCGGCGGCAGATTGCCGAGCGCACTGTGCGGCCGGTGCAGGTTGTAATCGACCCG
>OBEQ011949950.1_pt1 | contig 15788 bp, 20 predicted proteins | sample 1670901 | NCBI WGS metagenome assembly OBEQ01 (sample SAMEA104232315, study PRJEB22302) | groundwater metagenome | biome: forest; feature: aquifer; material: groundwater | place: USA | collected 2011-08-07 | depth 5.4 m | reverse complement strand
GACGCTGTTTTCATCGGCGGGGCGCTCTCAAACGACCTCTTTAAGGCCAAGGGTTATGAAATCGGCCTTTCAAAACATTCGCCTGTGGATTTTGGTTTTGCCGCTCTGCTCCAAAATCCGAAACTTATTATTCCACTCGACGTCGTAACAGAAAATGACGGCAAGCGGGCGGCGAAAAAGCCGGCTGAAGTTCTGTCTGACGATAACACCCTTGACGCCGGGCCGAAGACGCTCGCCTTCCTTTCGGAAAAATTCGCCTCCGCCAAGTTTATTCTTTGGAACGGCACGCTCGGCGCTTACGAAAAAGGTTTTTCAGCCAGCACCGAAGCGCTGGCTAAAGCCATTACGCAATCCTCTGCCGAAACGATTGTCGGCGGCGGCGATACTCTGGCGTGTATTTCAAAACTCAACCTCTTGGCCAAATTTTCCTTCGTTTCAACCGGCGGCGGCGCCATGCTTCAATTTTTGGCCAACGAAACCTTGCCGGGAATTGAGGCGCTTGAAAGAGGAATGACGGATTAAAAAGAGATTGTGCAAATAAAAGAGTCGTCCTGTGAACGACTCTTGACTCCTCTCCACCTCTCACTTTAAACGGGTTTTGCGGTTTTGATGGGATCCATGGCAATCCACATCTCCCGCACGTCTCGCAGAGACGGGTATTGGTTCGGAGCGACTCTGAAAGTTTTTTGTTTGTAGATGTCTCCCCCGAGGTCCCTGATTTCGCCTAAATTAGCTCCGACCTCAACCACTTTGTTATTCGGTGACGAGCTTTTTAACAGCGACCCAATCAGATTTTCCAACTTCGTAAACCGCGCCCCGTCTGAGCGTTGGCGCAAACACTCCACCGTCCTAGCTACTAATTTCTTATCCCGCGCGATCAACGCCCCCAGGGTCCCCACGATGATCATTTGGTCCAAGGCGGGAATGCCGGTGCCTTCCGTACTGAAGTCCGTTATTTCAGTGAAACCGAACGCATGAGTTTTCATTTTTTAATATTTGTTCTGGGTTTTACTGAAATCAACCTACACCGCCCATTCTTAAAAGTCAATTTTTTAACTTATAGAACCGATTTGATTTTTTCCGCTACACGCTCTCGTTCGCCCGCGCGGTATTCTTTGCCCGCCCAGAGCTTGAAGGAGTCTGTGCCGTAGCGGGGCATGACGTGGATGTGGGCGTGAAAGACAATTTGGCCGGCGGCCGTGCCATTGTTCATGCCGATGTTGACGCCTTCGGCGCCCAGTTTCATTTGAATGGCTCCGGCGATTTTTTTGGCCACGATGCTCATTTTTGCCACAAGCTCGTCAGGCGTATCGTGAATGCTCTCGAAGTGACTCTTGGGGATTATCAAAGTGTGGCCCGGATTGACCGGTTTGATGTCAAGAAAAGCCAACACGTCCGAGTCCTCATAGATTTTTGAGGCGGGCAGTTCACCCTTAATAACTTTGCAGAAAATACATTCATTCATAACTTCATTATATGCTAAAATTGTGGAATGAAAAAGTACGCTGTTCGGCCGATTAAGGGCACTACACTGCTTGATCACCTGCTGTTTTATCGCGGCATAGAGTCGCCTGAAGCGGCGGGGAAATTTTTGAATCCGGATTATGAAGCGCACACTCACGACCCTTTTCTTATGAAGGATATGGATAAGGCCGTGGGGCGAATTCTCACAGCCGTTTCTGACAACGAAAAGACAATAATTTACAGCGATTACGACACCGACGGCATTCCCGCCGCCGTCGCTTTGCACGACTTTTTCAAAAAAATCAACTTCACTAATTTTGAGAATTACATTCCGCACCGCCACGACGAGGGTTTTGGTCTTAATATCGCGGCCGTGGAGCAATTTGCCAGAGAGGATGTTAAGCTCATTATCACGATTGATTGCGGCATGGGTGATGTTGCTCCGGTGGCGCGCGCCAACGAGCTCGGTATGCAGGTGATTATTGTGGACCATCATATACCGAACGGAGAACTGCCGGAGGCGTTTGCCATTCTCAACCCCAAGCAGATTGGTTGCGCCTATCCGGAAAAAATGCTCTGCGCCGCCGGAGTGGTTTTCAAATTGATTCAGGCTCTTGTTTTAAAACTATCAACTATAAACTATCAACTAAAAACTGTCCCAATCGGCTGGGAAAAGTGGCTGCTGGATATGGTCGGCATCGCCACACTCTCTGACATGGTGCCGCTTACGGGTGAAAATCGGGTGTTTGCCTACTACGGCCTCGCTGTTTTAAGAAAGTCTCCCCGCGCCGGGTTGATGAAACTTTTGGCCAAGCTCAAAGTTTCTCAACAGCATCTCACCGAAGATGATGTTGGTTTCACTATCGGTCCTCGCATCAACGCCGCCTCGCGGATGGACGTGCCAATGGACGCCTTTCGGCTTCTCGCCACTGATGATGAAATCGAAGCGGACACTCTTGTCGAACATTTGAATAAAATAAATGATGAGCGCAAGGGTACAGTGGCCGCACTGTCAAAGGAAGTTAAAAAAATCGTTCGCGAACGCTATAAAGAAAAAGCCAACCGCGTCATGGTCATCGGCAATCCTTCATGGCGGCCGGCGCTTTTAGGCTTGGCGGCCAACACCTGCGCCAACGAGTACAACTGTCCGGTGTTTCTCTGGGGGCGCGACGGCGACAACATTATCAAAGGTTCATGCCGCTCCTCCGAGAGCGCTAATTTAGTGGAGCTGATGGCCAGCACTTTGCCCGGCACGTTTCTTCAGTTTGGCGGCCACGCTTTTTCTGGCGGCTTTTCGGTGGCAAACGATAAAATTCACACGCTTGAAGAAGAATTGAATCGTGCGTACGAGCTAGCCGTAGCTTCGGCGGCGGCCGCCGAAGCTACGGCTCTTGTTGACAGCGAGCTTTCTCTCGAAGAGGCCAATTGGGACACCTACAGAATAATCGAAAAACTGGCGCCGTTCGGCACTGGCAACCCCAAGCCCGTTTTTCTCTTTCGCGCTGTTGTGCCGCGCGAAGTAAAGCACTTCGGCAAGGAGCAAAATCATTTGGAACTTGTCTTTGAAAAACCAGTCCCTTCCAACTCGTCAGGGCAAGCAGGCCAGAAGCTTTCCGCCATCGCTTTTTTCAAGACCGCGAGCGGTTGGGGCAGGGCAGTTAGGTCTGGGGAGCCGCTTGACCTCATCGCCACTTTTGAAAAATCAATGTTCCGCAATTTCCCCGAGCTTCGGTTGAGGATTGTTGATATTGTTTAATTATGATAAGGTAAACGAGGAAATGGCGCGTTCCAAGAAAGGAAGGTGGTGCATGACGTAAACAAGACTTAACCGATTAAGGGTCGTGTTGGAACAGCCGCTTTTACCGGCGCCAATAACGGAGAAAGAAATACGGATTAGTACATCACGGCCCTTTTCAGCGTCAGGCCACAAGAAAAATTTTCGTTTGAGGTTCGGAATTTTCCCGAACCTTTCTTTTTAATGATATAATTTCTAAATCATAATTTTTGAATCGTGAATCCTGAATCTAGAATCATAGTTTTCACCGACGGTTCTTCTCGCGGCAACCCAGGTCCCGGAGGATTCGGCGCTATCATAATCGCGCCGAAGAATTATGAATTAGGAATTACGAATTATGAAATAAAAGAAATCGGTGGACGCGAAGAGCATACTACCAACAACCGAATGGAATTACAGGCAGCAATTTCTGCTCTTTCTTTTCTAAGAACTAACGACTACCATCTAACGATTATCATCTATTCTGATTCATCTTATTTAATCAACGGCATCACCAAGTGGGTCTACGGTTGGCAAAAAAACGGCTGGAAGACGGCCACAAAAAAAGAAGTGGAGAACCGCGACCTTTGGGAAAGACTTGTTGAACTTACTGCGATATATCGCAGTATTGATTGGAAGCTGGTCGGCGGGCATGTGGGGGTAGCGGGCAACGAGCGGTGTGATGAAGTTGCCACGGCGTTTGCCGACGGTAAAAAAGTTGAACTCTACTCTGGAGTTCTCAAGAACTACAGAATAAAAAATATCCTTGATATTTCTTTCGATGTATCGCAAGAAAAAAAGAAGGCACTCTCGCGAAGCAAGCGCGCGGCTTATTCTTATGTCAGTATGGTGGACGGCGCGGTTCAAACGTACCAGACGTGGGCAGAGTGCGAGCGGCGGGCGAAAGGCAAAAGCGGGGCGCGGTTTAAGAAAGTCTTTTCCGCGGGGGAAGAAGAGGCGGTGAAAGAGAAGTTCAGGCAAGAAAAATGACGCAAACTAACTGCGTCATGGAGTCACAGCGAATATCGCTCATGTCACGAACCGAAAAGGAGCTTTTATCCTCTGGATGTCGGCACGAACCCATTCAACAAAGCATTTGTCGGTACATTCGGGAAGCAGTTTATCTATGTAGTCGAGAAATGTGTGCGTAGGGTCGAAGTCTCCAAACGCAAGTCGGATTTGAATTTCTTCTTCCAGTAGCGTTTGGTAGTTCTCGTTGTGCGGCTGAAAGCCGTGCGACTCAATCAAATCATGCCTTTGGTTTTGTATAGCGAACAACCGGGTTTGCAAATTACGAATCTCCCGCGCTCGTTTAAGCTCCCGCCGCGCTTTTCTAAACGGGAACGAAGCGATAAAAACACTGATGAGTAGTACAAGGAGGGGTAACAGTAATTTGAATAGCATAGGTATTCCTTTCGTTTTAGGTATTCCTTTCGTTTTCTGAATACAATGGTAGCATTCTGATGCCGGTTTGTAAAATAAAAAGAGCGGGCGGAGCCGCTCTGTGGCAGTCAGTAGTCGCGCATCTTTTCCATAAGGAAACGCAAGTATTCCTGGTGATGTTTTTCGTTGGCGGAATACGGATGTGTGTCAAGCCAGATGGTGTAAGCGCCGATTTTTGCTTGGAGCAGTTCCTGAAATTCCTGGTCGGATTCGGAATAAAACGGATGCTCCCGTATCCATTTATTCAACCTGTCGTCGGCATCACACCACTGATTTGCCGTGGCAAGCGCTTCACGGTTTTTTTGGTGAGAAAGTACGCGATGAGGTTGCCGGTCGCTGATAAGAGCGTCACTAGGGCAAGGATAGCGCAAACGAAGAGAAGTTTGGTGAGCATATAAAACAAGTTTTCTTATGGCAGTATAGGATAACGCGGGAATTTTTCAAGCAAGCAGCTGGCTTAAATGATTAGTGCTATTATTATTCAATGGCCGACCGACTACTTTTAGTTTCTCTCGGCGGGTTTGTGGTAGGAGTTTTAATACGTTCGTTTTTTGATTTCGGTTTTGCTTTTGCTTTGTTTTTGGTCGTGATTTCAGGAGCAGTTTTTCTTTTGGGAAAAATTGAGCCCCCGACCGCGCATCTGACGCGCGGTCGGGGGCAAGCGCTCCTGCCACTTTTTATTTTTGCCCTGGCCTTGGGCATGCTTCGCTACGACCTCTCGGAACTTCACAAAAGCAATCCAGTTTTAGAGCGGCATCTCGGCGAGCGCGTCATTCTTGTCGGTACGGTTGCCGACGAGCCGGACGAACGCGAAAGTTCGCTTCGCCTCAACGTCGCGCTTGATTCTTTGATGAAAGGTGATGTGCCGGTATCGGTTGCGGCCAAAGCGCTTGTGGTGGCCGACCTTTATCCAAAATTTAAATACGGCGACCGATTGGCGGTTTCCGGTTTGCTTTTAAAACCCAAAAATTTTACCGAACCCTCGGGCAAAATTTTTGATTATCAAAGTTATCTGGCCGTATCGGGCATCTATTACCAAATCAGCCGGCCCAAGATGAAATTGCTTTCAGCCGGTCATGGCAATTCTGTCGTAGCCGCACTTTTCGCTATCAAACAAGCTTTCCTCGGTAACGTGAACACTCTTATTCCTGAACCGCACGCGTCACTATTGGGCGGCCTTGTGGTCGGCGCCAAGCACTCGTTGGGAAAAAATTTACTCGATGACTTCAGGCGGGTTGGCGTCATTCACATCGTGGTGCTCTCCGGCTATAACATCACCATTATCGCCTACTTTATCGAGCGGCTCTTCTCTAGGCTTCGCAAAAATCTCAGGCTCATTCTGGCCTCAACCGGCATTATTCTTTTTGCCGTTATGGTAGGCGCTTCGGCGACCGTCATCCGCGCCACCATCATGGCGCTCCTCGTGATTCTGGCGCGGGCCACCGGCCGCCGCTACGACATTACCCGGGCGCTCCTCCTTGCCGGTTTTCTGATGGTTCTGCAAAATCCGAAAATTCTGGTTTTCGACTCGTCGTTTCAGTTGAGTTTCATGTCCACCCTCGCCTTGATTTACGTCTCGCCGCTCATTGAAAAATATTTTACTTTCGTAACCGAAAAATTCGGCTTGCGCAGTGTCGTTGTGGCGACGCTTGCCACCCAGATTTTCGTTTTGCCGATGCTTCTTTATAAAATGGGAGAGCTGTCCTTGGTGGCGCTTCCGGTCAACCTTTTAATCTTGTTCGCTATTCCCTCAACCATGCTTTTCGGTTTCCTCACTGGCATTGTCGGGTTTCTCTCCACCGTGCTCGCTTTCCCTTTTGCTTTTATTGCCTACGCGCTTCTTGATTACGAACTTAGGGTGGTGGAATTTTTCTCCCATTTGCCGTTTGCTTCAGTGGCCGTGAGTGATTTTCCACTGTGGTTTGCCGTTCTTCTCTATCTTTTCTACTTTGTAATTTATTTGCGGCTTCGTCCGCAACAAACGCCCCGGACATTTGACAAAACAAAAATTTCCGCTAAGGTAGAAGCAGTTTGAACCCTAAACCCAAGGAAAAACTTATGGCTAGAGAAGCTAAATTCCCGCGAGTGGAAGCCTGCGCAACCTTTATTGACATCAGGCATTTGCTGGGCAATGTACGCTGGCAAAGCGCCGAATATCAAGCGTTGCTTGAGCATTGGCGCGAACTCTGTCGTTTTAATTTTATGTTGCTTCAGCGTTCTGGTCAGGCATCCGCTCGAGATTGGCATGATTTGTATATGCAATGTCCAAGCGGCAGTCCCGAACAAAAAGTCGCCGAGGCACTTTGGCAATCAAGCATGCCTAGAGACCCCGAACTTGCCACTTATCGGCGGCGGTTAATGTCCGACGCGTTGCCCTATCTGCCAAGCGTTTGCGGTTTTATTTTACTCTAGGCCCATTTTCCGACGAGACTGCACCACAGTCTCGTTTTTATTTTCCGTCCACCAATTTGATACGTTCTCGCAAACGTGCTAGTCTCTAGACAGGCTCCACCCCAAGTTCCCAAGGATATTATGAAATTTCGTTTCGTTCTAGAGAGGTCCGGAGGCGATTGTAAAAATGTTCCAGGGCTCAAAGAGTGGGGGATTCAATATGAGAGCTCTCTTTCTATGGCTGTGGATTTTTCCTGTCCTCACTGTAAAACTCAAGACAAAAAATTCTCGTATTTCTGCCGTGGTAACTTTCTCCAACATGCCGCAATGCTCTGGCGGGGAGCCGTCGTTGGTTTTACGCCGATTGGAAATGGGTCAGAGGAAATTGCAGGTATCGCCGTGTTTCGGTGTTCACTTCCCGCCTGCATGCAGTTCTTCGCGCTTCGGCTCTCGTGGGATGTGATTGAGTCATACAAGATGGATTGTCCTTCTTGGCCGAAATAATCAAGATATACCATTCTTGGTATGTCTTTTCTTTTTTAAAGTCGGGAATCCCTCTTCGTGAATCCCTTTTATTGTTTTGTTTTTGAAAAATTTTCTTCAATTATTTCCCAATTGAGATTTATAAAAAAATCTTCCACATAGTTTTTCTTGCCGCTTGGCTGGTAGTCAGCAACGTAGGAGTGCTCCCACATATCAAGGCCGAGAATGAGGGCGCAGTTTTGCAGTTGTCCCAAATGCTGTTCGTCAATCCAAGCGTTTAGAAGCTCCCCCGACACAGGGTCATAATAAAGCATGGCCCAGCCGATGCCGCGGGTAAGGGCTACTGATTTAAATTCTGCAAGCCAGGTTTCAAATGAACCCCATCTTTCCGCGATTGCCTTTTGTAATGAACCGCTTGTGGTGAGCGTAGTCGAACCACTTTCCAAACTTTTAAAATAAACCTCGTGATTTCTCATGCCGTTAAATTCAAAGCCGAACCGGCGCATCACTTCGCCGAGGGCGTAGGCGTTTCCTGCCCCGAGCGGAGTCGAGGGGTTTGACTCTTTTTTCAACTCCGCAATTTTTTCCAAAATCAAATTTGCGTGCTTCACGTAGCCGGCGTACAATTTCAAATGCTCTTCAATAGTTTTTGCCGAGATGCCTTTTAAGGCGGGGATATTAAATTTTTGTTCTGCGAATTTCATATATTTTCTTAAATTTTACTAATAGTTTGATTATAGCATAGTTGTATTGACAAGGGTTTTACAGAAGAGTAGGATAATATAGGATTCTGGAGAATACTGTTGTTTTTCGTAAACAATTCAATCTGAAAGGTTCATTATGAATAGTTCGTGTTCTTGCGTCTCAGGTTTTGAAATATGCCGACAATGCCAGTGGCGAATGACGTACCGCTGGACGATACTCCTCTGTGCTCTCACCTCGCTTATCTACTTGACGCTTGCCCATTTCAACAAGTTGCCTCTCGTCGGCGCGTTTGGGATATCGCGATGGTGGGATGTGGCCGGGTTAATCTTGTTTGTTCCGCTGACATTCCAAATGCTTAAAGCGATGAATTCAACGGATCCTGGCAGGGATCATTTTGGATTAAGTCTTTTTCTTGGGTGGCTCGCGGGGACTGTTTTTTTCTTCTGGAAAGGCTGTCTCGCCGGTTTCATCGCGGCACCGGCGGGTTTCATTGGTGCGCTCGTGGTTTATTATTTTCTCCGAGCGTTGAGTTTTATCCTAGAGCACATTGTCAATCGATTCGGATGGTGGCTTGCTGGTGAAGCGCGTTCGGACCATAAACGTTGGGGTTGACTGCCAAACTCCTCTCCACACGGCCTGTCTAAAAAAGACAGACCTTTTCTTTTTCCATAATGCTATAATTTTCTCGTGGAATCTTTCAGAAAAAACATCCATCTCTATATTCTCGGGTCACTTTTCGCCATTACCTGTTTTATTTGGTACGCCGTTATACGCGAAGACCGAGGCGGGATTCTTACAGTTGCTTTCTTGGACATCGGCCAAGGGGACGCCATTTACATTGAAGCGCCGAATGGCAATCAGATGCTTATTGACGGCGGGCCGCCGAAAACAATTCTCTCCGCGCTCCGAAGTGTCATGCCTTTTTACGACCGCTCAATTGACATGCTTCTCGTGACCAATCCGGACAAGGACCACATGGGCGGGTTTATTGATGTACTCAATTCTTATCGGGTGGGGAAAGTGGTTGAACCTGGCACAGAGTCACCGACGGCGACTTACGCCGAACTTGAAAAGACGATGGCCGCGCGAGGAGTTTCGAAACTGCTCGCGCGGCGCGGCGAAACCATCTGGCTTGACAAAAAACACGGCGTGGGCTTTCACGTGCTTTTCCCCGATAGAGACGTTTCCGGTTTGGCAAGGAATGACGGTTCAATCGTCGGCAAGCTGATTTACGGCAATACTTCGGTGATGTTTACTGGCGACGCGCCTCAAGCCATTGAGCATTATTTAGTGTCGCTTGACGGTAAGAAATTGAAAAGCGACGTTTTGAAAGTGGGACACCACGGCTCGCGCACATCCACCTCCGAAGAATTTGTGGGCTTCATTTCGCCAACCTACGCCGCCATTTCCGACGGCCTCGGCAACAAGTACGGCCATCCTCACAAGGAGACTCTGGATACCTTGGCGAAATTTAACGTAAAAATTTTCCGTACCGACCAACTGGGGACCATTGTGATGAAGATGGATGGGGAAAATATTAAAATAAAATAGGCGGCTCAATTATGAGTCGCCTTGCGGTTGTACCCGTTTGTTTTGAAGCATCTCCCGCAGACACTTGAGATGCGTGGGCTCAAATTTGAACCTGTGGATTTTCTCAAAACGTTTCCGCATTTTGATCTGACGTTTGAGAAGTCGTTGGGCTGTCGGGTGAGCCAATCCTTTATCCAGATTATCCATGTACCACCTGTGAAAGGTCTCTTCTGCGTCACAATGCATGTTTGTCGCTTCCAGCTGTTGCATGGCGTGGACGAGTCCTTTTACCTGATCAATAACAGTCCGTAGAAGGATCAGAGCGACTATGCTGTAACAGAAAAGCTGGAAGACGGCAGTAAACAGTAGTGAATGGTACGTGCTGGCAAGCATCGTCGCGCCGGATATAAGAAGGGCGATATGTGCGCAGTGCCTCGCCATCAGAAGTTTTTTCAAAAATCTAATTTTCGTTTTCATCAAAATCCTCTCAGGTTTGAACATATCTTGTTTTAGTGTATAGAAATAAAGACGGAAAGTCAAAAAATTGCAGAGTTAAATGCCAGTGTCGTTTGAGATTCCAAATAAAAAAAGAATGACCGGGCAGTCATTCTTCGGGAAGCGCGGCGACCTCCTCGATTTCTACCTCGCCGGCAAGGGTTTGCTGACGCGGCCCGTAGCAAGCCTTTACAAAGAGAAGTTTTTGGTCTCTGAAAAATCGTGGAAGCCAGATACGGTCGGTGAGCATCAGTTCCTCTAGCGGTAAGTGGCTGATTGGAAACCATGCTGGTGGGCCCATCTCCGCGGTTTCCTGCGGTTCACCGAGCCAGAATTTGGTTTGGAAAACATGGACGGCGCATAGGAAATTTTTCCCTTCCTCCGTGCGGTTGTGGCAATGGAGAAGCGCGATTGGCTCCAAGTCCTCCACCCATGTTTTGATTCTGCCTTCTTCCAACGCCTCCCTTACGGCGCAAGCATTTGGTGATTCGTTCGACCTAACTCCGCCGCCGTAGCCATTGCGGAATCCCGAGCCGATTTTTTCCTTTTTCATGGGAAGATTTACTTCACCATTTTTGACTAGATAACACAGAACTGCTCGGTTCAAAATTTTCTCATTCATAAAATAGCTAGTTTTTCTCGCAACACTATAAGTCTATGGGCGCAATTTAGCAAGAAACAACCCGCCGCGACCGGAGGTCGCGGCGGTTTGTTTATTTTCTACAAACTACCAACTACTTACTGCTCACTAGATAAGTCCGGCTTTTTTGAGCGTCTGATAGGCGCCGTTTTTATTGATGGTTTTGATGGCATCGGTGGAGAGGGTCAGGCGCACATACTTTTTGAGCTCGGGAATATAAATCTTCTTTTTCTGAAGATTGGGATATTTGCGGGTCATGCCGGTCGGGTTGAACTGGGTGGCGCGAGTGCGGTTGCTGTAGCCGCCCCCCATTTTTGAACCCCTTTTTGTGATTGCGCAGATTTTGGCCATGAGAATGGAATATCTAATTTCTAAGTCCTAATATCTAATAAAATGTCCAATTCCTTAACATTAGAAATTATTTTATATAAGCGTCGCGCCATGATAGCATATAAAGAATAAAAGGCAAAATGGATACTATATTCTCAATTTTGATATTAGTAATGTCCGTGGTCATTCACGAAGTCTGCCACGGCTATGCGGCGGAAGCACTCGGCGACCCGACCGCCCGTTACGCCGGGAGACTGACGCTCAATCCGCTCAAACACCTTGACCCGATAGGTTCAATCATCGTGCCTTTCATCTTGTCGCTCATTCCGCCCCATATAGTTTTTGGTTGGGCCAAGCCCGTGCCGGTCAATCCGTACAATTTCAAAAATCAACGGTGGGGGGAAGTGCTTGTGGCCGCGGCGGGACCGGGTTCCAATCTCGCCATCGCTTTGTTTTTCGGTTTGCTAGTTCGTTTTGACAATGCATATCAATTTCTGCCGCATTCCTTTTTAAGTATCAGTGCCTCCCTCGTTCTCATCAATCTCTTGCTTGCCATTTTCAACTTAGTGCCTATCGCGCCCTTGGATGGCTCAAAGATTTTCTTTGGCTTACTGCCAGCTCGCTTTCTTAAGGCCAAAGACTGGCTTGAGAATCACTCGCTCATCATTTTACTGTTCTTTATTTTTTTTCTGTGGCAGTTAATTGACCCGATAATTGCTTTTCTCTTTCGGCTTATTACGGGGTTGTAGGTTTGCTTTTTTTACCGGTTTGTATTACATTAACGCGACACCAATACACGAATGCACGCGAATAACACAAATAGTTAAGAACCCTTGCGAATAGGACACACGAATTTTCGTGTCATTAGCGTTATTCGCTCCTCATTCGTAGATTCGTGTCGAGTATGCCGACAATTAACCAATTAGTAAAACGCAGACGAGTGACGCCTCGGCGCAAATCAAAAACGCCGGCTTTGACGCGCTCGTTCAACGTACTGAAAAATCGTCCAGTAATGTTTAACGCTCCTTTTAAAAGAGGTGTCTGTACTAAAGTGACTACCAAAACTCCCCGTAAGCCCAATTCCGCCATTCGCAAAATCGCCCGCGTGCGCCTGACCAACGGTATGGAAGTGACCGCCTACATTCCGGGTATTGGCCACGCGCTCCAAGAGCACTCGGTGGTGCTTCTGCGCGGTGGCCGCGTCAAAGATGTCAACCTTCGTTACACTATAGTTCGCGGTATGCTTGACGCGACCGGAGTTGATAAGCGCATGAAAGGAAGAAGCCAGTATGGAGCGAAGCGGCCAAAGGCCGCGTAACTCGCCAATACGCGAATGGGCGCGAATGACGCAAATTAGAAGAATTTATTTATTCGTGTAATTCGTGACCATTCGTAAATTTATGATATAAGATGCGCAGAAAACACAAAAAGAAAAATATAGTTAAGCCGGACTCACGCTATAATTCCGAAAAAGTCGGCAAGCTCATTAACTATGTGATGGAGAAGGGGCATAAAAGTATTGCCCGCAAAATTGTCTATGGCGCTTTTGACGAGATAAAAGAAAAAGCCAAGACGGAAAACCCGGTTGAGGTTTTTGACACGGCTTTGAAAAATACGGGGCCAGTGATGGAAGTGCGCTCTCGCCGCGTCGGAGGCGCCAATTATCAAGTGCCGGTGGAAGTTCGGCCCTCACGCCGCCTCGCCCTTTCCATGCGCTGGATTATCGAAGCCGCCGAAAACAAAAAAGGCAAACCAATGCATGAAAAACTTGCCGACGAGCTCATCTCTGCGTCAAAAAATGAAGGCGAAGCGGTCAAAAAACGCGAAAACGTGCACAAGATGGCGGAAGCCAATAAGGCGTTTGCCCACTTCGCGTGGTGATTTCTAAATAAAAAAGAAATGATTTACTTACTCTGCCTAATCGTCTCATTAAACATTGTCCTTTTAGTAGAAGTTGTTTCAGGACATCTAATTCAACAAGAGCAAAGAGGGCTGAACGTTTCTTTTGGTTGGACTTTTGTCTTATTTTTTGCCGGAGTAATAATTCTCTCTGCGGTTATTTTCGGTATTACCCGATATTTCAATCTTGGGTAATTAAATACGCAGTTCCTTTGCCGGATAGATTGCTCCTAAGAAACAATAAAAAGATGCCAAATTATATGGACCAAAAATTAGTCGACAAACTCAAAGCCGCTGGTTTTCCAGTACCCATTGATTTGTATTCAAAGGATAATAGTCGCATGGTGTGGAAAGACAGAATTGATATTGCGGATTTGAAAGAATGGATAAAATCTCACGGATCAGGTTCGCTGAAAAAAGAGGTAAGTGAATTCCTGCAAGATTTTGAGAATAGAAGGCTGTAGACATTAGGTATCCACGACGCAAGCGAAAAAAAAGAGGATTCCTTCGGGAAATGGGGTCAGCCACCTTTTTGTCACAAAATGGATTCCTTCGCTGGAGTCCTTTTTCTTTTGTTTGTGGGGATGGGATCAGGTACCTTTGATGTATCAAGGTTGAACCTCGCTGATAAAATAGTTGGAAAGTCGAACAGTTGCACTTTTTAACAAGCCAGTATATACTATCAGTATGTCGCTAGTAACCATAAAAAATAAATATCAAATCGTTATCCCCGCGAAGGCGCGCAAGGAAGCTGGTTTGAACGTGGGAGATTTTTTGAAAGCTCGTGTCGAGAAAAAAGGAGAAATTATATTTGCCGCCCAGACAGTTGTTAATCGTGAAAAGTGGGCGCATCTCCCGAAAGGCATTCGGGAAGGGTTAGCGGATATTCGTGCGGGACGAGTGTCTGGTCCGTTTACTACTCATGAAGCACTCATGCGACATCTTAAGGCGGCAACACGGCGATATCACCGTTCAGGTTCAAAGTAGGTTTAACACACACCATGAGAATCTGGCTGACCGCAAAGTGCGAACGGGATTTCGTTACTGCTCCTAAGGAAGTACAGACAGCGTTTGATAAGCAATCGAGATTGCTTGTTCAGAATTTTCGACATCCATCTCTTCGAGCGAAAAAATACGATGAGGCAACGGATGTGTGGCAAGCGCGCGTTACGGGAAATTGGCGTTTCTACTTTACCATTGAGGGCGACACGTATCGGTTAACGAGCATAGAAAAACATCGAAAATAGTTCCATGCCAAAGATTGAACATATCAAAGATGGCAAGGGGACATGTATACCGTTGCGAGTAACAAGACGAGCGCGGAAGAAACTCGTAAGCCCGCGTCTTTTGGTGAGGTGCGGGTGTTGCGACAAATCACTCGAAATCTATTACGATGAGCGGCCAACGGGTAATCCACATCAGGACTCTCTTGAGATTAACGGAGTCAACGGTACGGTAGACCAGTGGTGGCAGGTCCTGCTCCCGTTTCTCAAGAACCGCCGGTAGATTTTGCCTTTTTCTTCATTCTAAGTTAATCTATTGGGACGCTTATCGGCGCATTTTTCTTTTACTCTTGAATCGTGAATTTTGAATCTATGCAAAGAGATTACCCATTAGAAAAAGTCCGAAACTTCGGCATTATAGCTCACATTGACGCTGGAAAAACCACGACCAGCGAGCGGATTTTGTATTACACGGGCATGATTCACAAAATCGGAGAGGTGCACGAGGGCGAGACCACAACAGACTGGATGGAGCAGGAGCGCGAGCGCGGCATCACCATCACCGCCGCCGCCATTACTTGTTTTTGGAATCCGACCTACATACCCAAAGGGGACGATTCACTGAAGCATCGTTTCAATATCATTGACACTCCCGGCCACATTGATTTTACGGTGGAAGTGAAGCGCTCGCTTCGCGTGCTTGACGGCGCGGTCGTCGTCTTTGACGGCGTGGCCGGCGTTGAGCCGCAATCGGAGACCAACTGGCGCTACGCGGAGGACGGGAAAGTGCCGCGCGTTTGCTTCATCAATAAGATGGACCGCATGGGCGCGTCATTTGAATTTTCATACAAATCCATTTTGGAGCGTTTGAGCAAATCCGCCGTTAGGATGCAAATTCCCATCGGCCTTGAAGAGCATCATGAAGGCGTCGTTGACCTCCTCAAAATGAAAGCCTACTATTTTGAAGGCGATATGGGCTCAACTGTACGCGAGGCCGAGATTCCGGTGGCGCTTTTGGATGATGCCAAAAAATATCGGCACGAGCTGGTGGAGCGGATTGTGGAGCATGATGACGCTTTGATGAGCCAGTATTTGGAAGGCAGAGAAATTGCCATTGAGGTTTTGAAAGAAACGCTCCGCAAGGCCGTCATTGCCAATAAAATTTTCCCGGTTTATACCGGCTCGGCTTTGAAAAATAAAGGAGTTCAGCTTGTGCTTGACGCGGTGGTGGATTATCTGCCTAGCCCCTTAGACATTCCGCCAGTCAAAGGCATTGACCCGAGGACCGGAGAGATTATTGAACGAAAGCCCTCGGATAACGAGCCGTTTTCCGCTCTGGTGTTCAAGCTCCAATCGGACCCGTTCGTGGGGCAGCTCAACTTTTTCCGTGTTTATTCCGGCACGGTGGAAG
>OBEQ012099941.1_pt1 | contig 15791 bp, 8 predicted proteins | sample 1670901 | NCBI WGS metagenome assembly OBEQ01 (sample SAMEA104232315, study PRJEB22302) | groundwater metagenome | biome: forest; feature: aquifer; material: groundwater | place: USA | collected 2011-08-07 | depth 5.4 m | reverse complement strand
TTGCAGGCAACTTAACTGTTGGTGGAACAATAAACACGGGATCAGGAGCAATAACTGGTGGAGCTGGATCATTTACTACCTTAACTTCTTCCGGAGCCTCAACTATAGGGACTGGATCATCCTTGACTAACACTTTTGGCTCAGGAGCCTCAAGTATTAACACCATTGGTTCAACTACTACACCAGGAGCTCTAACTTTACATGGAGCAACTACACTAGATAATACTTTTACGGTCTCAGGATCAAATGCCACTTCACTGGGTGGAACTTTAGCTGTAACAGGAGTAACCACTCTCTCTGCAAACAACGGGGCTCTCTCTTTTACAGGTAGTACTCCATCTTTAACTTCAGGAGCTAACTCTTTCTCTTTGTTTGCTGGAGGTAATGTGGGAATTGGGACTACTGGTAATTTATATGGAGGTTTAACTGTTAGGGGTGCTGGAACTGGTACTAATATCACACTACAAACATATGGATCTAATTTAACCCAAGGATTAAATGTTTTAGATAATGGTAATGTGGGAATTGGGACAACTAGTCCTACAAACATACTCCATGTAGATAAAAGTACGGATGGAGCAGCTCAGTCACTCTTTACTAACACGAACACTGGTACTGGAGCAAACGTGCAGTTATTATTAGGTAATGGTTCTTCTAATACCGGTCTGATAAAGTTAGGCTCTTCATATACGAGTAGTGGTGCTTATCAACAGGGAGGTTTAGTACTTCAAGAGGCATCAACGGGAGGACTTTCAATCGCATCAATAGACGCTACAGCTGCAATTCGTTTTTATACTGCAGGTACAGCAAATTCCAATGAGAGGATGAGAATAAATAGTACAGGAAACTTAGGCATTGGGACTAGCTCCCCAACTGCTACCTTTTCTGTAGGTACTGGAGCTACCTCAAACTTTACAGTTACCTCTGCTGGAGTTGTTAGTATTGCCAGTACATTAGCAGTAACAGGAGTTACTACCCTCTCTGCTAATAATGCAGCATTATCCTTTACTGGAACTACTCCATCTCTAACATCTGGTTCTTCTGTCTTTGGATTATTTGCTGGAGGTAATGTGGGTATTGGGACTACTGGGAATCTTTATGGAGGATTAACAGTCAGGGGTGCTGGTACTGGGACTAATATCACTCTCCAGACTTATGGATCAGGATTAGGACAAGGATTATCTGTTTTAGATAATGGTAATGTGGGGATTGGGACCACAGCTCCAACGCAGCCCTTACATATTAGTAAATCTAGTGGCGACAACGGACTCTTAGTAGCAAACGGTACAGTTAATTTTTATCAGCTTATTGGAACAAGCAGAATTATGTTTGGGCAAACATTTACCGGAGCTGCAATTGGAACTTCTACTGGACACGATTTTAGTATAGGTACAAATAATTTAGAAAGGGTTAGGGTAACTAGTGGTGGCAATGTAGGAATTGGCACTACATCTCCAACTGCTACCTTTGCTGTAGGCACTGGGGCTACTTCTAACTTTACAGTTACCTCTGCAGGAGTTGTCAGTATTGCCAGTACATTAGCTGTAACAGGAGCTTCAACCTTCACCGGAGCCTTGCTTGCTGGAGATGGCACAGCCTCTGCTCCAGGATACTCATTCTCATCTGACACTGATAATGGCTTATGGAGAATAGGTACTAACCAGATTGCTTTAACAACCGCAGGCGGAGCAATGAGTGGATTATCCATTAATTCAAGTGGTAATGTAGGAATTGGCACTACTAATGCTGGCTACAACTTCCAACTGACCAGTACTGGTAACACTGCAGCCTTTATCTCTTCAGGCAACGCAGCTAATAATACTGCTACCCTAGCTCTCCAAGGAGGCAGAGAGTGGGATCTGATAGCTCAAAACAGCGGTACTGCTCCTGCTAGTGGTTTTAGAATTAGAGACGCTAATGCTGCAGCTGATAGATTAGCTATAGATTCAAATGGGAATGTTGGTATTGGGACAACTGGACCAACCTCTCTACTTCACATTCAAAACACTACCAATGCTCAACTAGCTATTGATGCTAACAGTACCAACGGAACCCGCTTAAGATTCTTAAATGGGGGGTCTAACTTTAACTGGCAGATAGCCTCCCAACAGAACGTCAGTGACTCTTTTGAAATTACTCCTTCCACCGCAGCTGGAGGAACTACCTTCTCTACTCCAGCTTTCTTGATTAACTCTTCTGGAAATATTGGAGTTGGAACAAATAGTCCTGTAGCTGATTTTCACTTAGTTGGAGATGCAGCTTTAACCGCAGTTAATTTCTTAGCCCAAGGCACAGGTGGTGCAAGCATGGTATCTATTTTAGATAATGGTAATGTGGGAATAGGTACCTCTGCTCCAGCAGCACTTCTTAATATTCAAGCTAGCCAAATTTCAGCTACTACCTTAGGCAGCTCAAGACAGCTACTGCTGCAAGACACCAGTGGAGCTAATACCAATAGAACTGAGATTGGTTTTGGTTATAATTCTTCTAATCAACCAGTGGTAATTGGACACAGAGTCACAGATCAATCTGCAGCTACTTTAGGTACCTTCTATATTGCTACCAGAACCACTACTACCGGAGGGGAAGGACTGGTGGAAAGGTTGGAGGTAGCTGCTGGAGGTAATGTGGGAATTGGTGCCACAGCTGCCGGATCAATGTTACAGCTTTCTGGTAATGCTGTGATTGGTTTTGGCTCTGCCACTTCCATTGCTGGACCTTCTAATGGACTTGGAGTATTAGGTAATGTTGGGATTGGGACAACCTCCCCATCCCAAGCTTTACATGTAATTGGGTCAGGACAATTTAGTAGCTCCATACTTAATGCTAATGGTTCTGCTTCTTCACCTTCCTATTCTTTCTCAAATTTAACTAATGCAGGTCTTTGGACTAATGGTGATGGGTTACTCTTAACAACAGGCGGATCAAACACTAAGGGAATAACAGTAACTGGAGCTGGTTTTGTGGGAATTGGGACAACAAGCCCGGTTGGATCATTACAGGTTGTTGGAGCCTCTGGTCAAGGTGTCAGAATATCAGGTGGAAGCAGCGCCAGATTAACTCTTGTCGCAAGTGATAACAGTACCAATCTTTGGAATATGGATAATCTTACTGGCACTTTAAGAATATTTAGGGAAGACTATAGCGCAACCGGAGGAGGTCCTAATGGTTCTGTAAAAATGGCAATTAATAATGGGGGTAATGTTGGTATTGGTACTGCCTCACCTCTTTCAACCCTATATGTAAATGGTAATGCCATGATTGGTTATGCATCAGGAGCTGGTGGTTCAGGATTATCCTCTACTTCTTTAGCAGTGGCTGGCAATTTAGGAGTTGGGACTTCATCACCAAGGAATACATTCGAGGTGGCAGGAGCAGTCAATGGCTCCAGTCCATTCTCCCAATTTACCTTCTCCTCAACTACAAATCATAGTACCAGCCCTCAAGGTGATTGGGCAACTGTGGCTCTATTTAACACCAATACTACAGCTGGCAATTACTCCACACTGGAATTTGGCACAAATGACAGTAATACAGCTTACAGAACTGGTGCTACTATTCAGGGAGTTTACCAAAGCCATACTGCCGGAACAGGAGTTACTGCTGATTTGGCTTTCTCTACCAGAAATTTAGGTACTATAGCAGAAGCTTTCAGAATCAGAGGTGATGGTAATATTGGTATTGGGACTTCTTTACCTGTTGCCAGATTACAGGTTAACTCCACTTCAAACGCAACAGTCATTGCTTCAACCGGTAACGTTGGTATCGGTACTACAACCACTAGTGGCTCAAAATTACGAATTGCAAATTTAGGGTCAAGCACTGGCACAGCTTTAATCATTGATGCTTCAGGTGATGTCTTTGCCCAATCTTCCTCCAGAAGGTTTAAGGAGAATATTCAAGACTTTAGCACTGACTTCACAAATATCTTAAATGTCCAGCCTAAATCATACAATTATATTGGAACCGGGGCTGCTGATATAGGTTATATTGCTGAGGATTTTGATAGTTTAGGGTTAAGTGATCTGGTTTATCATGACAGCAGTGGTCAGGCCCAATCTATAAAATATGATAAGTTAGCACTTTATGCAATTGAACTGCTAAAAAGTCATCAAACTTCTATTAATAACCTAACTTCAGCTTTGACAGTTACGAATGGCAATGTTGGAATTGGCTTTTCCAATAATTTTGTGATTAAAAATTCCTTGGGACAGGGATTATTCTCAGTTGATGCTTCAGGTTCTGCCAGATTGGCTGGATCTTTAACTACTGAAGCAGGAGCATTTGATGTGGCTGAAGATTATCAAGTTGATGACCTCACAATTGAATCAGGAGATATTGTTGCACTAGGTAATGGAGAAGGCATTGAAAAAACTACTAAAGCATATCAAAACAATACTATTGGTATTATCTCCACTAAACCAGGTTTTAGACTTTCCTCTAATCCTTCGACAAGCTCAGGACCTAATCGGCCAGTAGCTTTAAATGGGAAAGTACCTGTTAAAGTCTCTTTGGAAAATGGTCCTATTGCCAAAGGTGATTACTTGACCTCCTCCACAACTGCAGGTGTAGCCATGAAAGCTACAAAACCTGGACAGATGATAGGTAAAGCCTTGGAAAATTATTCTGCTGAAGGCATAGGTAAGATATTAATCTTTGTTAATATTTCCTATGCTGATCCAGGCAATTTCTTAGCTTCTTTATCTTTAGATAGTGAGGGAAACTTACTAGCACCCAAGTTCAAAGTTGATAAATTATTAATCAGTGATAATTCTTTAGTGGCCTTTGATTTTAGCAATACTAACCTGGCTCAAACAAACTCAACCAATAACGGGACATCTTTGGATGTATTGGCTTCTTTGAAAAGTTTAGATCAAGCTATTTTAGATGTCAAAACAAAACAAGCCACTGATAGTGCTGCTTTGGCTGAACTGAAGAATAATATTGCTTCTCTTTCAGCTGTTATTGCAAGTTCGTCTTCAACTACCCACGATGACATTGCTAAATTAAACCTCACACCTCCAGATATTTTATATGCTACGGGGTCTGCCAATTTGGCTAGTTTGAAGGTCACCTCTGAAGCCACCTTCTCTGGTATGCTGGCTGCCTATGACCTTAATGTCTCAAACTCTTTCAAATCTTTGGGTACAACCACGTTAGGCAAGACCAATGTGGCCGGAGATTTAACAGTTGATGGAACACTCTCTGTAGAAAATGGTTCTGAACTTAATGTGATTGGCACTCTTTATCTACAAAAATCATTACTTGCCACCAATTTGAATATCTTTAACGGCAAAGTGCTGGTGGATTCATCTGGGAACATTACCACTTCCGGCAAAGTTATTGCTTCTGAGGTTAAAACCAATAAACTAATTATTTCAAATAGCCCAATAGCTTCCCAATCAGCTACTTTGGCAGCATCTATAGGCACAGCCACCTTAAGTGCAAACCAGACTAAAATTACTGTTCAAACAACTGAGGCTTCTGAATCTGCCAAAGTGTTTATTACCCCAACCACACCTACAGATAAAGTCTTATCTGTTACTAATATAAAGAATAAGGAAAGCTTTGATGTATCAACCTTGATTGCTCCAACATCTGATATTAATTTCAACTGGTGGATTGTAAATACTGAGTGAAACCGAAGTATAGTAGGAACGGAATAAATATGATATCTCAAAACTCAAATCTGAAGTCTGTCGTGATATTAGATCAATTATCTACGAGTTTTGGATCGGCCAAAAGCTATATAGAGAAGCAAAAAAGAGATAATGAGCAAGGCACTGGCTATTTGAGCAGTATTGGACATGGTCAAAAAATTATTCACTACCTATGAATCTAACATAACCCCAAGGACTTATCAATAAAATACGGAATTACCATAAAACGGCATACCAACTTTATTATATTAAGAGGTAAGATAACTAGTTTTATAGTTTGATATAGTAAATTCTAGTTGCAAATTGGGAACAGATTAATCTATTGTATATAAATATGAAAGAATTTAAAGAATTTGTTAATAATTATTTTAAGTATCTGGGATTTTTGGGAACTATGATAGTTATTTTATCCTCTTTTTTCCTTTTTACTAACCTGACAACAGAATTCTATGATACTCCTAAATTTTTAGTGCTTTTGGTTGTGAGTGGAATTTTATTGATCATGCTGGGTGTCAGATTTGCTATTAATAATAAGGTTGTTTTTACCCGCACCCCTTTGGATCTTCCTTTACTTTTACTTTTGGCTGTTGGAATAGTTTCGGCAATTTTATCTCCTGCTCTTTTTGTCTCAATTTTGGGAAATCAGCTGCGGATTCATGGATCTTTAATCTCTTTAGCAGTTTATATTATTTTCTACTTTGCCCTAGTTAATCAATTAAAGGGAATCAGACAAGTCAAATGGGCTTTATCTCTGACAATCATTGGAGCAGCAATTCTATCCATTATTAGTTTGTTAGCATACGCAGGAGTTAAATTATTACCTCCTCCCTGGAGTCATGGAATCAACTTTACCCCTTCTGGTTCAAGCTTTTCTACCACTGCAGTACTAACCATATTAATTCCCTTTCTAGTCCTAAAATTATCCAGTACTAATATGGTGGTAAAAGCCCTGAATTCGCTCTTACTTGCTCTATTTGGGGTCACTATTGCTTTAACCGGAACCTGGCAAATATGGATTGCAGCTTTAGGAGGTTTAATATTAACTTTGATAACCACCCGTTTTTTTGATAATCTTAATTCAACAAGTTTGAAAAACCGTCATTTCCAAACTTCACTGGTTTCCCTGGCTGTTCCTTTAGTAATAGTTGCTATAGTCACAATCATTTCTTTATTTCCACCTATAACAGGAGTGAAGAATCTTTTATTTGATCAAGCAAAAAATTTTCCCAAAGAAAATCAACTTGGCTTTATTCCTTCCTGGAAAATATCAGTTTCAAGCTTTAGGGATAATCCTTTCCAGGGATCTGGACCTGCTACTTTTCTTTTTGATTTCACCTCTTACAAACCTATTGAAATAAACTCATCAAAAATCTGGAACATCAATTTTGATACTGCTTTTAATGAGTACCTGCAAATTTTAGCTACCCTGGGAGGGGTGGGTTTAATTGCTTTAATATCTTTAACAGCTTTGTTTGTTTCTTCATCTTATCCTTTGCTTGCTTATAATTCAGCCAATACAAATGACCAAACAACTAAAAAAGCTCTAGCAATTTCCGGACTGCTATTTTTTACAATTTTAGCTCTTCATTCTTCTACCCTGGTACTGTGGGTATTTGGTCTTTTCATTCTAGCCTGCTTTTATATTGCCAATTTATCAGTTGAAAATACTACCAAATCTTGGAGTCTTGGCACCAATGTCCAACACACTATCAAAAAATTTGCCTTTAATATTATTTCTCCCAATTCATCTCAAGAAACAATTGTTTTTGAAGCTTTACCATCTATTCTTTTAACCTTGTTTTTGGGGGTGGTTCTGTTTGTTTTCTTCTTTGCCGGAAAACTGGCGGTTGCCGATTATCATCACCGGACAGCTTTAAATGCTATTTCTCAAAATCAGGGCATAGTTGCTTATAATGAACTAGTTGCAGCTGAAAAATTAAACCCCTGGAGTGATTCTTATCACACAGATTTGGCCCAAACCAATTTTGCCCTGGCTAATGCTATAGCACAAGCTAAAGGCCCCACAGAAGCCTCTCCTTCAGGTTCGTTAACTGACCAGGATAAACAGAACATTCAAGTTTTGCTTCAGCAATCTATTAATGAGGGCAGAAATGCCACCACTTTAAACCCCCGCTCTGCCTTAAATTGGGAAATATTAGGTTTACTATATAGACAAATTGCCGGGGTGGCTCAAAACGCTTTAGTTTTCTCTTTGGATTCATATGGCAGAGCTATTTTTGCAGATCCTTTAAATCCACAGCTCCGGCTTAGTGTGGGTGGAGTTTATTATGCCACTTCAAACTTTGATCTAGCTATCAGGTTCTTTACTGATGCTATAAATTTAAAACCTGATTTTGCTAATGGCTATTATAATCTATCCGTGGCTTTAAGAGATAAAGGGGATTTAAACACTGCTCAAGCAGCTGCTGAAAAAGTGTTAACTTTAGTAGACCAATCTTCACCAGATTATAAAGCAGCAAATACCTATTTGACTGATTTGAAAAATAGAATTGCTTCAGGTTCTGCTCAACAATCAGCAATTCAACCACCTGCTGCTCAAACTCAAGGGTCCTTACAGCAAAAACAACTACCAAAAGTAGTTAATGTGGGTAATCCACCAGAAAAAATAGCCACTCCCACCGCAGTTAAGAAACCAAATTCCACTCCAGAGCCAACCCCTAACCCATAGCTTAAAAGTATCACTGTTGTTGGGTAGGTTGAGCTTGAAAGACCAAAGGGAATCTAGCCCTTGGATAAGGAGCGCCTAAGAGCTGCTTTTGCGCATCCATAATATCAGCCATACTTAATCTAAAATTTTTCTCAATAGGCGCATACCCCCGATAGAATAAGTTGCCTACTGTATTACCAAAATCTTGGTTTCTGCTTGGATTTAAAATTCTATCCATCCAAGGTTGCGTCATACCTAAGCCAAAAGCAGTGCCTTGGGCTGCCCGTATAGTACCATATGTATAGCCTTGTTTTAAGAAATCAGCATAGTATTTAGCATCAACCACAAACCCATCACTTGCTTCGTCTAACCCTCCCCCAAATAGGTTCCAGACAAGACTGTAATATAAATCAGATAGCCTGCATCCTATGTATGTGTGCCGGATAAGATGGGTTAGAGGGTCAGGTCTGACAACATCCCCTGCAAGCTTACTTTTAACCTCAGCATCAATCTCCTGGACTGTTTTGTACTCACCAATTGTCTTATCACCAGGGATGATCCTTAAAATAAAACTCCAACGGCTTGTTGGTACTTTTTGACTGAAGAAGGATTGTACTTCACCAAAATTTCCGCCAAGATCATTTTCCCAAGTAGGACTGACTCTAATTCCTGGTCTGTCAGGTACAAATAAAATCCCCACCTCTAAAACCTCGGCCATTGGATTGGTGGGTCTCCGGTATAAGTGCGGATTTGTTTCTACTTGTGTTGCAACACTTAGAGGCTGAATTCTATGACTTTCCGGATTAACCTCTCCTTGGTAGTTGAAAGGTGCTTGTAAAAGTTGCGGGTTATATCCTTGAGCTAGAACAATTGCTCCTACACCAGCATACTTGAAAAGATCTCGTCTTGAAACATCTATAACTTCTATAGGTCTTGGCATGCTGGATGTTATTTTATTATCTTTTAAAGTTAAATGCAAATAATAATTGTGGACAGTACGACTTTGCTCACTGTCCACCCTGAGCTTGTCGAATGGGTGGACCTGATCGGACTTGAACCGACAACCTTTCGAATGCCATCCGATTGCTCTACCAATTGAGCTACAGGCCCAAGGTTAAAATTATACTATTCCCTTATCCCCCTTACCACCCCTACTTTTCCTTTCTTTCCGCTAGCCTTCTTTTAAAAAGATTTTCTGTAAACCCACCTTCCTTTACAAATTTGTCTTCTAAAGCAGTAATCTGCCTTTTTAAAAGGAAAATAGTCTGATTAATCAAAGTTATCATTAAATTAACAGCCCTTTCTCGATCAAAGGGAAGGTTAGGGATGTAGGGGTGGTCGGGGGTAGATTTTTCCCATACCTCCCCTACTTCCCTTAAAAGTTTTGCTTTATCTTTATCCCATATTAGAATTTTATTCTGCCTAGCAAAATCCTCATAATCTTCTAATAGCTCACCAAGTGAGGCATAAGCTACTCCAGCTAAATAGATATAGGATTTTAAACTCTTCTCCATGTACCCCTCAAGAATATTCTGCTTCCCAGATCTTGCAGCTTGTTCCATTTGATCCTTAGTTCTGGAATGAGGATTAATCCAGCGTTTAGTAAATTCAACAGTTAAATCATAAATAACTAGACTTAGTTGATAAGAGCGAAGGTATTTATACCCAGGCAACCCCATATTTCTACTATACCACCCCCTACCTCCCTTACAACCCTTACTTTAAAATAGCCAAGGGGTTTATTGGCACACCCTTATAATGAATTTCAAGATGCAAATGAGTTCCTGTTGATCTGCCTGTTGATCCCATTTGACCTATTAACTGCCCTCTTGATATTGTTTGCCCTACAGAGACATAAATATTGGATAAATGTGCATATAGACTTCGATAGCCATTGCCATGATCCAAAACTACTCTATTTCCATATCCTGAATTATCTGGCCAGCCTGAAACAACCACTACTCCTCCATCTGAGGCAGAGATTCCAGGAGCAGCTCTATTGGCTATATCAACCCCTGGATGATACCAGGCAAAATATTGGGTAATCTGCCCACCAGCAGGCCAAATAAATTGGGCGCCATATGGGGCCTGGAATGCCGGTGACTGTGGTCCTTGAGCCAAATATTGAGGTTGTGGTTTGACTTTAGGTGGAGATGGCAGTTCTGGAGGACTGCCATCTGGCACAATTAACAGCTGTCCGACTTTTAATTTAAAATCATCCGGCACATCATTAAAAGGAAAGTCCACAATAGCCTGCTGCTCAGCTGAGTATTTTTTAGCAACTGACTCCACAGTATCTCCTTGTTTGACAGTATATGAGACTCCTGACCAGGGTAAAATCTTCAAAGTCTGACCTGGCTTGATTGAGTCAGTGTCTGTTAAATCATTAGCCCATTTGATGGTGTCTATTGAAATATCTTTTTTCGAAGCTATAGATGATAAAGTATCTCCTGTCTCTACTTTATATTCTTCTATTTCTGAGCGGGGTTTTTGGGAAACTGAGGTATGGGGGTCTTGAAAAACTTGCACCACCGGGCCATTTGGAAAAGGTTCAAAAGCAGACACAAAACGCGGATCTGCCGACCCAACTCCTGGATAACTAGCTGAAATTAAACTTTGTCCGCCAAATACACCGGAAGTTAAGATTCCCACAATAGCCAGGATGATTATTGATCCATGCCAGAATCTTTTTTGATGAATTCCCCTTCCATGCATCAAAACTTTCACTACCAAATTCTTGAAAGTTTCAAAATGAAAGGATAAATATTTTATCTTGCGCCTGGAATACCAAAGTAAGGCGTGGATGAGAGCTTTTAGATCATCTCTTAAAGAATTCACTGGAGTATTTTAGCACACTCTATCTGACGTCTTTTAAAGTTTTGAGGAATTCTTCATTAGATTCTGCTTTAGCTAGTCTTTCCAGGAAGATTTCTGTTCTCTCATTTTCTCCTAAAATCCCAATCATTCTTCTCATAATAATCATTTGCTTGTAGAGTTCTTCTTTAAACAGTAGTTGTTCTTGTCTGGTACCTGAACCTTCTATATTAATAGCCGGATAAACTCTTCTTTCAGCCAGTCTTCTATCCAGATGTAGCTCCATGTTACCTGTACCTTTAAACTCTTCATAAATTAAATCATCCATTCTGGAGCCAGTATCAACTAAAGCAGTCCCAATAATAGTTAAAGATCCGCCTTCTTCACAGTTTCTGGCAGCTCCAAAAAAGTGTTTGGGTGGATATAGCGCAATTGGATCAAACCCCCCTGAAAGTGTTCTACCTGAAGGTGGAACTGATAAGTTATATGCTCTGCCTAAACGGGTGATAGAATCAAGTAGAATTACCACATCTTTACCCATTTCCACCAGTCTTTTAGCCCGCTCTAAAGCAATTTCTGCAGCAGCTGTTTGTTCTTCAGCTGGCTCATCAAAGTTGGAAGCAATCACATCACCTTTAATAGATCTGGATAAATCTGTCACCTCTTCTGGTCTTTCTCCAACTAAAACAGCCATTAAAATTACCTCCGGATGGTTTTTAGCAATACCTGAGGCAATATCTTTTAGAATAGTTGTTTTACCGGCTTTGGGAGGTGAAACAATCAAACCTCTTTGTCCAAAACCAATTGGAGCTACCAAATCAATTACTCTTTGGGATAAGGGCTGTTTACCAGTTTCCAATTTTAAGTGTCTGTTGGGATAGATAGCTGTTAAATCTTCAAATTTTGTTCTCTTAACCCTGTTGCCTGTGGCTGGATCTCCTACCATTTTATCAGCCATATCACCATTAATTTTATTAACCTGCAGCAAACCAAAGTATCTTTCAGTTTCTTTGGGGGGTCTGGCTGCACCTTCCACCAAATCTCCGGCCCTTAAATGAAATCTTCTGATTTGACTCATAGAAATATATACATCTGCATCAGAGGGGATATATTTAGGTCTTAAAAACCCATGACCTTCTGGCATAATTTCTAAGATACCTTTGACTTCCTCAGTTGGCACATCTCTATCAGGATAAGAGCGTTCATAACTATTCTCCCCTGATTGAACTGGGCTTGAGAAACTTGGGTTTTTTGGTCTGAATGATTTTGTTACTAGAGGCATAGATTTAAGTTAAAAGTTCAAAGTGAAAAGTTAAAAGTTTGAGGTTAACTTATTAAGTAAACCATAGTTAGCTTAGTCTGTCAAGAGATTACCTTCCTGGTGGTACAGGAGTTGGACTATTAGGAATCCTCGGTGTGGCAATTCCCCCACTACCATTTCCTCCAATGGCTGTAGGAGTAGCGTTGCGTGCAACAGTGCCTGCTGGTATTGGACTACCTATAGCAGTTGGTGTGCTTGGTACGGTTGTTCTGGTGGGTACTATAGTTGGAGTTGCCACTTCAGGAGCTCTGGTTGGTAAAGCTTCTGCATTTGTTGGACGAGGGCTTGGAGTAGCAGGTTTAGTAGCTACTGAAGTTGGACTCTTCTCAGCTGGAGTAACAGTAGGACGCTCTGTTGGTGGAACAGGAGGAGTTACAGTATCAGCAGGTCTGGGAGTTACAGTAACAGTAGGACGCTCTGTTGGTGGAACAGGAGGAGTTACAGTATCAGCAGGTCTGGGAGTTACAGTAACAGTAGGACGCTCTGTTGGTGGAACAGGAGGAGTTACAGTATCAGCAGGTCTGGGAGTAGGAGTTAATGCTGGTGGTACTGAAGGAGAAGGTGATACCTGTGGAACTCTTTTTTTTAACTTTCCAACAAAAGCATTTTGACATGCTTCAAATACAGCCAATACCTCATCCCCAACTTTAACCATCCAGACATTTTCTTCAGATGAGTGAATTCCTCTTTCTCCTTTATTTCTTCTCTCTTGCACCTGTGCCTTAGTAAGATCTAGTATCTGTGCATCAAACACCCCTAAATCTCCATTTCCTTGTCTAAAAGTAGTACGGATACTACTGCCTAAAAAGTTATTAATGTCATCTTGAGTAAAATTAAGTGCCTTAATTTCTGGTACTTCAGCTAGTTTGGTTCTCCATTCCTTAATTGAAGCAACACCAAGTATATTATCATCAGTCCATTTGTCAACTTTATAACCTAGATCAGTAAAGAAAGAAGTCCCTTTCTTATCCTCAACACCATTCATACAATCAAGGAATCCTTTTTTTGTTGTTGGTACAGGTGTTATATCAGCTTCTGGAGCTGCTTCAGCTGTTGTAATAAAGATTCTCTCTAATGAGCTTGTTAATCTATTTAAAATAGTTCCTTTTTGTACTGCTACAGGTTGAAGCGCTTTATTACATGCTTTAATATTATAATTTGCAAAATTATCTGGCCTAGAAGTATCAATTCCTTCATCTTTTAAGCGTTTTTGGGTATATAAAGGTAATGTTAGTATTTCTCCATCTAGACGCAGGATAGAAACTACTGGTAATGTTGGTACTGGGGTTGAATCTATTACTCTTCTTGCTTCATAAGTTACTGGAACACTAGTTGGGCTACTTACTTGTTCTGTAGCTGTTTGTTGTGAGACTGGGGTTGAGGCAGCTGTTGATGTTGGTTCTGTTCTTAACACACCTTGTATTCTTGGGTCTTGTAATCGTTTATCTGAGTTAGAAAGCAAGTTTAATATTGGATCTTTGGCAATAGCAATAGCAGCTCCAGTTCCAACTATAGTTGATATAAAGCCTCGACGGCTAAAACGTCTACTTGATTGCCTTTTACTTACTAGTTCGGGATTTGTCATATGTGTTTTATACTGATTAAATTAGGCTTGGCTTTTGAATTGTCTATCTTCAGCAATAAAGCTAGGGTGATTTTCTAAATCTTTTTTAATCTTTGAGAATCTTCTCATGCTAAATCCAGCTGGGATAAAGGCTAAAGCTGACCAGGCTAAAGCTGGTAAACCTGTTTTAGGTAATTGCGTAATCCCTAATACTTGTGCTGGAGAAGTACCTACTCCCACATTACCAGGGGTAGATGGGATAGCTGCATTAGCTGTGACATTTATAGTATTTGTAGCGTTAGCAGTGGCATTTCCACCTGCTCCACCAGCACCAGGTGCTCCGGCTGGACCAGCTGGGCCTGCTGGACCTGGACATCCTTGAGCATTACAACTTTGAGATGTAGGTCCAGTACATGCAGCTCCACCATTTGCAGGAGCAGGGTTAGTACAGGTTCTGGTTTGAGTTCCACCTCCGCAGGTAGCTGAACAAGCACCAAAGTCAGTCCATCCACCATTTACAGGGATTGGGGGGACAACAGGATTTGTTAAACGTGCTTTAAATGTAATTTGTGCACTCTCACCAAATCCTAAATCCCCTACATTAATATTTCCGCCATCTCTGAAAGAATCATCAGCTTGACATGCAGAAGAGCATCTTGGAGAAGAAACTAAAGTGTGACCATTTTCATAAACTATTAAATAACCAGCAGTACCATTAACATTAACTGTGGCTGTGTCAGAAACAGATACACCATTGGCAGATTCAACACCTTGAACTTGTGGACTGTTTGAAGGAGTGGTTGGGAAGTTAACATGAAATGTCACATCACGAGCAATTACTCCCTCTTGAATATTTTGTACTACCATTCTATATTCTATAATCTCTCCTGGATTTGCACTGACTGGATCTGCCCAATCTCCATTCCTTTGAGTATTATTAACTGCTGTCATGAAGTTTCCACCAGCAAAAAGATCAGCTGCAAGAACGTTGGAGATATTGAAGGATTGTAACTGACTTATAGCTAGTATTGTTATAGTTGAAAGACCTACTAATAAGTATCTGGAGAAATTTCTAATTGAAAAGTTTTTTAACATATTTGGATGTGTATTATACTATGGGGCAATTGGTTTGTCAATGATCAGTGTTTGATATCCTCTATTGGAGACTAATCCCTGCCCAAGATTAGCCCCCAATACAAAATATCAATTGAGGGTATATTGTTTTCAATTCTTCAGCTGAAGAACAAAATTGAAGCTAAATTGGGGTATTGACACCTCTTAAAATTTGATCTATTGTTATTTTAGAGAACAACTTCTAACTGCTCTTGAAGTTGTTTTCGAAATTAATAAAAGGGCATTGCTATTCGAGATCCGTCTGCGGTAGTAATGCTCTTTTTTTGTGTTTAAATGTGCAATTTTTAAAAAAGATTCCTTGGTCCGTCTGCTTCCAAGGAATCTTTTTTTAACCTCTAACCATCAGAATTAACTTTTGATCAGATGCTGCTAATATCTTTTTAACCTGCTCAGACATCATATCTACTCTCTTTTTAACCTTTTTCTCCCTTTTAAAACTGGCCACAATTTTGTCAGCAAACATCATATTAGAGTTACATTATCAAATAAAATACTATTTGTCAAGGTTTAGTAATCCCATAGCCTTTTTTACTCTCTATTTACCTAGACCTGTAGTTTTATTTGGCGGATATCATAGATACTTAAGATTGTTACAATGAGCTAATCTAGGAGTATACTTTTAGATATTAA
>OBEQ012676545.1_pt1 | contig 15793 bp, 14 predicted proteins | sample 1670901 | NCBI WGS metagenome assembly OBEQ01 (sample SAMEA104232315, study PRJEB22302) | groundwater metagenome | biome: forest; feature: aquifer; material: groundwater | place: USA | collected 2011-08-07 | depth 5.4 m | reverse complement strand
TCCCGGAGCCCCCGGACTCTTCCCCGCCGAAGAACCCCTTCCCGTGGCGGATCAACGTCGCGATGTGCTTGAACCCCACCGGCGTCTCGTAGATCGGCACGCCGAACATGAAGATCGGGATGAACCGAGTGACGGCGGTTGTCGAAACGGTTTGATACGTGAGGAGCAGGGTCGTGGCCGCCATCATGTAACCGACAAAGAGGCTGCCGTTATCTCCCAAAAATATGCGCGCCGGCTTGAAGTTATAAGGCAGGAAACCGAAGAGCACGCCGACCAGGCCGATGACGAAGAGTCCCACGGCGGGCTGATGGATGATCTGGGTGGTCCAAAAAAAGACGACGCAGGAAATAAGGGCGATGCCCGCGCAGTGCCCGTCGATGGAATCGATGAAATTGAAGGAGTTTATGATCAAGAGGATCCAGACGAATGTCACCGCATAGCCGAACGGGGCCTCGAGCAGCACAATGTCGATCGTGATGCCCTTCGAGATGAGGATGTAGGCGGCGATGGATTGCCCGAGGAGCTTTTGCCACGGCGCCAAATTGAAGACGTCGTCCAGCAGGCCGAGAAAAAGAATGAAGACGCTGCCGAGGAAGATGCCTCCCAGCCGGGGAAGGAGATGCAGCGCGCCGACGATGAGATTCCACAGTTCCGGCTGTTTGACGATCTGTTTTTGAAACAGGACCATGCCGGCCAGGCCGGCCAGCACCACAAGCCAGAAGGAGATAAAAAGGCCGCAGCCGCCGAGCAGCGGCGTCGGAGCCGCATGCGCCTTCCGCTCATTCGGTATGTCGAGAAGGTTCAGGCGGCGGCTGAGCCCGATCATTCGAGGAGTTACGAGGTAGCTCGCGGCCGCGGTTCCGACAAAGACGGCTGCGCACAGGCTCTGAATAATGAGCGTTTCAATCATGTGCGGCGCCGTTCAGGTTCGAAAGCAGGTCTTCCCATTTCTTAAGCGCAATTCTTTTGTCGTAGTTTTTTTCGAATACGGATCGGGCGTTCTTACCCGCCTCCCGGACGAGCTCCGGCCGGCGCGCAAGGTCCCCCGCGACACGGACGAACTCATCGGCATCTCCGTGCGGCACGAAGAACCCGCACTTTTCTCTCAAAACCGTCTCCGCGATCGAATCTTCCCGCCTTCCAACGTAGATGAGCGGGCGTCCGGCAGCCAAGATACCATAAAATTTGCTCGGAAGGCCAAAGCGGGTGACTTCGGGGCGCTGACAGATCACGTGGACATCGGGGGCCCCCAGGACCGCGGTGACGAGATCCGGGGGCTGATAGGGCGCAAAGCGCGCGTTGTCCAGGCCGAGGACCTCGCACTCCTTCTTAACCGCCGCAAGCTGCGGACCTGCGCCCACGAACAAAAAAATGATCCCCTTTTGATTTCGCATGAGCCGGGCCGCGTTGATCATTTCCGAGAAGTCGTAAATCCGGCCGAAATTACCCGTGTAACCGACGACAAATTTGTCCGTCAGGCCCCACTCCTTCCGCAGAGGGTTATTTTCGGGCGCCAGCGGCGCGATAATGCCGCCGTCCGCCCAATTGGGAATGACGACGAGGGAGCGGGGCGAAGCGCCCTGTTCCGCCAGGCACTCGGACATTCCTCGATCGATCGTGACATTGGCCTTCGCAGCTTTGAGAGAGCTGTTTCGGAGTGACCGAAGAACGGCGAAGACCGGGCCGTCGAAGCCCCGGATGCGGAGCGCCCGGGCGATCTCAGGAAAAATATCCTGGTTCCAGGTGACGAGCGTTCCTCCGCGGAGGCGGGCCGCCAGCGCCGCGACGGTAGAGATGAGCGGCGGGTCGGTTTCCGCAACGACAACGTCTTTTTTTGCGACGAGACCGATGAGCCGGAATGCGCTCGAGATATAGAACGAAAAGTAGTCCATGAAACGCCCCGCCAGCTTGTAACGGCCGAAACGCGTCGTCCACACGCGAATGATCCGTACTCCGTCTGCCGTTTCCTCGGGATCGAGACGCGCGAGCGGGTCGTCGTAGCGCTGGCGGCCGGTGAGAACGACGACTTCCCTGCCCCGGGAGGCCAGGTAGCGCGCGAGATCGGTCAGGAGAACGCTCGTCGCCGATTGATCGGGGTAAAAAAAGCGGTTGATAAAAATGATCTTCACGTTTTTCTCCGGGCCGTTGACACCATGCTTTTGGCCAGCAGCGGAACGCGGCCGAAGAAATCAAATCGGACGTTCTCGAATCCCTGCGACAGGAGGAGCGCCCGCAGGGTCGGAATGCTGAAAAACTTGATGTGTCCCCCTTCCCACAGCGGATTGAAGTGCTTGTCGTGATGGCCCAGGAGGGCGATCAGCAGGTTTTTGAGGTACCCGTGATAGGGAGTCGTCAGGAGCAGAACGCCGCCCGGCTTCAGAATCCCGTGGGCAACTCTCAGAAGATCGAGCGGCCGGTAGAAGTGTTCGATCACCTCGCTCGCGACGACCGCGTCGAAGCGCCGGCCCAGAGTTTCGACAAGCGGCAAATCCACCGGCGCGCAGAGAAATGCGGCGCCGGCCGCGCCCGTCTCTTTTGCGAGGCGAATGCCGTTCGTCGACGCGTCGACGCCGGTGACCTTATAGCCCGATGCGGCCAGGCGGCGCGACAAATATCCGTTGCCGCAGCCAAGATCGCAGATTTCCGCGACGCCAGAAAAGCGGCGCAGAATTCCGATGATGCGGTCGGCCAGGGCGACGGCGCTCTGGCCTGCCGGATCAGCCGTGTGATAGGCGTAGTTGGACTCGAAGTGCTCGGCCATGAAAGCGCCCCGCGTTACGCCTTTGCGGCCTCCGGTTTTTTGGCCGCAATTTCGGCCTTGTAGGCCTCGATCGACCGGCGGACGCCTTCTTCGAGGTCTGTCGTGGGCGCCCAGCCGAGATCCATGTAGGCCTTGTTGTTCGAGATGAGCTTCCGGAAGAACGTGACTTCGCCCACCCGCGTCGGCTCCTGCGTGTACGTGATCTGAACGCCGCCCATCATTTTGGAGACGAGCTCGGCGAGTTCTTTCACCGTGACGTACCGCATGCCTTCGAGGTTGTAGATCTGGTTCTGGGCAACGTCCTGAAGCGCCAGAACGTGCGCCTTCGCCATGTCTTCGACGTAAACGAAGCGCCGCGCGGCGCTGCCGTCGCCGAAGATCGAGAGAGGCTGCTTTTGAGAAGCTTTTTCCATGAAGCTTCTCAAGACAAGGCCCGACCACATTCCCGGCCCGTAGGGAATGCCGTAGCGGAGGATCGTGAACGGCAGTCCGTAGAGCTTCTGGAAATCGTGCATCAGGATTTCCGAGGCGATCTTGGTCGTCGTGTAGACGTGTCCCCCGCCTTCGTGCGAGAACGGCTGGTTTTCGTCAAGCAGCCCGGGGCCCATGGCGTTGGCGACCCAGCAGGTGCTCGCGAAGATCACGCGCTTCACGCCCGTCTGGCGCGCGGCCTCGAGCACGCTTGCCGTCCCGCCGATGTTCAGGGCCACGGCCTTCGTGGGATTTTTGAGCGCGTCGCGGGCGTCGGCGATGCCGGCGAGATGAAAGACGTAATGAGGCTTCTTGTCCTTGAAGAACTGCGTCATCGCCTCGGTGTCGCAGATGTTCAGCGGGTGGTCCGGAGACCTCAGGTCCACTGCAAAAACCTCGTGATCGGCTTCTCTCAACGCCTTGACGACGTGCGATCCGATGAATCCCAATCCTCCTGTTACGACGCATCTCATGTTCGAGTCCTCCTCTTTCTTTTTATGATAGAACGGTTTTCAAAGATTGAACGACGAATTCAGCTTCTTCATCCTTCATTCCGTAATAGAGAGGAAGGCAGATGTGCCTCGCGCAGACGTCGTCGGCGACGGGAAAACTGCGGCCGGAGGCGATGTCCTTGAAGACCGGCTGCTGGTGGAGCGGCATTTCATAGACGCCGCCCGCAAGAGACACGCCCAGCTCCTTCATTTTGGGTTTGACGGCCTCCGACTTGAGGCCCGCCGGCAGGAGCGCGATGTATTTGTACCAGCTCGACCGGTCGGCCGGCAGGACAAGCTTCAGCTTCGAAAAACCCTTGAGCCTTTCGGTGTAGATTTTGGTGATTTTGCCGCGCCAGTTGATGAAATCGTCCAGCCGCTTCAGATGAACGCCGCCGATGATGGCGCAAAACTCGGACATCCTCCAGTTGGAGCCGATTTGGGTGTGAAAACTCACCCACGGGTCCGCCTTGCCGTAGTCGCGGAGGCCGCGCGCCTTATTGGCGAGGTCGTCGTCGTTCGTGACGATCATCCCCCCTTCTCCGCTTGTCATGACCTTGGTGGCAAAAAACGAATAGGCCGCGGCTTTTCCGAATAACCCCGCCCGTTTTCCCTTCCATTCGCTTCCGTGGGCGTGCGCCGCATCTTCGAAGAGCCAGACGCCCTTCTGGTCGCACCACTCCCGGATCTTTTCGATCTCGGGCGTGATGATACCGCCGATGTGGACCAGAATGACGCCGGCTGTTTTGCCCGGTGAAAAGGCGGCCTGGATTCCCGCGAGCGAAAGAGAAAACGTCGCGGCGTCGATGTCCGCAAACTTGACGTCCCCTCCCGCCATCAGAACGGAGGTCGCCGAAGCCGCAAACGTGTTCGTTGGAACGATGACTTCTTTCCCTTTCACGCCGAGAAGGCGCATAGCGACCTCGAGCGCGGATCCGCCCGAGCTCACTCCCACCGCGTGCTTGGCCCCGCAATAAGCCGCGAAGGCGGCCTCGAACGCTTTCAGGTTGTCGCCCTGCGCGACTTTGCCCTGAGTCAGCGCCGCGTCGATTTTGCCGAGGATCTCTTTGCGGTCATCCTCGGAGAAGACGATCCGGACGGGGGGTATCTGCACGTTATGCCTCCTTGGTGGATTCGGGTTTCTGAGCCGAATAACTCGGTCTCGACTCCGCCTGCGCCTTGCCGAACTTCTTCAATTCAAAAATTTTAGCATCCACGAGGAACCGGTACCAGCATCCCTGCATGAAGTGAAAGATCAGCCCTTCCTTTCCGTCCAAAAAGCCGAGCTTGATGAAATACCGGTAAAAAAAATACCCGAACGCGCGGACGAAGAGCGGCAGGCGGGCATAGAGATTTTTCTTGTACCATCGCCGCCGCTGGTCCTGTCTGCCGGAGAGCGCGGCCGCCATCCAGGTCCCCTCGTTCAGGCCCAGCGTGTCCCGCATTTCGTTGATGGCCCAGGCATTGTGCTTGTCGACCCAAAGCGAAAGCCCGCGCCGGTTGTAATCAATGAAGTCGTTTTTTGCGTGTGCGGCCGCGCCTTCCAGAAGAATCACGCGGTCCTCCTCGAACTCCTCGTTGCGGGCCTTTCCTTTGCGGAAGACGCGCAGAAGCCAGATCGGATAATAGTCCCCGTGCTTGATCCAGCGGCCGAAGAAATAAACCCGGCGTTTCATATACAGTCCCGTCGTTTCGGCGGGCAGTCCCGGCAGCGACTCGGCGAGCTCCGCTGCGAGCTCGGGGGTGATCATTTCATCGGCATCGAGCTGCATCACCCAGGGGTTCCGAATGGGCACGTTGTCGAGCGCCCAGTTGACTTGTTTGCCGTGGTTTTCGAACGCGTGCTGATAGATTTTGTCGGTGTATTTGCGGCAGATATCGAGGGTCCCGTCGGTGCTCGAGGAATCGACGACAAGAATTTCGTCGGCCCATCCCGCGACGCTCCGGAGCGCATGCTCCACATTGAGCTCTTCGTTGTAGGTGAGCAGCACGACGGAAACCGGGACTTTGGCGTCAGGTCCGGGCATGGGAGTCCTCCGGTTTCATGCGCGCCAGTATTCCCATGCAGGAACTCAAAAACGGAAGATGGACGCCCGGCAGTTTGGGATAAAAATACCGGACCGAAACGGACATGCCTTTCGCCGCCAAAACATCGCGGACGCGCCTCTGAGTGAGGAGGTACTCGTTCGGCGAGCGGTTGCCGCTGACGAACCTCAAGAGATGCAGCGGATTGTACGGGCTCGGTTCGATGCCGACATAGGTTCCGCCCGGGACCAGGACGCGCGCGATTTCGGAGGCCGCCTTGTCCAGATTCTGCAGGTGATGGAGGATAAAACTGCCGAACACGACGTCGAAACTGCGGGGGGCGAACGGCAGCGCGTAGCAGTCACCCTCGACGAACTTCATCCGGGGATTATGGTTCGACTGGACGACCGGAAGCATCCGCTCCCTAAAAATGTCGCAGGCAATCACCTCGCTCGGTCCGAACCGGTCGGCGATGAGGCGCGTGTACGTGCACTCGCCCGCGCCCACGTCGAGCACCCGCTTTCCGGCGAACGTTTCATGCGGCTTCATCCACACGCTAAGATAGGGCTCCAGATGCTCGTAAGGCAGGATGCGCTCGGGCCAGTTCCCGGAGTAATAGGACTTTTCACGCAGCCGCTCCTGCGGCAGGCCGTCTCCCGAACCGTCGTTTTTTCCGCGTGTTCCGAATAGGCGCATGTTCATTCCTTGAATAAAAAGGTCTGGCCCATGATGAGCAGCGGCAAGAAACGGATCGTTGTCGTAAAAACGGTTTCTGCCGAACTGTCGATGACGGCGACGCCGTACAGGCAGCCGAGAAAGACGATGCATCCGCCGGCCGCGCCGTTGACGAGAAAAGTGGAATAGATGAGGCGCTGAAGGAGGCCGATGAGGAAAAAGACGATGATAATGGCCCAGACGCCGCCGGCGTAATAAAGGTACCCGACCGGCCCCATTCCTGTGGCGGTGAAATTATCGGCGTTGGCGCCAAGCACTTCTCTATTAAACCACAATCCGAGCTGACTCACGGGTTTGGTGGGCCAAATGAGGCGCGGCACGACGGCGCAAACGGGCGACCAGAGCAGTTCCGACAAAAAATGCGGCGCTTCCGGGCCCAGTCCTTCCTCGGTCATGTGCTGAACACACCGCGCCGAGTACGCGGTGAGAGAAGAGCGGGCTAATATCTTTTCCATGAAGCCCGTCTTATCTTCGGGCGCTTCATAGGCCCCCTGATATTTTCTGGCTTCCGACATGGTCGAAACGATGCTGTGAATGCTTTTTGAGTCGAATTGCGACTCGGCGTACCGCAAAATACGAAACGGCTCGATGACGGCGTAAGCCACGTGAAGGACGAGGACCGCAATGATGATCTGCGATTTTGGCAGCTTTTGCTTGCAGATGTAGTAGCAGACGCCCACGATGATGATCGGCATGATCGTCTGCCCCTTGAATCCGAGAAGGAAACCGAAGAGGATCTCGTAGATCGCGATGCCGATAAGGGTAACGTGGGCCTTGAAATCGTAGGGTTTTGAGAAAAATGAAAGGGCCACGCCGATGAGCGCGAAGCGCCCGAGGCTCACGCAGATGTCGAGGTATTGTTTGTATGCGGCGTGGCCGAGCAGCTGGTCGTAATCGGAGCTGTATCCAAATACGCCCAGACTGACCTGAAAGATACGGGCCAGAAAGCTGATCACGATAAACGCAACGATGAAGATCCAGCGCGGCTCAAAACGGCGCCGGAGAAGGCCGGAAATTAAGGGCGATTCAGACAGTCCGTTCGATAACCGGACCGCAATGGGACTGTAAAAGCCGCGCCACAGCGCGTATAGGGCTACTATTGAATATAACACCGCCAGATTCAGATAGTGCATGGCGGACTCCCCTAAAACGTCGAAGGCCGACTCAGATGTTGCGGTCAGAAGGGAAAAATTATACAAAACATAGCTGATGATAAAAATAACGATGGAGGAGATGACGGGCGGCAGCAGCAGAGGCGACTTCATGTCGCTTCCGAGCGCGTAGGCGATTTCGAAAACGGCATAAATGAGGAGGAAAATCGTCAGAACGTAGTAAAGGGTGTTTTCGTCAAACGTGCCGATCAGGGAATAAAGCAGAAGAATGGCGATAAACAGAAAACCGACGATCATGGAATGGATTTGCGGGTGGATTCTCATGAGGGATTCCACTTCAGGATTTTCGGGTCCGGCATCGCGAAGCCGGAGCCCGAACCGAACATGGTTCTGAGGAGGCAGTCCAGCCTTTTTTGGTACGTGTGGTCGGCATGAGCCCGCTTCATGCCGCGCGCCGCAATTTCGAGTCTTTCAGCCTCCCGGGGCAGATAATGCTCGATTTTTTCGAGAAGGTCCTCCTTGTTCTTGAAGGCCACGATTTCCTTCCCGATGTCAAACAGGTGGAACAGAGCCGGCCTCCAGTCGATCATCTGAAACGCCCCCGCAGCCGCAGCCTCGAAGGCCCGCACGTTGATGCCCCACATCTCGGCGGGATGGAGATTGTTCAAAACGATCTTGGCTCCCCGAAAAGCCTTGGATTTTTCCTCAAGAACGACGTAGCGGCATTGAAGCATGGGTTTGATGCCCGACACGTCCATCCAGAGCGGGGGCGGGTTTCCCCAGAATTTAACGCTGAGTTTCGACGGGAGATTCTCCATGAAGGCCGCGCGATACGAATACAAGTTTCCCGCGTTCGTGATGTCGCACCCGTATTTCTCGAGGTCGGCGCCCGAGAGATCGACCGATCGGTGGTATTTCGGGTTACAGCACTCGGGCAGATAATAAACCGGCCGTTTGAGGTTTCGGCCAAGGATGTGCACGATGTAGGGGTCTTTGAAGAACAACGCGTCGTAACCCGCGTTTAAAAAAAACGCCTTTGAAAAATTGTGAATGGGGTCGGGAAACCACATGGCCATCCGGGCGCCCGTCTTTGCTTTTAAGAGGCGGACTTCTTCGGGCATGAGGAAGTCCCCGCACGACAGAACAAGATCAATTTTTTTTCCTTCGACCTTCCTGTAAAGCCGCGCCGCTCTCCACTTCTGGATAGTTCTGAACTGGCCGGCGATGGAATAGACGACATCCTTCGCCTGGCGCCACCGCTTGACGAGCAGGTTTCCCGCGACGTCGTATTTTACTCCGGGCTCGAAATCAATCACGTCGTGCCCCATGGAGCGCAGCGTTTCGGCCGCATGCCATGCGAACCCTTCGATGTAAAATTTTCCGACGACGAGAATGTTCATCGCCTGCGGCCTTTCATATAAATCAATTGTTTCAGACGGCAAAACGCCTTGCAGATTTTTGAGATCTCTTCCCACTTCACGGCCGCGCCGGTATGGCGCCGAATTTCCGGCTCGTACGTTACGTACACCGCATCCACGTCGACGATAAACGAGTCTTCAAAACAACACGGGCTGCAATTGATCATGAACCTCGGCGAGGTCCGGCAGAGGATGCGGTGCATCAAACAGATGAGAGGCATCCGAACCTTGCAGTCGAGTCCCGTGAGGCAGGCGTCCAGCCACTTTCCTGCCCGGATTTTGCTCCGGCCCGTTCCCTGCGACAGCCCTACCCGCTGCGAGCTCATCGTTCCCCGGCCCAAAAAATCGGGGCAGATGATCAGCAGAGTGCCGCCCTTTTTGAGCACCCGCAGGCACTCGTTCAGGAATACGTTGGGGAACACGATGTGCTCGATCACAAAGACGGACAAAACGAGGTCGAAAGAGCTGTCCGCATACGGCAGAACGCACGGGTTTTCCAGAGCCCTAAAACTCGCGCGCGGGTGATTCGCGGCGTTGGTTTTGAGGAGCTCACTCGAAAAATCCAGCCCCGTGTACTTGCTTTCAAGGGAAGGATCGGCGTTGAGTATGGAGGCCGTTCCGCAGCCGACTTCGAGCATCGACCGGCAGGCCGCCGTTTCTTTTAAGGCGTCCTGAAACAGGGGCTGATCAGCGCCCAGCCAGTTAATTTCAGCGAAGGAGACGTCCTGGTAATAAGTCGGCGAGCTGGCGTAATAGCGCATCATTTGTTCTTGAAGCTCCAGCAGGATCCCCGCTTGTTTCGGGTCCAAAGCCGATACCCATTTGAATTCGCGGGTTGGTTTCATGCGTCGTCTCTTTTCCGGCAGACGGTGACTACGATCCGGGCCCAGGACATCGGGAGAAGCGGCGAAACGCAGGTGTCGATCATTCTGAGAAACGCGGTGTAGGCGTAGAACAGCGGTTGTTTTCCCAAAAGAGACCCCAGGTCGCCGACGCCTTTGATGCCGCCCTTCCATTCACGGAATTTCTCGTAAACGCAGGGAGACTGAAAAAAACTCTTTTCCATCCCCGCATTCCGCACAATGTCGAACCCGGCATCTTCAAACAATCGCCTGTTTTCCACAGGCGTCTGATAACCCAGGTGTCCGTCTTTGGCGATAAAGAGACGCCGGTAAAGCTCCGGATCTTTGGCCTTGGCGGCGCGGATCAGCGGGTTTTGGGTCTCCACGTCGTACAGCCAGACGAGGCGGCCGCCCTTTTTGAGGATCCGGCGGCACTCGGCGAGGACGAACGATTTTTTCATGGGAGGGATGTGCTCCCAGAAGAACGAACCGATAACGGCGTCCACGGAGCCGTCTTTGAGCGGGATCCCCCTCTCGACGTCCGCCTGCAGGCACAGTTCATAAATGGAAGAGGCCGCCTTGAGGGAGGAGAGCGACAGGTCGGCGCCTATCATGCGATAACGCTCCGAAAAATAGCGCACGCCGGCAGCGCATCCGATTTCCAGCACCCGGCTCCCCTGAGGCACGTGCTTGCGGACGAACCAGACGTAACCGTTGTTGATGAACCACAACGGCCAAACATGCCTCAGGCTTTCGCTTTTCGGGACGAATTTGACGCTGTTCATAAACGCCCCTTCGTAAAAACTTGAGGGAGATTCCATGAAACGAATCACCTTGTCCCTTGTCTCGTACTTTTTACCGCAGGCGGGGCAATGCATGCCGCTCCCCTTCGTGTCATTCTGGATCTCCATGCGGTCGACGGGACAAATCAAGTCGATCATGGCCGCGCTGCCTTTCCGCCCCAAAGATGATCGGCAAAGATCCTTCGAAGGTGCTCTTTTTCTGTCGCGTCCATGAACAGGTGGTACCCGAAGAAAAGGAGCGCCGCAAAGAACGGAAGCCCAAACGCCAGATGGAGGAGGCCGTTGTGTTCCGAACCGCCCGAAAAAGTAGTCGAGGCGCCGATCGAAAGCGCCACGGTGACTCCCAGAAGCAGCGTGAGTCTTTTGGTCTGACCCCGGGGCTTGCTGCGCGTCAGGAAGCCCAGGCAGATGAAAAACGCGCACATGACGGCCAGCCCGAGGAATTCGGATAATGCGAAGCCGACGAGCCCCAGCGCCGGAATAAGGTAGAGTCCGGTCAGGAGACAAACAACCGATTGAACCAGGATCTGAAGAAAGACCCAGTTTGATTTCTTTTGCGAAAAGAAAAAATGTGACAGGGCGTTCATGACTCCGTACAGAGCGGCCGAGAAGAGGCTGATTTGCGCCGCCTGGAGGGCCGGCAGGTAGGCCTTCCCGAAAATCCAACTGACGAAAAACGGCAGGACGGAGAAAGCCAGCACGGCCGCAAGCAGGCCGAAGAACCAGACGGCTTTGATGTTGAAAAGCGTATATGCCATAAACCGCCCGGAACGCGCGTCCGGGTCGGACCAGAGCTCCGTGAAGGTGGAAATGGACGCGGCGGCGACGCTCAGGGGAAGAAAATTGATCAGGGAGTTCACCGTCGTCATGACGCGCAGATACCCCAGAGATTCAATGCCATAGAGGCGGCTCAAAGTCGCTTGAAGGTAATAATTGACCGGAATGCCGATCAGGCCTGCCGCGTAAATCGGGAATCCGATCCTCAGGATTTCCGCCAGATTCCTGCCGAACGAGACGAGCGAGAGGCCCACTCCCTGCTCGGCCAGGGTGAGACGGGTGAAATGAAAGTAGGTGGCAATCAAAACGCCCTGCGAAAGGACGACGGCTACCAGAATGGTCTTTAATCCCCCGCCGAACGCCGCCCCCGCGAGGAGGATAACGACCTGGAACACGCCGAAAAGCGTCATGGCCGTAGAAAACCGGGCGTATTGGGCGAAGCCGACGAGCGTCGTGTAGAAGAGCTGACTGATCCACTGAAGGAGCGCAAGCACCGCCGAAAATTTGAGCCAACCCGCAAGTGCGGCATTGCCGAAGAGACCAACGGCCAGGCGGCCGCTCGCGAAATAGCAGACGGCGCCCGTACCGACGCCCATGAACGCGAAAACGACCGCGCCCGCCCCCAGCATGCGGCTCTTGGCCTCCGCCGGGTCCTGGCCGGCCGTGTGCACGTGCAGCGCCGCGTCGATCCCGAGACGCGCCATGCCGTAGGCGCTGGATGCCGTCGTCGTGACCGCGTTAAAAATACCGAACTGCACCGGGTTCACAATCCGGACGATCAACGCGTTCGTAAAAATTCCGACCGCGCGCTGAAAGGCGGATTGAAACGCAAGCGTCCCCGCCCCTGTCATGTATTTTTTGAGAATGCTCATCGCTCGATCCATCCTTCCGGCCATTTCGAATCTTTGAGAATTTCAGGCAGGTCGGACGTCGGAAAGTAATTCGCCTTCGAAAAGATCTCCGGTTTTGGTCCGAAATAAAAATTCCGCATATCCGGCGTCCACTTCTTCCACGTGCTTTCGATCCATTTGGCGACGTAGGGCGCCTGCTCTTTTGCGTGGACGGTGATGGCGAACTTCTTGGCGATCCTGTCATCGTCGCCGATGTAGGAGCCGTGATAAAAAAAGCCGATAGTTTCGGGCATTTTAATTTGGTTGATCCACGCGTTTCTGGCTTTTTCAGCAAGATCCGGGCTGATATGACCCAGCCATCCGAGGGGGCGCGGATGGTACAGATTCCGGCTCGAGTAGAGCAATGCGGGCGATTTGATGAATCCCAGCTGCCAGAAGTGGTCATTTGACGGATCGATGCGGTAATTCCATTTTTTAAAATGATTGAATCCGCGAACAAGGACGTTCTTCCCGTTTGTTCCGGCCACGAAGCGGATCATGGCGGGTACCGTGCTCGGATCATAGATCTCGTCCGCATCGATGATCCAAAAGTAATCGGTCTCCGCGTAGTAGCGCTCGATCTCCTTTTTTGGATGGCAGTACGGTAAAAACCTGCGTCTTGCTGATTTGGAGAGATTGCGGTCGAATTGTATCGCCCAGTTTCTTTGGAGAGCCTCGTCCATGATTCCCCGATTTACGATCAGGTATATTTTGTTCTCCGGATCGTCGATGGAAAGGATGCCGCTTACCGTTCCGTCGGGTTTTAACCTGTGGCCGGCATGACTCCGGTCATAATTGGTCACAACCATGATTCGCTTCACAAACGGGTAAACGGCCCTTATGCAAGTGCCGATGAAGGGTTCCTCGTTCAAAGCGTCGATGATGACGGTGATATTCATGATTGCTTCCCGCAGATCCGCCGGATTCGGCCCGCAATATCGGAAAGCGCGCACGTGAGAAAATAGAGGGCCCGCTGGCGGCGCCAGGTCCTTTCGGCCAGGCGGAGCCTGGCGGGATCGCCGCCAAAAAGCCTGCCGAGGTTGACGCGGCAAATGTCCACGACCCATCGGATCATCCGCCAGTCCACGCCGCCGTACATGTGGTCTTTATCGCGACGGAGACAGGTGATGAGCGGTTCCCGGATGTACCCGACGTCGAAATCGAGCGCGATGCGGTACCAGAGATCCACGTCGCTCAAAAAGCCGAAGCGGATGTCGTAAATAAAACCGGTTTTTTCATAGACCTTTCTCGGCACCATTCCGCAGGCCGAAAATGGACAGCTGAAAGAGTCCTGAGTCAGGATTTTTTCGAGCCACGCATGGCCGTTCATGACGCCTTCCCAGTCGAGAAGACAGGATTGCAAATTGCCGCCGTCCGGGTCGACCCAATTGATGCCGGGCTGCGCGCACCCGGCTTCAGGGTGATCGTCGAGGAATCGAACCATTTTCTCGAGCAGCGTCGGATGAAAAATGTCGTGATCATGCAGCATCACGATCCTCTCTCCCCTTGCAAGCTCCAGAATCCGGTTGAGATTCCGGGGAATATTCAGATTGGACGGGTTGCGGTGGTAGCGGATTCTGGGGTCCTTGAAAGCCCGCACCACGCTCTCCGTTTCATCGGGGGACGCGTCGTCGCACACGATGAGTTCAAAGTTCCCGAAGGTCTGGCCGAGGACCAGCGGGATCGTCTTCTTGAGATATTCAGCTCGTTTGTAGGTCGGCATACCGACCGTGACGTGCGGCATTTTGTCTCTCTTCCTCTTATTTGGCGGGCGAAACCGCTCCTCCCGCGACATTGTCTTTTAGGACGCCTTTCTGTTTTTGGCGCTTGAAATCATCATAGGTGTCCCGGATGATCCGGTCGATGTCGTGCTTCGGAGCCCAGCCGAGCTGGCTCATGGCGAGCTTCGCGTCCGGATACTTGTCGTTGGCGTCTTCGAAGAGCGGCCCGTAGATGGTCTTGGGGTCCACGTGTTCGATCCGGCTCTTGCTGCCGGTGATCTGGATCACTTTTTTTGCCAGTTCCAGAATGGTCGTCCGATTGTGCGGGTTTCCGATGTTGTACGCCTCTCCGTAGGTGCCGTGGGCGAGCGCGAGACGGATCCCCTCAACCATGTCCTCGACGTGCGTGAAAGCGCGGATCGCGCTGCCGTCTCCGAACACGGTGAGCGGCAGGCCCGCATCCGCCTGCTGGAGGAAGCGCGGCAAAACGAAGCCGCCTTTGGGGGATTGTCTCTGGCCGGCGACGTTGAACGGCCGGACGATGACGGCCTTCAGGCCGTGCACGCGGCACATGTTGGTCACCGCTGTTTCGGCGGCCAGCTTGCCCATGGCATATTCCAGGCGGACGGTCGTCTTGGGGGGCACGATCTTCGGCGTGGATTCCGGGCAATAGCCCTGCTGCCCTCCCCCGTACACTTCACTCGTCGAGACGTCGAGCAGTTTGGCCTTCATTTTGAGGCAATAATCGATCATGAGGTACGTGTCCCTCACGATTTCGCGGACCATGTTGCCCGCATGCGCCAAGACGCCGGCGGGCCCGACGGGCGAAGCCAGATGGTAGATTTCGTCGTATTTGGTGAACCCGTATTTCGCAAAATAGGCTTCCACCGTCGAAATCGTGTATGTCAGATTATTGGGGCGGCCGATTTCGTCGAGGTAATAGTCCAGGTCGACCGGGTTCGTTGCCAGAGAATCCACCACGTGCACGGAAGCGTTCTTGTCCCGGGAAAGCAGATCCGTCAATTGGGTGCCCAAAAAGCCGAAACCGCCTGTGATGAGTATTTTTTTCATCTGCCGTCCTTTCGTTTATTTAGCCGTTTTTTGCAAAGCCTCTCGGATACCGGTGATAAATTCCCGGTAGCTCCAAGTCCGCATCCGTTCGATGCAATTCCCGCTGAGCGTATCGCGCAAGCGGGCATCGGAAATAACAGTGTTCAGGCGCTTTTCGAGCTCCGACACGTTCCCGCAGGGATACAAGTAGCCCGTAACGCCGTCCTGAACGAGGTCAGCGGCGGCGCCCACTTCTTCCGTGGTGATGACCGGAACGCCGCAGCACATAGCCTCGTTGATGACGAGGCCCCACGGTTCGTCTTCCGATGGAACAGCGAGAACTGAGGCGCTGCGGTACCAGGTCGGAAGCCGCGTCTGGTTCTTGAACCCGATAAAATGCACGTCGGGCACGCTATGAGTGGCTGCGTATCGCTCAAGCTCGCCGCGGAGAGGGCCCTCGCCCAGCATCACGAGGGCGGCCGAGACCCCTCTCCGCCGGAGGTTGGCGTAGGCGGTGATGAGGTCCGCCGGCCTCTTTCTCGGGATGAATTTTCCGACAAAAAGAATGATGGGGAGATGTGCGGGAATAAAATCCCCTTCGGGCCGCTCCTTTCCGTTTCCATTGGTTCTTGTAAAAAGTTCGTTGTCGACCGCATAAGGAGCAAGAAACAGCTTTGCTGACGGAACCCCGTGGCGC